>Ga0307510_10010227_pt1 | contig 11152 bp, 15 predicted proteins | sample 12_EM_MG_FD_207224 | JGI IMG/M metagenome (GOLD analysis project Ga0307510, IMG submission 207224) | Populus trichocarpa ectomycorrhiza microbial communities from riparian zone in the Pacific Northwest, United States - 12_EM | ecosystem: Host-associated > Plants > Roots > Unclassified | place... | reverse complement strand
CACATGGCAGGGTATATTCAAAATGTACTCAGCATTTAATCACTGGGCACATTGGAGTCACATGTTGACTGTGCTCTCAATGTTTTCACCATGTACCCAGTGGGTATTTGGGCCCCTGTCCCCAGTGTATATAAGCCCTGCTAGTTAGACATGTATTCCCTTAGATTTATCAACACAGGATTCTCCCTCCTTGTTAGGATCGTTGCACGATCCTAACACAGTCCTGAGTTTCCAAAAGACTTCTGAGGTAAACCCTCTTTGTTATCATTTGTTTATATTCATTTTCTGGAAACTCCGGACTCCTCCAGACTCCTGCTGACTGGTTCCTTCAGGTTCCATGTTATTCCGGTGATCAGCTTCCTACCTGGGGAAGCTGGGTGAGAGGGGTTCCTGGTGTGCAGTAACCGAGGGTAGGGAGGAGGTAGCGATGGATAGGGATGATTAGGGATGACTGAGGACGATGAGGGACTGGACTAAGGATACTGTAACGCGACTAGGGATGAGATCGCACACTCCGTTGATCTGGACTGGGGCTAAACTTGGAAAACATCACCACACTGCGTGGGAAGAGCTAGGACTGGGTTAGGGACACGACGAGACGAGATAGGGACTTGTTAGGGATCGCACTGCGCGATTGCGACGAGACGAGACGAGATCAGACTGGGGTGGACTAGGGACTGAGAGCAGAGGGGAAGGGAATTGATTGGGGGATCTAGCTACTACAGAGGGGACTATATATATGTAAACTAAAAGCCATGGGGGAACAATAGGAATATACATGGACTAGTTACAAAGGAAGGGTGGCCATGAGGGAATGGCCAAGTGGCCAAGTGACCAAGAGGGCCGAGGTCATGTAGCTAGATCACGTGATTGTCGCGATCGGGATCAAGACGCGTCGAGAGTGGACTGTAGGGAGGTGGTGGTGACAAGTAGCGATAGATAGGGATGTTGGCCAGCTAGTAGGGAATCTGTAGCGACTGTTAGGGAATGTAGCTAGTCGCTACTAGTCGCTATGAATCCCTAAGCAGTTGCGATGAGATGCAGCCTGTGGGAGAGCGTGTCGAGAGGCATATTGAGTGGTTCGAGTGCTCCCCAGACTGGGAGCGGGTCATCGCGTGTCTTTCACCTTTAACTATTCCCCTCTATGTTCACAATCCAGCACAAACAGAGTCTCCTCTGGTTATGCCACTATTCTTGCCTATTTCAATGTTTCAGTGGTATCACACCCATCGGCCCCACTTCCAGTTTATATACTGTGCATTTTTGTTGGAGATGCATCTTTGGAAATCACATTTGCCACCATAGCTCTCATATATGGTATGGAATTTTTCCTGTCCTCCATCCAGAAGGAGAGGCCCACTCTGATCATCCTACAGATTTTCTAGCCTTCCTAGTCATCATTTATCTTGTGGTATAGTCCAACGTACCATCCTGCCACCCTATGATCCCCAACACCCAACAAATCCCTCAACTCCTGCCACCAACCCAACCCAGACTCCACCACTCCCTCCCCTCCCCCTCACTATCATAATCTCTCCCCAATACCACTCAATGACACCACCAACTACCACTAGAATGCTGTTCTTTACCTTTTCTCATGATGAACTCTGTAACAAACACTATGGACAACAACACCACCTCCAAATGAATGAGGGTAAGTCTTATTTGCTATCACCTTGCTTACATCTGTACCACTCACCCAAATCACCCTCTCCTAGTTCAAGTCATTCAGCTTGGTGGACCTACAAGCACGACAACAAACACTGTCCTGAAACCCACTCACACTGGGGGTATGGGGTGGTGTACTGGGCTGGTACACTACAAATACACTGCAAGGACATGGACAAAGTAGCCACTATACCAGCCTGGGCACTGGAAGTACATTCATAATTTTCCAAGCCAATTTCTTTGCAGTTTTCCTGGTCCAGGAAATACTCAGTACATTCACAGTGTCCCAAGTGATGTGACTGCAGTGTCCTGATTATGTAATCCATGGGTACATTTTTAATTTTCCCAAAAAAAAATACTGCAATGTACCCAAGTGGCTCATTGACAGAAAACAGCCAGTACATTCACAGTGCACCAGGTCATGTGACCAGGATGTCCTAAATAGGAAAGTGGTGGGTACATCTTGAATTTTCCCAAAGAAAGTACCTGTGATGTTCCCGAGTGGCTCATCTACAGTGTCCTTTGCAGTGTTCCCATCAGTTTGATCACAATGTTCCAAGTCAGTAAAATTCAAAATGAGCCAGAACAATGTGACCAAAAATTTCCCAAGTGGTACATTTTGAATTTCCCCACCATTTTGATCACAGTGATCCCAACCCAGTATATTTTCAGGCTAATCTGGGAACACTGCAAACACATTCAAAATGTTCCTGTTATCGCGCTGGTATTTTCGGCCCCTTTTTGAACGATTTTCACTTTTGTTATCTTTGTATCCAACTTCATTTCACTTTCGTTTCACACTTCAAGAACTAGAACCTGTTGTTTCATTCGACAACTAGTAGATACATGATACTAAATTCCGAGTTCTAGTCGTCTCTTCTCCCTCTCCCTACCGGTCAAAGTTCGTAATCATCCTGGAAGAAGGGCTCCCCATTACCGTCGACCTCATCTGAGATGTGCGCCTCCTCGCCGACGTCTGGTGATTGGTCTCCCTCCAACATAGTTGGAAGGAAAGCTTCCCGCATCTCCAGAACTCGAGCTTGCACCAGACTGAGGATCAGCTCTTGGTTTCCGGCGACGGTTACCTGATTCGCGGCGACGTCCTCCAGGGTAGACTGCATTCGTCGGAGCTCCCCTGATACCCTCGTCAGGCTGTGGGATTGAACCGTCTCCCTCACCCGATCCAGCATCCACGCTCGAGTCACTTGACAACTCTGATCCGCTTGGATCCCCATCTCGGACATCCTCAGACTTGCCTGAACGGCGGCGTCGCATCTGCTCAAGGAGCGGACGCTTCCAACGCTCTCCATCTCCCAATCTGTAGGGATGAACACGGGCAAAGGATCGGAACTTGGCGGTGGACTTAAAGGGATTAACCGATAAGTAATGTCCGGCTGGGACAGGACAAACGTTCTATGAGGTAAATCAGTCTTCACACCAAAGGAGAAGGACCGTTCAGCCTACCGGCGCAACGAACTCCTCGATGTCTTCGCCCTCCGAAGACTCCTCCTCCTCCAAGACTTCCTCAGCGACAGACGTCGCCACCTCTTCCAAAGTCCCGAACCCAACTCGATGGATCTCCAGTTCCCCGATAGGAATAATAGGAATAGGTCCCTCTATCCTCAGTTGTAGCGCCGTAGGAGGAGTATAGTACTCTGTCTCTGAGGTGTACTCCAACTCCTCTTCCTCGGCTGGGGCTTCCTCTTGCATGGGCTCGACTTGTCCGCACTTACACAAGCGACCCTCCATCCCATCCACCTTTGGCAATAATTCTGCCAAAGCGATCTCCACGGCCTCGATATAGGACGTCTTGTTCTCCAGCTCCCTCTCCAGATTTTCGATGCGCTGTTCATGACGGCCCGCTATCTCTTCGGCCTTGCGACGCCATTGGAGGTTGTCTTCAAGGAGCGTGCGATGACAATCCATACGGTTGTTGCTTTCGACAAGGTCCGCGTCAGTCTTCTCCGCGTACTTCTCCCACTCGCGAAGGTTGGAACGGTATTCCCGCTCGAGACGATCCCGCTGGATTCTTCCTTTAGCATTCGTGAAATAACGAAGACAAAAAGAAGAAGACCTTTTCTTCTTCCTCCATTGCACGAAGCATCAGCCGGGCACCTATCGCACCAGCGTGACGGAAGCATCTCAACTCCGCATTGTTCCGAGACGGAGAATCCTCCTTCCAGTCCCAGATCGCCATACCTAATAGACGCATAAAGGGAACGTCCCTTGTGGCTCCGGTTGGACCCCACTCGGCCCATATCTTGCTATTACGGATTGCTTCTGCCCAGAGGCGGTCTTCATGAGTAAGGTTGGAGAACGAATCCCCCCACCACTGAGAGCGGCGAACTTGCTCATCTCCTTGAGCGACGCTCTCATGGGGATTGTTCACTCCCGAGTTGGAAGCCCGAACAACGATCTATGCGCGCTATGGTCAATAATTGCTGCTTCGGAGACTTGCTTATATCCGAAGTCTTACCTGATCAGTGGTTGGGTAGGGCCTCGTCAAGTCATCAATGCTATGCGCAGGATTGGTAGACCCAGTACGACGGATCACACGACCATTGTGGAAATACGAGGCGCGAGGAGAGTTACTGGCAAGAGAAGCAGTAGAGCGGGTTGGAATGGACATGTTGGGTTAGCGAAGAAGTTGCTAAGGAACGCTCCGACGAGCCCCGGTCTTTTAACCACACTCAGCAAAACCCTTATTGGACGTTCCAGACCCCTTATCTTCATCGCAACTCCGACCCCCTATCTTCGACCCACCTGTCACCGACTATCTCGGGTCTCAAGTCTATTTGTTTGATTCACGTGTTCTTTGTTCTATTGTTATGACCCATTTCATTTCCGCATTCTTTGTCACCCCTTTGATCATTCTGACCCATGATCCCACCATTCTTTGCATTTTTGATATCATTATTGTTCATTCTGACGCCATTCCTCTATCTGTTGTTTTGATGCTGCGGAACTTTATCAGGACCCACTCTTGTCCAAATTACCTTCCTTATTGTTGTCTTATCTATCTTCACACGCTTGCTCCACGCGGCACCCAGTTTAGTAGTTATTTCCTCTTTTTGCATTAGTGGACGCCTTTAGTCACGCCTCTTGCATACACCGTCGTTATAGTACTTAAAGAGCTGTATTTCCTACTATACCAGAGCAAGCTGAATATTACAGGTTATCGCCTCTTCCCTAGTGACTCCCCAACATTAGGACAAGCAAGAAGCTAGTCTGTAGTACAGTCTGGTACTACCATTCGTCGATCTCTCTAGTCCACCAAGCCGAAATAGCCCACATACCTCTTTGAGGATTATAGTGAGTGTTTATCTTTGGCCTGTTTGTTATCCGTTCGAGCAGAGATAGCGAAGCTATCCTCGTAGCTGTAGTCAGAGGCCTAGTGCGGGACACCCACACCGTATAGAGCCGCGTGGTTGGAGCTAGGGCAAGAGTGGCCCTGACAAACCCCAGGTCTAAGGAGCATCTGCCCCCCCTACCTTTCATCCCCTTACCCTTTTGTACTCACTGCCTATCATCTCTCTCACTTTTCATACACTGCATCCCATTCATTGTTATCTCCCTTTTACACCCTTTCACCCTCTCTCCCCCCTAGGCCTGAGTGGTTGAGTGATTTCCATTATCACAATACCATTCAGTTCCCTCATCCCTCTGTGTGACCTATTGAAGAAAGATTAAGTTTCTTTGGGTACACTCAACTTCTGTGAAGCAACAGTATTGGATCTCTGTTTTAGACTGAAGGTTTGAATCTCCATTTGAGGTTACTTCAGGCAGAAAGTACTGGACCACAGGACTAGTCATCAGCAAACAAGCAGATTTGTAACCTGAGGACAAGATCTACTCCCCCTTTGTAGCCAACTGGCCAGATCTTCTATGCCTGTAACAGCATCAGGCCAGATCTTTCCATCTCAGCCAGATGAATTGCTTAAATGATCCCAGTAATGATTTCGAAAAATCATTATTCAACTATTGCTATGAAAAAAACTCAATTTATGTTTACCAGCTACAGAAAACCCGGTAGAAATACACAACCGGGACAAGAAACCAATTGGGAGAGAGCTGGGAGCTTCCCTTGTGCTCATGTTTCCCCCACTAAGCCAGAGGGATGCTGTCATCCAATGAGGGGAAAGAGAGAGACGTGGCACAGAGCAACCTAATATGGGCTATAGATACAGGAAAATTTGACTAACAGGCTCAACGAATTGCATGGATCCCACGCAAAGGGTCTTGAATGTTCTCTTGATGTGTGGATATCGATGGTGCTTGCGGCATCTGAAGGGGGTTGTCAGCAACTAATTAAACTGCAGGACTCAAACAACCATTAACTCGGGGCCAAAAAAAATTATGATGCCGCTGTACATTGTCTGAAAAAGCAACAAAATTGTGATGCCTGGTTGAACTTTGGTAGACCTACAAAATGGGTGGTCGTGAGCATTTGACTCGTGATAAACAGACAGCAGGAATACATACATTTTTGTATTGTCAGAGAAGTGGACTACATGGTCCCAGTAGCCTGGAAACAAAACCATTGAGGGAAGGTGGGGGATGCAGAGAGGACTGTTCATATGGCAGAGGGGTTGCCATTCAAAGTATAAGTGTCCTGATGCTTGGCAATGTCACCATTTCTCATGAGACTGGAGTCACCTGTGTGAAAGACGGGGGAGCCCAAAAGAGAAACTGTTGTGAAACAGGGTGGGCCCAGCCAAGCTGCATTCCATAGCTGTCACCAAGAGCAACTCATGGTATTTTTGGTGCTCAATCTTTTTGAGCCCCATGCCCAGATTAAGCTTCAACGGCATCAGTGCTGGAACGACTGCTATCAGTTTTGAGAATAGAGGTTGCTTTCAGCACTGTAAAATACAGCTAATTTACATGAGTCACGTACAGAAGGAGGAGTGTTGATTCAGCTATCTGCTGCCACTTGGTATCCTTTCATGCTGCTCGCTATCCATGCGTTCTCGCATGGATGGGCCCTCCATATCACACACCGGAGGTTCTGGAGAGTCCTCATTAGTTCCTGTGGAATCACCAAATATTTTCCTAGAAGTTGTGAGTCACTGGAGGTGACAACAGCTAGGGTGTTGTCGTGCATAGCGAGACATGAGTCAGAATTCCAGAGAAACTGCAGAAGCATATCTGGAGAGAGAGTATGAGATGGGATGAATCATGGTGAGCCAGGGTTAGTCTGGTACAGAGACAACCAAGGAGGAGATGAATGAGAAGGGTATAGGCAGTGCCTACACAGGAATGGACCTGTGTGACACTGCTATAGGTAGTAATTCATAGAACATTCTGAGTCATGCTATGCTGAGCACAGCCTCTGACCTAGGATATATAAGTCCATAGGTAGGACTTTGATGGGCATTGGAGAGTGCCATACGGGCCCCAATATAGCTTGATTCATAACCACCACTTTCAGAGTGTGTGTGCCAGGAATAGTCAACACTTCCAGGGTATTATCTGTGAACTATCTGTTCAAGAATTTGGTATTCTGCAGTCCTTCTGAAGATTCAGTCCATACAACAAGAGGCTACTTCTGCAAGGTAAAGGAATACGTTCTTGGGAGAGAAACTCACCAGCTTGGGTAACAACTCCGGTCTACAACAAGAAAGGATAAACAGGCAACAGACTAGAAAACCCTCTGAGGAATTGCTTAGCACAGTTAGTTCCTCACGAACTCAACAGGACCACCAACTGGGAAAGTAGAAAAACCCGTTGACCCTGTATAATTATTAATCTACTCTCTGGTACAGGTATTACATCCTCCACCATTTTGGGTACAAAACCTTGATAGCATGACAGCGTGAGTTGGCAACCATCATATGCGAGCAACAATGCATAGTGGCACATGTTTTTGTAGCTTATCTACGAATATCTGGGAGATGAGGATGAGATCTGGGAACATCTGGCCAGATCTGTGCCAGCAATTTCCGTCAGCGCAGATCTGTTTTGGGCGAGTTTGCTGATGGTGTATCACTGTTACGTTCGGATCCGACCGGATCCAGACGTACCGAGAGGGGGACGAAACGACGAGTCCGACAAGTAGCTATCGACTGCTTTCACCGGAACGCGTGTCGGGAAAACAGGAGACGAAGAGAGGAGACTAAGACGGCCGGAGCCGAGTCGGAATCCGAGCATTCAGAGGAACCTCAGGAAGTACAAGTGGAGAATAAGTAATATTAGTTCTAAAGTGTCTAGATACAAATGTGCGAGATATATATACTAATGTTTGGAATAGTCGGGGCGAGATACGAGTGAGGATCTGAGATACATAAGCGAGGAACAATAAGATAGGGCTAGGGGAAACTGCGGAGTCCGAGAAATGTGAAATACTGAAACATAATGCGCGCAAAGGAAACATAGAGAAAGTGAAGGGAGAACATGAGACATATGTCGAGAATCACAAAAAGACATAATTGGATATTTACGGAGTCCGAGGAAAAGTTTGAGAACTAACTAAGTCAGAATGAAACGGAGTCCAAAGGAAATACATGAAGCGAATGCACGGAGTCCGAGCGGAAAACCCGGATTGGTGTTAGGATTGTTGGATCCTAACAATCACCAAACAAATCATCCTACTCAAGACCCTCACCAGACATCCACCCCTTTCCTTTCACTCCATTTCCACTACATATCTGCACATATTTCCTCAAACATAGCCCTCCCCAGATGACCAGATAACATTTCCCCAAGACAGCCCCCTCTTCTCTTAGACAGCCCATCCCCACCCAGTCACATATCACCTCCACTCCTCTCACCTACCACACCCTTTTCCCATAAACACCCCTTAGGATTACATTAGATCAATCACACCACAGTACTTCCCTGATCCTTGAATATATACCTCAGAACATCAGTTGTTTTACCCCATCTTTTCCCCAACCAAGGAATACTGCCCCAGTATCCCTGCAGGTGTTGTTGAATTTAACTGAAACCTCCAGACACTTCTGAAGGACACCACACACCTTCAGCAAACTCATCAGGACAAGGAGCTGGAAAGTCTGAAACCCCATTCCATCCTGTGGAGTTAGTCATCTAGTTCACAAAAGACTCACCAACTAGCCTGCTCATTCACAGAACACTCAGTGACTGAGCAAACCAACAGTTCAGGCTATACACCCCCAGTGTTAGGATCCAACAATCTTAACACAATTCCAGTTTCCAACCAGACTCCAAGCATTTGTTCTGATGTATGTTTCCATTCAGACTCTGTATTTTGGACTTAGTAGTTTTCGTGTTTCCTTGGGCTCCATAGATTCCAGTTATGTCTTTCTGTGATATTTCAATATATGTTTCATCTCTTGCATCTTTCACTTTCTCTGTTTCTCTTGTGTGCAATTATGTTTTTCACTTATTCACTTTTCTCAGACTCCACAGTTTTCCCTCAACCCTAACTTATTGTCTTCTCACTTATGTCTCTCAGTCCCTACTCCTAACTCATTCCACTCGTTCCAGACACTAGTATATATACTACTTGTACTTGTATCCATAAACCTCAGAACTAATATTACTTGTTTCCCACTCATACTCTCCAAGGTTCCTCTGAATGCTTGGCTTCTGTCAGGAATTTCATCTTTTCAACCATTTCGTCTCTCATTTTTCAGACCTCAAGTACCAATTCCCACACTCACTCATCCCTGACATGACGTCACGCGAACATTACAAAACACGAACACAATCAATTGCTGAATGTAATATGAGGCAAAACCACCTTGAGTACGACTACCCTACTCAACCTCTTCCAACCTTGCGCTTTCCTCCTCAGACCCGAATCCATCCTCAACCACCATTGGATTGAAGGTTACCCTCTGAAGAAGACTCTGTGCCACTAACAACTCCACAATCGATTTGACTTCGTCCTGGGCCGCCTGGATAGATCGCACCCTTTGCGCGATGTCGAGCGCGACATCCATCGCTCTCGCGTACCCCATCCGATTCATCCACATCTGAACATCTTCCCTGACTTGAACGCCTTTGTCCGTGGAATACACGGACAAGGTCACGCGTACAGGGAAACCTACGATCCTGTCCAAGGACAGTAGATCGGAACTGATACGGCTTGGACGGAAGAGGACCTGTGGACTGGAACGCCCGTTGATGAGAGACCAATCAAAGATTACAAGAAGGACCTACTTGAAGAGGCACGACGTTCTCTTGAGGAACAGGAGTCGACTAGACCCAATCTGATTAGCCACGACAAAGAGGCAGATCTCAGAAAGAAGTACCTCTTCATCCTCAATAGGAATCAACGTTGTCACAACAGGATTAACAGGAGGAGTACAATACGAGTCATCTGACTTGTACTCCAACTCGTCAACAGGGTCTTGTGCCTAAACCATATGAGTTTCCCAATCATCATCGAATGGGGAATCATACAGCACCTTGTCGTCATCCCCTCCGCTCCCTTCGCTCGATTCATCATCCTCACTGGAACCTTCGGAAAGAGACTAGGGAACGCTTCGTTTAAAATACGACTTGGTATTTTAAATGCAACATACCTTATCATCATTACATCAACACCTCTTCTCCGTCAAGGCATCCATAGTGCTCCTCAACTTGGTAATAGTCAACTCCCTTTCTTCTATCTTCACATCCATTTGGTGGAGCTGTTCTTCCAAGATGTTGAACCTACGCTCAAGCTCTTCAGACTCAAGACGACGAGTACGGGCCCGATCTTCAAGCATCTTGATTGCCACCTCAGTCCTTTCGAACCCGACGTCAACCCGCTGATCAAATTGGGAGATAAAGTCATAGATCTCTGCAACACTTTGATCCCACTGGGGGCAAAAGTACATTTATCCAGAGGATACATGGTGATTAAATTGTGATTTTTTAAGCACTTTGTCCAGCAAGAAACCACTGGATACATGCTGAGTTATTTTACAAAGAAAATCCCGCTTTGATCACAATGTACCCAGGGATTACATTGTGATTACATTTGAAAAAAAAACACCACTTTGATCACAATGTATCCAGTGATCAAATTGTGATTACATTTGAAAAGAAAGCAGCAAAAAAACTGATGGGTTCTTTGTGAAAGAAAATCCTGGTTTCTTTCACAATTTTGTTCACAATGTATCCACCCTGAATCTGAGCCACTCATTGAGAGTTCTTTCACAAAATATTCTGCAATGTAATCACAATGTCCCCAGCAGATTTTTCTCAATGAAATCACAATGAAATCACACTGTGGCTCAATTTTACCACAAACTCTCAAAGAACTCTTTGAGTATATGGTTGGATATATTGTGATTACATTGCAGGATATTTTATGAAAGAACTCTCAATGAGTGGCTCAGATTCAGGGTGGATACATTATGAACAAAATTGTGAAAGAAACCAGGATTTTCTTTCACAAAGAACCCACTGGTTTTTGTGCTGTTTTCTTTTCAAATGTAATCACAATTTGATCCCTGGATACATTGTGATCAAAGTGGTGTTTTTTTTTCAAATGTAATCACAATGTAATCCC
>Ga0307510_10010225_pt1 | contig 11154 bp, 8 predicted proteins | sample 12_EM_MG_FD_207224 | JGI IMG/M metagenome (GOLD analysis project Ga0307510, IMG submission 207224) | Populus trichocarpa ectomycorrhiza microbial communities from riparian zone in the Pacific Northwest, United States - 12_EM | ecosystem: Host-associated > Plants > Roots > Unclassified | place... | reverse complement strand
ATCATAGTAAGCCAACCCATTTGGGTTCTGCACATGGCTTGCACTGTTTGCTAAGCAGCTGCATCATTGCAATGACGGAGTTTAATTGCCCCTGATTTGTGTTCTTGCCCACCACCAGATCAATCAATATTGTGGGCCACGTGTGCGTTATGGGAGGTGGGATACACTAATAAATTTCAACATTAAAAAACAATAACAAACTATAATCATGCATTTAATAATAATATCATTGCTCTTAAGAAATAATGGAGAGAGGGCTAACGTACAAACTATCAACAAACTACAACGACGCTAACTAAATATTTACATTTTATTTTATTTGGTAGGAAATATCCTGAGTTGAGATTGTTTTGAGAGATCATTAATCCGAGTACTATAAATTTCAGAATTATTTAAAGTTTACCTAATCATTAATTTTAAAATTTCAAGAAATTAATCAAGATTTTCATAAGCTGCCGGACACCTGCATTTATCAAAACAAAATAAAAAAAATATTGGCATTTTATTTGGCAGGTGGGTAAGTGATCTCCAGTGGCGGTGGGTGTGGAAAAATTCGGTGAAACCAGAAAAGAGTTTGGCTTTTCTTTACTTTTGGCTTTTAAGCACACTCATGCCCGAGCTAAGCACCAGATCTTAGGGTCCGATTAAATTCTTTTTTGAATATAAAATTGAGAAAAAGAAGAAGAAAGAAATATAAAAAAGAGAGGAAAAAGGCAGCCACATTCACTGTTCATGACAGTCCGTAAGAAAAAACAAGGTTTTCAGATATGGAAGGTGATTTTCTTACATGCACGGCACCCTTATCCAAGCAACCATTTCCAGGATTGATCTTGCTTTTCCAAGTGAAACTCCTCATACGTGTTTTTTATTATTTGCAAATTAATATTTTCAGCATGCAGATTGCCCAGCTGATACAAATCTCTTAATCACGGATCAAACAACCCACACGCAAACGATTCTGCTTGTGGAAAATCAAATAAATATTGAAACCCCCCCGCTGCTGTGACAAGGTAATATTTTACTAGGATTTATTATTTCATTGAAACAAATATGGAGTGCTTTACACCATGGTTTTTAGACCCGGCCCGGTCTAAGATTCGGGTTTCGGGTTTTGACTGGATCACCGGATCGTCCGGGTCAATTCTTTTCTTTTTTAAAAAATAAAAAAAATGTCTTTTTGGTAAAAAAAGTCAACGGGTTGCAACCGGGTTTTTGATCGGGTCTTGCCGGGTCAACCCGTCGGATCAGCCGGGTCACACCGAGTTTTTCCTTTCTCTGTTTTTTTTTCAACTCGACCCGGTTCCAATCCCGGATCGGCCGGGTCCCAGATCAACCGCCGGGTCGGGCCAGGTTTTAATTCTATGCTTCACACTTTCAATAGAAGGAGCTCCAACTCGATTCCCCAGGAGTATGAATACTCCCCAATAATGGAGTTACCTGCCAATCAATCAACCGATGCATGTATGTGTAAAATCATAGCAAGCTTTGAGCATGGAGTACAGTGCTAATGTTGATGGCTATCAGAGTTATTGGGTTTTAAGTACTTTTATTCAATCTGATGGACATTGAGATTGTTCCGATAGTCAAAACATTGGCACTATAGCAACCCCATAATCATGTGCATGTGCCCCCCGCTCCCCCGCAACTCACACACTCACTGATACCGTGTTTTTTAGAGGAAAAAAAAAAAATAAATTCAATCATGAATGAATGCAGAATTCTTTATTTTAAATATTGATAAATTAATATATGGAATTGACGCATGTTAATTTAGGTCAACAATTTAAACTTATGATCAGATATATTAGACCGATCATGATAATCCTCTAAAAAAAATTAAAATAAATAATGATGTTGAATCTCAAAATAATTCAATATTTAAGAATGATATTTAAAATCAAAATATTCAATTAAGAAAAGGTTTTAAAAAAATAAGTGAACTCGTGTCAATTTGTTAAACTCGCGATCTGGATCGTCCATCCCACTACACTTAATAACTTCTTATCTCTTAAATTATTTTGCATTTAATTAAACAACAAAAAAAATCTTAAAAAAGAACAAACATATCATGAGTGTAGGATTGAAAAAAAAGGACCTATTTCTTAAAGTTAAATAACAAGTTTACTTTTTTAAAGCAAAATAACAAAAATAAAACATTTAAATAACAAAGTATATATATATTTTTTTAACCTCGAGGGGTTAAGAACTTATTAAATAAAAAAAAATTAACAATCAAGAAAGGTATATAACCCACCCAAGTGCATGGCTCATGAAAGAGGAACTAAAAATAAAAATATTCAATAAGAAAGAAAGAGAGAAAGCAGAGGAACCAGAGAGGAAAAAAAAAGAGCACAACAGAGAAGAAGGAATATAGAGAAGTAGAAGGAAAACATAAAGAAAGAATGAAAAACCACTGGCCGAGCAACTGCCACCGTTCCTCGCCACAAACCACTGCTATTCTTCTTCTTCACAGCCACCAGTATCACCGCAAGTTACTGCAGATTAGCCCCCCTCCCTTCTTCCTCCTCCTTTTCTTCTTCCTCAATCGCATTCTCCACTGTTCTGTGTGAACACTGGAGAGTTCTCCATTGTTCACTAGGCTGGGGCAGCGCCAGCCTAGACTAAAATGATTGGGTCGAGTCCAAAAACAATTCCAAAAAAAAACCAAAAAAATCCTTTCAAAAAAATCTGTGACTTTCCCGTGTATTTTTCTATCAAAATTTTGCCTAATATTGGTTTGTATTTTTATACTGTAAAGATACAAATTCAGTATTAATATACCTGGTTTTCTTTGAAAATGTTGCAAAAAGAAAATTATAAAACAAAAAAAATATCTTGTCTTCTTACATACGGCCATGTCTCTAAAAAAAAAATTAAAAAAATCATATCGTATTTTCATACAACAAAAATTCAAAAATATATTTTAGCATGCATTTTGACTTTAATAATCAGTTTATTAAAGTCATGAGAACTAGACTAGTATTTCAAAAACATCCAAAAAAATTATTTTATTTTCTTTTAGTATCTGGGGTCATGACCTTATAAGTAAGACGTATTTTGCATATTAAATTCTTTTGTTGACGTTAGAACGATTAAGTTTTACCCGATAAGATAAGGATATCCTTACCAAGAAGGACTTTTCTTAAACCATAGACGGACCAACAATTAGAAATACAATAACACCTTAGCATATATCAGACAATTAAACAATGCAGCTTATCTTAGGTAGGGCGTATTTGGGGTGCTAATACCTTCCCTTTACGCAACCAGTTCCCGTGCCCGATCCTTGAGACCAGTTAGGGTTCCTAGTGACCAAAATATTAGGTGGCGACTCCCATTCCCTCTTTACACTAATAAAGGATAAGAATTCCTTGTCTTTTCTATTTTTCCAGATACCAACCTGAGAGTGGACACGGATATCGCCGCGACGCCGCACATGTGCGACAGAATGACGACTCCACTGGGGACCTTGTGGACTAAGCTTTGTTTTTGTCTGATCATTGTGTTTTATTGTTTGATTTGCGTGTTTACTATTAATATGCATTTCCTTTATTTATTTTCTTACATGTTTTAAATTCTGTACATATTTGTTCATGCATTTTATAGAATTGCCTCGTGCATTAAATACTTTAATTTTTGGAAATCACGCACAAGCTTATAAGTTAGGTGGAGGATTAACGATCTGCCCTATGACTATTGGTCAGGGTTTAAACACATGAAACACCCAACTCATATCTGAGTGCTTGCTTGGTAATGGTGGGCATACGTGCCTTAACTGTTTCTCGCAATGCCCCCGTACTGTCTTTATGAAGACCGTCACTGGGCAGATATGAGACCATTTTGAGACCAAGTAGAAAGTCTACCCATCATGTAATGGCCTAGAACCTTTATTTAGAATATGGGCTCCCTAAATAGTCATCTTGCATGGGTTCGTACCATCTATACCCAATGTGCATATACATACATTTGCATCCGTACACATACATCAATTCCTTGTAAATAACATACATACATGCACCAGGTTGAAATATAGGTCTCCAAAGAGTTTACAACACCCAACTTCCAGCGAGAAACATGAAAGATGAAGAGCGTGCTCACCATGACACCTATTTTCAAGAAGAGTTAGAGTCTCTGAAGACAAGCATGGCTCGCCTTACTAGCTTACTCGAGCAAAAACTCTGGTAAAGGTCCTTATAACCATCCCGTCACCTTTAATAAGACTCAAACAACAGCTTAGCCTGAAAAAAGAATGAGCGAACATGGTCAAGAGCCTCAACACAATCCAGCATTTGTGTAGTCAGCGACACCAATATTGGCGGTAATGTAGCGGTGCCTAAAAAGTTTAGAGTGTCTGAATTTATCAAGTACACAGGCATGGAATGCCCCTATACATACATGAGATCATACTGCAACAAAATAGCAAAAGTCATACAAGATGAGAAGTTGCTCATTCATTCCTTCCAATATAGTTTGACAGGTTCTGCGCTAAGCTGGTACATGACCTTGGATAACACAAGGATCAAGAAATAGAGTGATCTTGTTGATATTTTTCTTGAAGCAATACAAGTTCAATATTGATATCACTCTGGACCAGACAAGTTTGATGGTGATAGAGAAAAGCAACAAGGAAACTGTAAGGGAATATGCTCATAGGTGAAAAAACAAGGCAATTCATGTATAACTGTTTTTGTTGGAGAAAGAGATAGTAACTCTATTTGCCAATACTTTCAAGTCCCTATATTATGAGCATCTGATGGGTAGCTCCGCCCAATATTTTTATGATGATGTTATTATTACTAAGAGAATAAAACAAGGGATAAAAGTTGATATAATATCGAAACTTACTAAGAAGAAGGGTTTACTAGGAAGAAACAGGACGCTGAGGTAGGCAATGTAGAAGGAGGATATAAGGGAAAAAAGAATTACCAAAACCAAAATTACCAAACCCAAAACCATCAAACCTCGTATCTAATAACCATAGTATCCACACTAGTAATTTAATTCAATGAAAGCCTTAAGAACTAGATAGGTTGATAAATCTAGACAACATAATTGTCTGCACTCTATGTTCGATTTAATTGAATGTGTTCCCTAAGATTAACAATATAGATCCACCATAATTATTAAATCTAGTCGTTTCACAAGTTCAAATATCACAACTCTGGTTTTGATAACAACTTAGCAGTAGATTTGTTTAGAATAATAATTTAGAGTTCACTCTAACAATCAAACTAAACATTCATAGGAAATAAGCATATTAAAGTATTCATATTCATCATATAAATTGAAAAGAAAAGATAGAATAGATCACACAGATTTTGAAATCTAAAGATTTTTGTATCCTTTCAACCAAGAAAAATAACGTAGCCTTGCATGTATATTGAAAAACTAATGAATAGAATAATTGAGAACATAATTTCGGGTATAGAAAAAAAGGGTGAAGTTTTCTTTTTCTTTCTTGCCTCCTCTTTTTCCTTCTCTCTTTCTTTTTATTCGATAAGAAAACCTAATCCCCACATGCCACCAATCCATTTTTATTCTCCCAAAAAATATAAAAATAGTCATTTCCAAAGTAAACAATCTACATTTAAGTAAGTTGAGCTTGTTTCTTCACAAAACTTGTCTGCTGGAAGAATTTATAGGTTGTTTTAGAAAAATCATATCTCTCTCATATAAGCTTGTTTGTTTCTGCAATTTGATAGGTTGATAGGTTTTGAGTCAGGAATCCAAAACAATTGAGTTTGCATCAAATGGACTTCTCTAACTCAAGATATTCGAGTTAGAATGGATGAAGATCAAAACTAACAAAATTCGAGACTTGTCTTTAAAGGCTGCGATTTCCATCCTCTTTCTTTTTTATTTTTGGTGCCATATATGTATAGAAAGTTATGGATGTTAGATTTCTAATGCCACTAGAATCCCTTCATTTTGACCTGTACATCTTAAATTCTGCATAAAACATCGAGTCAAATCTGCCAATATTCGACATAGGTTGAAACATGGTCTAAATTTTATCTCCAATTTACTCATTTTCAAATCTTACATCCAAAAGTGCCTTCAAAACATAAAAAAAATATATATATATATATATATATATATATATATATATATATATATAACATGAACAAAATACTAGGTAAATGTGTGAAAAACTATCGAATAATATGGCTACATCACTTCCATTCCTGGCAAACCATTGATTCTATATCTGACAATAACCAAAAAAGCAATGGGATGTTTACTTGGGCAATATGATGATTATGGAAAAAAGGAAAGAGCGATCTACAATCTGAGTAAGTAGTTCATAGAGTGCAAGTCCAGATACACAATGGTAAAGAAGCTTTGTTATGCACTTGTATGAGCTATAAAACGACTTCGACAATACATGTTGTATGACACTACATGACTGATTTCAAAATTGGATCCTCTCATATATATCTTGGAAAAACCTTATTTATCAAGCAGGATAATAAGATGGAAGGTGTTGTTAGCTGAGTATGACATAATATACATGATAAGAAAAGTCGTGAAAGAAAGTGTTATTCCTTATCATTTGGCAGACAATACAATTAAAGATTATGAGCCTTTCAATTTTGATTTTCTAGATGAAGATGTGCTAGTAGTAGAAAAAGAGAAACTACACTGGTGGACAATGTATTTTGATGAAGCAAGAAAAATAAATGGCAATAGAGCACCAGCAGTGATAAGTTCCCTTAACAAAAAGCAATACCTTGTTTTGATTAAGTTGCAATTTGAATGCACCAATAATACGACTGGGTATGAAGCTTGCATCATCGGATTAGAAGTTGTATTAAAGTTAAAGATAAAGAAACTTGATGTCTATGAAGACTCAATACTAGTAATCTGCCAAGTGAAAGGAGAATGACAAACAAAAAATGAGATAAAATTCACTCATATGAGAAGAGATAAAAACCAATTTGCTAATGCTCTGGCCACTTTAGCTTCCATGGATAAATAGATTTTAGGAACAAAGTGCAACTCATAAATATTGAAATAAGGAATTCTCTAGTCCACTACTACTTAGTCGAAGGAGAAGTGGATGAGAATCAATGGTATTATGATATCAAACAATTTATCCAACACCAGAAGTATCCTCGGGGGGTATCCAATACAGAGATGAAAACCCTATGAAGGTTAGCCATGAACTATTACCTCGATGTAGAAGTGTTATATAATAGGTCAACCGATAGAATATTGCTGATATTGTTTTATGTGACAAAAGCAAAAAGGCGCTCTAAGAAGCTCATGAAAGGATTTGTGCAACCCATACTAATTGACATATAAGAGCTAGATAAATATAGAGGTTAGGGTATTTCTAGATGATCATGGAAAGAGATTGCGTAGAATATGTTTGAAAATACCATAAATGCCAGGTGTACAGTGATAAGATAAATACACCTCCAATATCTCTATTTAATTTGACATCTTCATGGTCATTCGCAATGTGGGGAATTAATGTAATTGGATCTCTCAATTCGAAGGCTAGTAACGAACATCGGTTTGTCCTAGTGACCATTGACTACTTCACAAAATGGGTAAAAGCCAATTTATATGCTCATGGAACCTAGAAGATAATGAAGAGATTCATTGAATGAAATTTAATTTGTCAATATGAAGCACCTAAAAAGATAGTTGAGCTTTGCATAAAATGAAAAATCAAGCACTCAAATTCATATCCATATAGGCCAAAGGTGAACAGTGCTGTAGAAGTTGCCAACAAGAATATTAAGGACTAACATGAAATGCTCCCTTTTGCTTTGTATGCATATCACACCATAATAAGAACATCTATAGGAGCTACACCTTATTCCTTGGTTTGCAGGATGGAAGCAGTAATACTGCTAGAAGTAGAAATCTCATCTCTAAGGGTACTGATGGAATCAAAACTTGAGAAAACTGATTGGGTAAATATGAGATATGAGTAATTAAATCTAATCAGTGAAAGAGGTTAGCTGCAATTTGTCATCACTAGTTGTATCAATAAAGAATGGCTAAAATATATGATAAAAAGGTTAGAGCCAGGGTATTTTAAGAAGGAGATTTAGTGTCGAGAAAGATCTTACCTCTACCCAGCAAAGATCAAAGTAAGTAGGCACCTAACTATGAAGGCCCATATATAGTAAAGAAAACATTCTCTAGGGGAGCTCTGTTATTGATAAAAATGTATGGAGATGACTTGCCTAAGCCTGTGAACTTCAATTCTTGGAAATGAGTGTCATGGTGGGCGTGCTCTTCATCTTTCATGTTTCTTAGTCGGAGTTGGGTATTGTAGACTTTATGGATTGGAGTTCTTTAGGGACCTATATTTCAACCTAGTACATGTATGTATGTCATTCAAATTGAATGTATTTGTATGGATTGATGTAAATGTATGTACATGCATATTAGGTATGGATCAACCTGTTCGAAGGGCTAATCAATGACTATTTTGTTGAATATGAGAAAAAATCCATAGTCTGATTAATCTGAAATGATATTTCCCAAGTCTTTATCTCGGTTAAATCCCAAATCAAATTTATTCAAGGTAATCTCCCAACCTTGATCCTTGAGAAATTATATCATCTTAGATTCTTATCTATATTCAGAAAAAAAAAATCATAGTTTTAGCTCAGAAAATCCTACGGAGTTGAGGATTATTGATCAGGTTTACCTTGATGCAAAATGATTTATTAGGGAGTCCATACCCTAAAGGAATGTTCTAGGCCATTACATGAGGGTTAGCTTTCTACCTGGTCTTAAAAATATCTATAATCTGTCCAGTGACCACCTTTCATGAGGCAATATAAAGGTTTACAAGGAATGGTTGGGGCATGGTGTGACTGCCACTACCGAGTAAATACTCAGCTCATAGTTGAATGTTTCATGAATCTAAACCCCAATTGAAAATCATGAGGTAAATCGCTACTCCCCACCTAATCTAGAATTGGATTTATTTGCAAAATTAAAAGAGGTGGCCGAGAGGGGAGTGAAAAAAACTAGGGAAAAGAGCTAATTTCCCCCCTAACTTTGGCCTTAGATTTCTTGATGCTCAGGGCATATAATCCACCCCTATTTATAGATGGTAGAAGAGGGACATGTTTTCTTTACTGGTGCCAAATCTTGGCTCTTGATTCAAACTGGTAGCATCCCAACCGTTGGTTCAAAGTTGCTATCATGAACTGTCAGATTTGGCAGCTAAAGCACATTATATGAGTGATGAGGGTGCGAAGGCAAGCTCAAAAGAGATTTGCTAGTGAGACACTAATATGTCAAATATCAAAGTAATACATTATGATCAATATGCATGTATACTTACTTGAGAAATATAGGTTCCCTTTCTTCACAGACTTTCCTCATTTTTAAAAATTTTGAACCTCTGCAGGCAAGTTTTCATGGCTTTTTTGCTTTTACTTATTCGAGTCATATCTTGTGATCTTGACCTCTAGGAATGGCATGATATCAGCATACTTCTTTGCCTACAAACCTTTACCTTAAAGGTCGCCAGCTCTGCCCTACATTTTCTGTTTTCTAAGAAAGGAAATCATGGAGCCAGCCTTGTTATGTGTTTTTTTATTGCCCCCACCCTGATCATGCCCCTAAGTGTTCAATTCAAGTTTTCTTTGGGGATGAGGTTATGCGATAAAAGATTTGGTTATTTACAAGGATTTATTTTTATGGAGAATTTTTGGAATTTCAAAATTATTCCGAACACGGAAACCATTTTGACGTTAGTTTCAGGCAAACTAATTTTGAAAAAAACTCAAATGATTCCTATAAGTGGGTTTGAAAGTTTTTGTTTTGTTGTTTTGGTAAAAGTATGAAGTGATGTTTTGTTGGTCAGAGTGGTTCAAGTTTTAATTTGAGAGTTTTAGAGAACTAATCTTCAAAGCACTCATTTTATTTGTATGAATAATAAAGCTTGTTTCATATGGAAAAAAATTGCCTACCGATCAAGATTCCCTGCCTTTGATTAGAAAAGGCTTGATTGGGCATGTAATGTATGCTTTGGCTCTTGGTTGTGAAGAAAAAGAGTATTTATAGGCTCAAAATGTGTTTAAGGGATTTGAAGACTAAGAATAACTAGTGCTTGTTTCCTAACCTCTTTTTGATCCATGTATTTTGAGACCTTAGGATTGACTTGCAAAATGGTCCATAGTGCCCCCCAGTGTCGAGCTAGGGTTTTTTCTTTTTGTTTTCTTCATTTGGTTTTGAGCATTGTCATCATATTAGTTATTTTTGTGGTATGCTCAAACCTTATTGATTCTTTGGTTTCTTTCATACCCCTCAACTTTCTTTGGGCTCCTTCAATCAATGAAGATTTTTTTTGTATATTTATTGTACTTGCCCCTAGTATGGGGTGTGATCTTAGCCACAATTATTTTTTAAGAAAAACTTATTAGGCTTAATGGGGACCGCAAAAGGGTATATTTAGCCTTGTGAAAGGATTATCAAATATGACATTTCCTCATTTCAAACGCACTTAGGATCTGTAAGCCTTGCTTTCTTTCATGTGAATATGCAAAATGGCTTCTCATTATTCATTAAGATAAAACTCAGCTTTGAAGTTGACACGACCAAAAGATCGATGTCTTCTCCCAAGTGCAGGAGTGTCGAAGTAATAAATAACCCGGAAAGACCGGGGTTGAACCACAGGGAGGTCAACTATATAAATTACAAATAATATATATAATAAAACAAATAATTTAAAAGGACTTTGTAAGGATTAAACAAGGATAAAACAATTGTCAAGGTTAGAGGATCCACTAATGGTATTTCAAACAAGTATAGTATAAACTCTTTTATTACTCAACTGGAAACCACACAAAAAGTAGGTTCCAATCGGATTATAAATTGTTAACATGATTACATTAGTTATCTTATTCGAATATTGCTAATACTTGTAAATGTTGTCAGATATTCATGATGTTAAGTTATGTTAACAACAAATCAAGTTCCTTTCATAACACAGGTGTCAGTTATACCATACAGTTGGTTATGAAAGGATCAAGTATTTGTTGTACCAAGGGTTATACAACATAAATCTAGATTAACCATCTAACAAGCAAAGTATTAAAAGTGAACAAGATAACAAATATAAAGCGTGTTATTATCCAACATTAAGGTCCATGTTAAGTTTATATTATACTTATTCTT
>Ga0307510_10010224_pt1 | contig 11155 bp, 14 predicted proteins | sample 12_EM_MG_FD_207224 | JGI IMG/M metagenome (GOLD analysis project Ga0307510, IMG submission 207224) | Populus trichocarpa ectomycorrhiza microbial communities from riparian zone in the Pacific Northwest, United States - 12_EM | ecosystem: Host-associated > Plants > Roots > Unclassified | place... | reverse complement strand
TGCGCCCCGACAAATTCGCCAACGATTGCTCCAACGACAGCGAACGCGGCTGCCATTTCAAATCCTGCAAAGATGTAGGGAAGCGCCGATGGGAACTGAACTTTTCGGAACAGCTGCCACCTCGTGGCCGACAGTGATCGAAGGAGATCGATGCGGTCCTTCTCCACCGCTTTGAAGCCGGCAATGCTGGTGACGAGCACGGGGAAGAATGTGAGCAGGCAGACGATGACGACCTTTGAGCCGAGCCCGAATCCCAGCCACATCACGATGATCGGTGCTATCGCGACTTTTGGCAGACTTTGAAAAGCTGCGAGATACGGGTGCAATATCGCTTCAGCGCGGTCCGACTGCGAAATGGCGATCCCCAACAGCAGACCGAACGCGCTTCCAATGATCAAGCCGAGAAGCACTTCCGACAGGGTGACGAACGAGTGATACCAGAAGCCGTCGCGAGCCAGCGGGCTTGCCGCCAGTCCCCGCCACATTCCACCCAAAACTTCGCTGAACGGCGGGATGATGAATTTAGGTATGTTGAAAAGTCGAACCCCGACTTCCCACCCCACGAGAATCGCGACGAGAAGCAAGAGTGACAGCATCCTGTTCGACGCGCGAAAGCGGGGACGCTGCACAACGGCCAACTTTCCCTCCTGGCTCAGCGAGCCGCTGTTCTCACGCATGCGTGCAGACAATTCGGTTTGCATCAGTCAATAGCCCCGGCGTGGTTGAAATGAGCGCGCACCTCTTCCGCGATCTGACCGAAGGCGGTTGAGTTGGTGACGCCGATAGCACGAGGGCGCGGCAGATCAACGGCAATCTTTTGCGCGATCGAGCCTGGACGGGCGCTCATGGTGAATACTTGGTCGCCGAGGAAGATTGCCTCTGAGATCGAGTGAGTAATAAGTACGACAGTCTTCCCGCTTTTGAGCCAAATTCTTTGCAGTTCCAGATTCATCTGCTCTCTGGTCATGGCGTCAAGGGCGCCGAAGGGCTCATCCATCAGCAGCACCTTGGGATCGTGAAGGAGCGCCCGAGCGATTGAGGCGCGCTGCTGCATGCCGCCGCTCAGTTGATGTGGTAGCTTGTGCTCAAAGCCTGTGAGCCGAACCAGAGCAAGGAGCTCTGAAGCTCTGGCTGCAGCTTCGCTTGCGCTTAGGCCGAGCACTTCGGCCGGCAGGAGGACGTTGTCAAGAATCGTTCTCCAGGGCAGAAGAATCGAGCTCTGGAAGACCATTCCAACATCGCGCCGAGTGCCGACGACGGGCTGCCCGTCCATGCTCACTTCACCCTGATCAAAGCCGAGCAGGCCGGCGATGATTCTGAGCAGCGTGCTCTTGCCGCATCCACTCGGACCCACTATCGAGACGAAGCTGCCCTTGGCGATGGAGAAATTGATGTCCGCAAGCGCCATGGTTCTGTCGCTGCCCGTCCCGAATGTCTTGGAAAGCCTTCTGACTTGTATGTACTCAGGGTTCCCACTTGTGCGATCAGATGCTGACATTTCCGTGCGTACCCCAAGTTCGCAGCCGACATTTCTGTGGGCTTGCTCAACCACTTATCAAGTGTTCGCGATGCCGTCGCCGACCGCAAGGCCGCCGCAGACTTAGGCGAACGTTGTGATATCAACGTGTCGCTGCCCTGCGCTGATTTCAGCAGCTTCGCGTTTTGTGATAACGAGTCTAGCTCTGTGCTAAGATTTTTCTCCCTAGTGATAACGCTATGGTGTGATGAAGCCAGGCGAGGGAGCGACTGGAATCGCCTGCGCGACATGTCGCAGGATGCCTTCGGCTTTACCGCCGGCCAGCGAGGGTGGCTGCGTCGTCCCGGGTTCCGCGCAGGCTGTTTGGTTTGATTCAGCCACCACAGCAGTGCCTGAGGGGATCCAGCACCCCCTGATGCGCGAATGCCTCGACGACTACATAGGTGAAGGATGATGGCCGTGTGCGCGACTCTTCAGTTCGTCAAGCACTCCCGAGCGGAGTGGGTAGCGCGTTGCACGGACCGCCTACGAGAGCTGATTCCGATGTTCACTGATGCCTCGGCGTACAGCACTGCAATGTCTCTGTATCCGAGCAGCAAGGAAACGGTGCCCGAGGATGTTGCGGAGCACTACGCAGCAGGCTAATACGGCTCGCACAATAGAAAGTGATCGCGGAGCAAGCCAATCCATCGCTGGGTGGAAGTCAGGTGGCGCAGACGTATATCGATACGTCGAGGCAGACAACTTCGTCTCGTTGCATATGGCACTCCCGATTCGCGATCGGGCGCAGACGACTGCCTCCGAGCCTGCGAATCATCGGTATCATTTGCTTGATATCACCGATAATGCTACGCCAACAACCGTGTTGCGCCCCGCCCTTCCCCGTGCCTAGCCTGTTCACATGCTGATCGGCCAGACCTCTTGTCGAAAGGACAACCGTGAAGACTTCTCATATCGCATTTGCTGCTGTGCTCACGATGGCGCTCGGCTGCGCAGCCTACGCCGAAGGCGGCGGAGGTTGGACGGAAAGGGCGCCCATGCCCAGCGCCCGGGCCGAAATCGGTGTAGCTGCGCTCGGAGGCCGGATCTATGTCGTCGGAGGAACTGAAGGCGACGGGCAGAACCCCACCAGTTGGGCGACGGCGTCAACTTCCGTTTACGACCCGGCAACCGACCGCTGGCACGCCGCTGCAGCGCTCCCGCACGGACTGAGCCATGCGGGTGTCGCTGCCTTGAACGGAAAGCTGTATGCGATCGGAGGATTCCTGACTCCCATCCACCTGAATCCGCAGAACCTGGCATTCGTCTACGACCCCGCGAAGGACAAATGGACTGCTATCCCCGGACTTTCCAGTCGGCGCGGATCCGTCGCAGTGGCCGCCGTCGGTGGAAAGCTGCACGTCTTCGGTGGGCGCGTCTCCAACAACGTGCTCAAGATGCCGAGCCCACCAGGAGCGCCGGCGATGGAAGCAGGCTTCGGGACCGTGTCGACACACGAGGTCTACGACCCTGCAACGCGACACTGGTCGGAAGCGTCGCCTGTCCCAGGGCCGACGCGCGACCACATGGGAATCGCCGTCCTGGGCGGCAAAGTCCATCTCTTCGGCGGACGCGCGGCCGATGTCGTCGACAACCTAGAGCGACACGATGTCTACGATCCAATCACCGATCGCTGGACAACGGCAGCGCCTCTCCCTCAACCGCGTTCTTCTGGTGCGTTCACGGTGCTCGACGGCAAGATCTTGTACGGGGGAGGCGAATGCAAACCTGGAGGACAGGCATTTACGCCAAACGTCTTCAATGATCTGACTGCCTACGATCCATCTACAAACCTCTGGAAGGTTTTGCAGCCGCTTCCCCAGCCGCGTCACGCCTTCGGTGCGGCAACGATAGGGCATGTCGCCTATTTCATTGCGGGCGCCCAGTTGTGCGGAGGCGGTTCGTCAACCGATGTTCAGGCATTCGCGCTCCGTTGATTGTTGCGCATGGTGAAGCGAACAAAAATCGGGGCGCGCCATCGACTTGTCGGTTGTCCTGCAGGAGTACGTTTTCGACATCTGGACGCTTGGCTCCTCACAGCAGGGCTTCGTCCGTCACGTCCCGCGGCTTGTAGAGCGCAGCAACAAGGAAGAGCCTGGGTCTTCGGCGGTCGATGGAAAGGTTGGGCGCCTATCGATGGAACGTGTCGGCTCCAGTCATGATGCCGCCCTTCAACGACTGCGGCTCGTCAGCATCTTCTAGCTTCTTCGCGAGCAGCCAGATTGTTTTGATCCGCTCTTCGCCTGCCTCACTTGTATGCTGGCCGACCCAGCTTGTCAGCGAACCATACTCACCGAAGTTGACTGTGAAAGACAGCAGGTCACCCGAAGCAAATCCCACAAGATCGAACTCTTCGGTGGCGTTCGGGTTGCCCACACCAGTTCGATAGCCGCCAGTGACACAACCATCTGCGTCGACGCTGAGTTCCATCTCACAGTCGAGCTCATTGCACCACGTTCCGTTGAAATTCACCGCAGGGGCCGGTGATGCCTTGGCGCTCGTGAGCGTCGAGAAATGCTTCAACAACACGACCGCAGCCTCCTCTTAGTGTCAAGCCTCAGAGTGTACGAAACGCATCAGCTCCAGGCGCCGCGCGGTCGGACTGTCACGGGCCATGGCTTCCTCAGGAAAGGGACTGCTTGACGAAACGGACGCTCGCATGCCGAAGTGGTTTGCTGCAAAGGGAGCGCTCGGGAAGCACCCTGTGTGCTGACCCAGTAGGCAGCCCGGATGCCCCCTGCTTCGGACGAGACGACGCAGGCGTTGACGATTGCGTTCTCGAGGAGAACGCACGCGGCATCACCGACGCAAAGCCTGGAAGATCGAGACGATGCTCTGCCCGGCTCCGGCATCCCCCATGTTGGAGCGTCCGCGCGCCGGCGCTCACAAAATTAATGGCCTTCAGTGGGCACCACGTATCCCGCTGCGCGCATCACGACGAGCTGCCTTGAAGGATCGCGGCTTCAGCCAATATTCTCGGCAATGAGGTGGCAAGGATGTGTTGATCCGCCGGGCGTGTCCGGAAGCCACGATCTGCTCGCTGAGCGTGGCCTTGGCGCGATGAAGGTAGCGCGCTACGGACGCTGCCGAGCAGACGCGATGGTCAACCGCCAGACAAGCGACAAGCGCTCGTCCACGTGCGGCCGCCGCGGTTGGCGCCTCGTGCAGGGCGAGCGGGCTCTCAAGGCGCAGCTTCGCGGCACTCCAGATCGATAGCAGCGCCAGCTCACGCACCGTCTATGCCGTAGCTCCCGCCTGCGGCAATCAGCATCGCTGCCGGTGCCTCTACCGCCCGCGCGCTTGGGCAGGCTGCTACGAGACCATTCTGTTCCGGCTCTCGGGAGGGGTTGACTCGTCCATCCTCTTGAGTTGTCTCGCTCCTGACGCAACGCCGGCGGATGTTCTGTGCATCAACTACCACTCCCCGGGTCCAACAGCGATGAGCGCGAATACGCGCGACTTTCCGCGGCCAATGTGGGGCGCGACCTGATCGAACGCGAACGCAACCGCGACTTCCGAATCGAGAGCGTTTCGAAAGCAGCCCGAATGCCTTTTCCCATTAACCATATAGGCTGGATGAACGCCTCTACGGACGCCAGAACGGCCTCGGCGCACAGCGCCGGCGCGCTCTTCTCCGGCGCGGGCGGCGACCCGCTCTTCTTCGAATTTCGCCGCTGGTGGCCGGCCGCCGACTACCTGCGGAACAAAGGAATCGACTTTGGGTTTGCCGCTGCTGCGCTCGACGCCGCGCGCCTCAGACGGGTGTCGGTCTGGAAGGGCGCCGCGCTCGCCTGGGCCGAGCTTGTTCGGCCGCGCGTTGTCGCGCGGGAATCCGCCAGCGAGTCAGGCGGCTTCTTCGGCAAAGGGCTGCGTCAACTCGAGCCGCAGGACGCGCGCTTCGTGCATCCCCATCTAATGAGTCCGAATCTGCCTGTCGGCAAGCACATGCAGACCGCCTCGCTGATGCACCCTCTTGGGCACTACGACCCGTTCGAGCGGGAAGCCGCGCCCGAATTGGTCAATCCACTGTTGTCGCAGCCCCTGGTGGACCTCTGCCTCGGCCTGCCGACCTACTTGCTCACCCAGGGCGGTCGCGGCCGCGCGCTTGCGCGCCAGGCCTTTGCAGCGGAGCTGCCCGTGCAGATCGCGGCGCGCCGGTCCAAGGGCGGGATGGAGGAACATCTCAAAGAGATCCTGAACTCGAATATGGAGTTCGCGCGCCATACCCTTTTAAACGGTGAGCTGGTGCGCCGCGGGTTGCTCGACCGCGCCGCCGTGGAGGCAGTCCTGTCCGCGACACCGACGGCACTCCGGGGCTCGCTCGGCCATGTCCATACCTTCATTGGCATCGAGCTGTGGCTAGGGCGCTGGGGCGCGGTAGCGGTCGACGATTCGCATAAACGAACAGCTCGCATGTCATCGCCCGTGAACGTCGCCGCCGTCCTGCACGCCCTTCGGTCCGACATCGACAGACAGTTGCATGGCGGCTCGGAGTGACCGCCGTGCTGGTGGTGACGGGCGGCCTCCTTGCCGGGCTCGCACCCCTGGCGCTCAAGGCAATGGTTGATACGGTCGCAGCGCCGATTCCGCAAGCGGAAATGTCCTGGCGCGAGACCGTAGCGTTCGCCGCCGCTTCTTTGGCGGCCCTGTGTGCCAACCAACTTCTGACCGAGCTCCGCCCGACGCTTCTCACCACTGCAGAGCAACGCGTCTACGCTCGCCTCCGAAACCGCTTCTTCGCGCACCTGTTGGAGCTGCCACTGGCCTTTCATCGCGACAGGCAGAGCGGTGCGCACGCTCAAGCTCTTCAGCAGGCGGTCCTCGGCTCATCTTCAACCTCGTCAACAGCGTGCTCCCGGTCGGCGTCGAGATCGTCACTGTGACGCTCGTTCTGCTCTCTCTCGGCGACCCGATGCTGATGACGATCTTCGGGGCGAGCGCCCTCGCCTACTTGGCAGTCCTGCGGCTTCCCGGCCGGGAGATCGGCAGCCGCGCGCGAGATGTCTCAGAGGCCGCCATCGACGTCAGCGGGATGCTCTTGGACGGTCCGCTGAATGTGGAGACGATCAAAAGCTTCGGTGCCGAGGAGAACACGCGGGAGCGCTTCGACGTGGTCAACCGACTGCTCGCGCGCCGATGGGAACTCTTCCAGCGGGCACGCGTGGACGCCGGGCTGTCATCGGCAGCGGTCTTCGCGCTGTCCATGACGGCGCTGCTCGCCGTGGCCGTGCATTCGGTCTTGCATGGCCGGCTGACGGTGGGCGGATTCATCCTGGCGAACGTCTACATGCTGCAGATGGCGCGTCCGCTCGAAATGCTTGGCTTCGCGGCGCGCGATCTCTCGCAGGCAGTGGAGTTCATTCGGCCATTGACGGAGGCGCTCGGCCGCTCTTTCGTCCTTCCACTGAGCGACCGTCGCTCGATATTTCAGCGTGCCGCCTCGAGTCGCCGCGTTACGGCGCAGCTCGCGTGAAATGGTCGACGGCGAGCGGTCGAGGCGCCGGGCAATCTCGCGCACACCGCATTGCTGGGCTCGCAACAGGGCGATCTCTTCACGTTCGGAGAATGTTAGGTAGCGCCCTGAAGGAGGCGACAAGGGAATTGATGGCATACCGCCAGCTTCGCGGAACCAGCGCGTGCCAACAGGCTGGGAAACGCCACAGACCTGCGCCGCGGCCTCACTCGACAACCCTGCTGATATGCGTTCCCAGAACTCCTGCTTTGTCGCTCGTTGATTGACTTGAGGGCGGCCAGGCGAGCGCATCGATGCCCGCCCCGTCCGCTGTGAGGCCCATCCCTTCGGTCGTCCCATCGCACACCTCCTTGTTGAGGTGTTGCGACGACCAATTGAATCCACCCAGGCTGTCCAGCATCCGGAATGCCGACGACATCGTGGTCCTAGGCGGCGGCAAGGTCGTCCAGCGTGGCGACCACGCAACGCTGATCGCGAGCGGCGGCGACTACGCGCGCTTATGGCAAACCCAAAACGGTCCAACAGCGCGGGCCGGCTGGAGGCCAGCGCGAGGCAGAGCGTCTGACGGACGTTCAGTTCACGGCACTGACTCCAGCGCGCGCGTCTCTTTCCGTCGGTCGCGCTAGCGTCGCCTATCGGCATATCCCGGCGCGTACTGCTGTGGTTCACAACAGTCCAGCCGCTGGGACGAACATCAGCCACAGCGCTCCACGCTCACCATCCACGGCTCCGCAGACTCGTCCACTGCTACGATCGACCGTCGACCCGGCGATGTCATGGCGACGACGGAAGAGTTCCTAGACGTTAGCCCTCGCGGAGCAGGAACGGGAGCGACGTCCGGCACATGCGAATGCGGCTCGTGGCCATCCATCATTCAACAGCAGGCGGATGTCTCGATGTATTGCACGCTCCTTAGACTGCGGCTCGCGGGCCAACTCAACATCCACGGATCCCAGCATCGATTTGTACTGGCAGGGCGTTCTGTGAGCGTCGTGGCACCGGACCTCGCCGCCGACTACCCAGACGCTTACTGGATCAGCATGCGTGCGTGCGGCTTCGAAACTGAAGAAGAAGCGCTCGCCTTCGGAACGCTGCTCAGCGAGTCATGCCAGGTGTCGTCGGTACTGCATCGACTCGGGCTCGACCCGGGTGTCGAGACGCCGAGTACACCAGGCTTCTTCGAACGAGGCGCCAAGCAGGCTCGAGTCGGAGCGCGGAGTTTGCGCGGGATCTATCACGGGCTGGACGTGTATGCGGAAGATCCTGGCATGGAGTTCGTCCGGAACATTTCGAACGCACTCTACATTCCCTTTCCAACCCAAGACTTCATAGCTGGAATAAAGCGCCACTTCGAGTCGAATCATGCCCCGGTTCTGCTCGGAGCGGCCAATGAGAATGTGCTTCGGCTGTTCAATGAAGCCCTTCTGCAGAGAGAACCCACCAGCAGAACGGTCCTCCTCATTTCCACGGTCGAGATGTTGAGCCAAGACCAGGAGTGGACCGATGCGCAAAGAGGCATGCTCAAGGAAACTGCCGACCATGTGCGAAGTCGCCAGACAGGCAGTTCGGCCGAACGGGAGGAGGTGGCGTCGGCGATCGAGAAGCTTTATCGGCTGTCCCTCCGCCAAGGGGTGTTTCGCCTGCTGCAGAAGATCGGACTTTCGCATCTGCGCAAGACTTGGGACGACCTCTACGATGAGCGTTGTCGGCTGGTGCATGCGAACGAGCCGAACCAGCAGGCTCGCCACGCGGCGCTCGCTGATCGGGCAACTGCCGTTTGCGGCCGAATTCTGATTGCCGCTCTGCGCGACGTCCTGAACCCGCTGCCGGAGGATTTGGAGACTTGGTATTCCCTAGCAGGCCCGAATGAAATGCCATGACTGCTGCACACAGGTCCGCCCATCCAGGCCGTGTCATCCCGACTTATTCGGCAGTGCCCGTCGCGTCGGCGTTCGGGTCGGAAAGGCAGAGTTGGCAAAAGAGAATGATGCGGGTCATTCGCCTGGCCGCCCTCCCCGGCTGCTGCCCCATGCACGCACTGCCGGTAGGACGCGTCGTGGCTAAATCAACGTGGGCGTCCGACGACCATAAGATGTTCGATTCCAAGCCGGCGGAAGAAATCGCGCTGCTTGTCCTGTGTCACACTGTTGATTTCAGCCATGCCCTTTTCTTGAGGATCCACCACGAGTCTCAACGGCCGCGACCCATGTGGAAGACCAATGGTTCGAGCGACTTCGGCGCCGACGCTGTTCACACCTATGCCACCGCCGTTCTCGGCGTCAATCGCCGCGATCTTTTCCCCAAGGGTGGCGAACAATAACGGAAGGTCGCCGTATTGCTGTACAACGGCCTCGCTCGCAGGCGGGTTGGCATGATTGAAATGTTCGGTTCCCGAGGTGAATGCGCCTGGGACAACAATCACGGTCTCGATGCCAAACGGCGTCAACTCAAAACTCATGCTCTCTGCCAGTGCTTCTCCGGCAGCTTTGCTCGCAACGTACAGCGCAATGAACGGTTCGTTCAGACGCGACGTGGTGCTGCCGATGTAGACAAGAAGACCCTTCTCTTGACGGCGCATCACCGGAAGCACTGCACGGTTCACGCGCAGCCAGGACACAGCGTTTGTCTCCAAGACTTTTGTCATCTGCTCCGGCGTAAAGGCCTCTGCGATGCCTGCCATCAGCATCCCCGCATTGTTCACGAGCACGTCGAGGCGTCCTTGCTCGAGCAGCACCTGGTCGACCGCCTCTCTGCAGCTGGCGTCGGACAGGACGTCCAGTTCAATCGGGAAAAGCCGCCAGCCTTCCGCCGCGGCCAACTTCGCCAGAGCGTCGGCGCGGTCGCGGTTGCGGCCACGGATGGCTCTCATCGCCGCGTACACAATATGGCCCGCGCGCGCGGCGGACTCGGCAACGGCGCGGCCTATGCCCGACCCCGCGCCTGTCACCAAAACAATCTTTTCTTCAGCCATTTGCTTGCTTTCTTGAGTTCAGATCTGCAGTCACGCGAAACCGCCGTTGACGCGCACAACTTGTGAATGGACCCACCCTCCTTGCGGGCTCGCAAGAAACGAGACGACATCTGCAATGTCATTGGGTTGCCCAAGCCGCTCCAGCGGAGACATTGCCGCCAAGGCTCGCACCTGCTCTTCGGACTTTCCTTTGTAGAACAGCTCGGTCGCAACGGGGCCCGGCGCCACCGCATTCACGACGATGCCTTTGCCGCGCAGCTCGTTGGCCAAGACATGAACGAGCGCCTCGACTCCCGCCTTGGTGGCGACGTACGGCCCGTAGCCGGGCATCGACTTCGCCAGCGCACTCGTCGATAGAGCAATGATCCTTCCCCCATCCGAGAGTCGCTCCGCCGCCTTGGCGAGAACAAGAAAAGTACCCCGTAAATTGACCGAGACCATCTGATCGAAGGCCTGGATGCTTTGCGCCGCGATGCGGGCCGTCGACATCACGCCAGCGTTGCTGACGACAACGCGGATATCGCCCAACGCAGATGCTACGGCGTTGAACAAAAACTCCACGTCTGTCGGAGACGACACGTCGCCTTGGATAGCGATGCCGCGGACGCCTTTTCGCTGAATCTCCTTGACGGTCGCTTCAGCGCCTTCTTTGTCGTTCGCAAATCCGATTGCGACATTGAATCCGTCGGCCGCGAGCCTGAGCGCGATCTCCCTGCCGATTCCTCGCGACCCGCCCGTGACGATCGCGACCGCTTTCACTCCAACATCATTTGTCTGCATGGTCTGTGCCCAAAGGTTTGACGAGATTGCCCGTCCCGACGCAGGTCGATGGGATGCGGCCAGAGCGGGGCAGCGCGCGGCTCTTCGCGTCGCAGCGACCGCTTGGCCGGCGCCTGCCTCATTGCTTTCAGACGCTACCGAGAGGGCCGAACAATGACTTTGCCTCGAGAGTGGCCCGACGCAACGTGCTGGATCGCGCTTCTGGCCTCGTCGAGCGAGTGGATGGCGTCGATCACAACCTGAAGGCGCTGCGCTGCAAATCGCTCTCGGATGGACTCGAGCACCCCAGGGTGGTGGCTGTAGAAGGCAAACGTTCCCGAGACGCCGCCACGCGACTCGATGGTGTGGTCGGCAATGGATACGATGGCGCCTCCCGGCCGAACGACCTTCCAGGACTTCTCCAGGGTTTCCCCGC
>Ga0307510_10010223_pt1 | contig 11158 bp, 12 predicted proteins | sample 12_EM_MG_FD_207224 | JGI IMG/M metagenome (GOLD analysis project Ga0307510, IMG submission 207224) | Populus trichocarpa ectomycorrhiza microbial communities from riparian zone in the Pacific Northwest, United States - 12_EM | ecosystem: Host-associated > Plants > Roots > Unclassified | place... | reverse complement strand
CCGACAGGATCATACTTAGGAATCCAGCTGTATTGGTTGTCAGGGTGGAGTGGGTCTCTTATGTTGCTCTTTAATTCTCTTTTCCCAACCACGCAAGCGGAGACGATCATCTTTTTCACCTCTTGATAAAACAAACAATCTGCTTCGTCCAACTGTAACTCTTATCTCTCCTTCCCTTCCCCCCTGCCATCATCTCTGTGGAGATCACTTCTTGTACTTTTCTTCTCACCAGTTCAATCTGCTATTTCCGCTACCCTTCTTCCCATGCAGTGCTTAGCTAGGTATTTTACAAACATTTGATCCCCAATGCCACATGCCGAATACCTAACATTTCCTTTGAACTATATTATTTTGTAGGGGTGAGTGCTTGGGTTGCAGGTTTTTGGGACCGACCGATCGAAAGGCGGAAGCGGAAAGATATATTCTAGTCGGTGGTGTCAACGCAACCGAAAATGAGGGATGTGAGGAAAACAGTCGTATTGGCTAGAAAGGCCCAACATTAACCTCCGAGCTAGGAGTTTGATGGGGTTGAAGGAGGGCGATTGGGTGGTGAATGGTGGTCTCACTTGAGGATTAGCGATTGCACAGCGAAAGACCTTCTATCATCACAGGATCCTGTTGGCACTTTGACTATGGGTTCCCCTAATTCCGAACTTCTTCGGGGTAATCAGGCATCGCTGTTCGTCACCATTATCGTTTACTATATGTATTGAATGCTGATGAAAATTTTATTTAGTAGAAGGGCCTCAACTAGGCTGCCTGCTCCCGTCTCACCGGGTACTGAAGCTTTAACGAAAGAGTCTGCATCGCCGGCGCTGTCTGATATTCTTGAGAATACGAGGAAACAGTATTTCAAAACTCTTTATATTGTGAAAGTAAGGGATCAATCTGGGCTTGGAGTCTTCGTATATTGACTAACGGAGTTTGGAAGACGTCGCTTGAGTACTTTGCGAAATAAACTCTGTCGCGCGGTCGAGTTGCTATGCGTGGTGGCTCTTCCGAACTTTCTACCGCACGTGGAGGAGAATTGATCATCTTCTAACAGAGCATGCTTCCTCCTTTTGAGAGAGTGGATAGCAAGTTCCGCAGTATAATCCCCTAGGTAGCGCGAGAAGAGAAGGTTCTGGAGAATAAAGTGTTACGTGCCGGCGAGGAAGAGTACGTGCAAGAGTGGAGAAGTAGCTCATTTCAGGATGAGTGGGTGCGAACTGGTGACCATGGCTGAAGCGGAGAGTTGGAGGGGTCGAAATTCGGGAGTATGCATGCACGCATGTGGCCGATCATGATTTTGCCTGCTGACCTCAGAGTAGAACTGAGTTACAAATCACCATCTTGCTTGAGATAATGTCTTCACAATGAGGCCAAGTTACACCAACAAATGAGGATGGAGGCAAAGAGAGGACTTCTAAAAATAAAAAAAAGGTCCTCGAAGCGCAAGGGCAAAATAAGACTAAGCCATATGAACCTAATTATCCTCCGCTACTCGACCTACTGGCTGGCCGCCTATGTATCTGGAGGTCTGCAGGTTCAGTATCCGAAGGGCCCGAAGAAGAACCCACAGAACAAAAGCTCGTTCTGGATAAAGAATATGACCACCTCAGCCATTTTTTGTCGAGGTTGTGCTTACTTTGTATAAACACTATATATTCCATAATGGGAATGACAAGCTAATGATGACGGTTATGCCTCTAAACTCCCAGAGGAATGCAAATCAATCAACAGAAAATGTGGGGATCGATTAGCCCCTTTAGCTGCTCACAGAAATAAGGATGCATCCAACTCAAATAAGGATAAACGAAAACCTAAGAAATCACCAGAATTCACTCGCTCCATCACTGCTCCAGCTGCAACTAATGCCACCATAGGGGCAGGTGAGAATACTTTGGCTGCACTTGTCACAGCTGCCAGTGGTGCAGCATGTGTGTCAAAAACGAATATGCGTGGAGGAACTTTGAATCCCAAGAGTTTTGTCAAAACACAAGTACAAATCAGCCTGAAAGTGGTACAAATGAAGAAAGAAGACAAAGGATTAAAGGATACAATCACTTCCTTGAAAAAGCCAAACTTTATTGCAGTTGCAGCCAATATTGTTGAGGATGCTAAAAAGAGACTTACAACTGGCTCCATTAGAAGTATAACACCTTTGACCCTCAAAGATATTCCCCCCGCTAACCTTCCAAGGGGACCCAGAAGTGTCCCTAGGATCCATTGGCAAATGTTCAAGTCATGGCGACCCCGAAAGATAGAAGGACAACAAAACCTCAACCAAACCTTCCACCTCTACTCTAGGATGAGAGTGGTGCCGTAACTTACTACGATAGGGTGACTTACCCGAAGTCGAAAATTCCAAAACACAATTCGGGGTTGCAAGCACGCCGGTCCTCCCCTTACAAAAGCAGCTGATGATGGAAGTAGACCGTGTCCCATCTAGTAGCCCTTTTGAGGCACCTGAAGAGAACGTATCAAAGCATTCCTTGAAATTTGCGAAAAATATGTTCGTCACCCCTTAGAGGAAGTCAGGTGTGATGTATATAGGGCAGGCGTGTCAATGCTGGTATATTCACTTATATTCAAGAGCAACAAAGAGTGACAAAAGAACGAGTTGAGTAGAGATTGATATCGTCTAACAAGGAAAGGAACGTATATTACTGACTTAGAGTAACAGGGAAATGAACTGCAAAGTACAGGTTCTTTTATAGAGAGCCGGTAAGAAATCAAGGAGACGAGGAGGAGAAAATTAACAAAATGAAATATAGGAGCACCACAATCCCGAATCTTCAAACCGGCTGGAAACAAATTAAATATCGCAATTGGTGTCTAGTGCTAACCTGTTCCACCTCCAACATCCCATGTTCCATCACCAGTGTCCTTTGTTTCCACTTATCCGATTCTAGCAAGTGTACGAGTTTTCCAAACACTAGTTGATTCCTATGAGGTTGCCGAAACACTAGGTCCGATCATAGTATGTTTCAATACCAAGATCGGTGGGTACCGACCTTGGGGCTGGCAATTCCATTGCGTTGGCTACGCCGAAAAGCAACAGCGGGCTCTCCCGTACACTTTTAGGTACTTGAGAACAGAAAGGAAAGGAAGGGAAAGACAAGGAGGGGGGAAATTTAATACGAATTTTTTATTATTAAAAATAATTGATGCTGAGGTAATGATCGGGGATGAGGGTTTTACTCAGTGGGGTGGAGAGGCACGAGTGAAGACACAGTGTTTTTATTAAGGGGTGAATGAGTTCATGATTTCTTCCATTGAGTATTTAGAAAGGAAATCGGGCCAGAAGTCGGGAATTCCGCGAGGCGTATATTGCTAAATAGCTCTTAGAATAGAAGTATGATACCGGTAGTAGAGGGTTAGTTTCGTTGCTATCAAAGATCGCACAGTCATACCCCCCAAGATAGCTATCTCCGCCTATACAGCAACAAACCCAGCCACCCGAAAATAGCTGGCCTGGAGATGAGTCTAAAGAAAGAAAATAAAGCAAGGAAAACCCCTCAGGGAATGATATTGTTATTAGCCTATCTAGTTAATATTCTCCTTCACGACGCTTTTTCACCTAGAAACCTGCTGTCAGAATCCCGCCAAGCCTCCGGAAAATATAGTGATCGCGCGGCGACTGTGACTTAAATCGACAGCTGCGAATCTCTTGGGGATCGAAACGGTTGGCTTTAGGAAACCTCTCGCAACCTAGCGGCAATCTCCAACTCGAATCTCTCTCGTGCATATGGGCTAGCAAGGATCTCACCCACCATATCGGTCCCCGGTGGGAAGTCGTGCTCGAAGATTGGTTCCCCTGCTCCTCTGACATTCGCGAGAACTGATTGGCGGAAATGCCATCTTAGAAATTGGTCGGACACACAGTGGGGATCGGTTGGCTTTCGGCACACAGGATCAAGAATTTTACCATCATAGCCAAGCAGATCCATGTCAAACACAACTACCTTGTAACCATCGTCTGGATTAATGGAGACGAGGTACTGATTGAGCATTTGCTGGAGAGATGCCAGCAGAAGAAATCCGTTTTGAGGCGAGTTGATTCCTGAGGACTCGGTAGCGTTGTCCTTGTCTGCGGTCCGTTGCCCGTGATGAGACTGAATCCAAAGACTTTCATGCTCGGGAGGGAAGATATAGGCAGCCTCGAAAATGGCCTAGTTATTGGCCTTGATATGGATTTCAGGAACTGAAACTCCTGAAATAACACATTTCCGGTCGCGAAAACGGATTTCATGACAGAAATTATCCTCTCTGCTTGAGATTTGATAAGAAACTGACCGCGGTATCCAAGGCTCATTGCTGACTTGGATAGCGGCTAGCAAAATTAGCAATTGGGCCAGTGAGTAAATGAGGGGATTATAATACATACCATTACAATAAATATCGTATACTCCCGTTTCAAGAGGCATGTCTGTTCTGGACACGATACGGCTCGATATCCTCTCTTGTACACGAATAGGACTTCCCTCAACTACAAGTAAGATTCCGAGAATGTCAAGAAAGTTTGCCTCAGTTATAGACCCATTCTGGATAAGCCCTCCAAGAGTCTCGTCAGGCTTGGTAGCGTCATAAAAGGTGACATTGCGTGAGAGAGAGCGATTTATAGGCATCGTTGGTATTGGTAATTGTTGTATATGTAATCGTGGGAGTGACTTGAGAACGCTGTAGGCAAAAGGTCGACAAATCTCTAAGTGGTATGTTGCTCAATACCTCCTGCAATAATGGTGAGATAAAGTTTTGTGGAGCTCGGGGGGACGCTGGGGTGTGATCTCGCAAGTTTAGTTGTTTCGCAGGTGTTGGGAGTGGTCCTGATGATATAGCCTGCGGCGGCCGCCGGCACTTGACACTCTGATTTTCCAACCAATGAAATTCAGCGACGATCACGTGTTAACCCCTAATGTGGAGACCATTTCTCAACCAGGACGTGAAAGCTGCGGTTTTCGTAAAACAAAATTCGGCAATATGTATCTCGATAACGAGTATATTCGGTGTTCAATACACTTGGCCGGGCAACAGGATGGAGATCAACAACAAACATTTTAAATGTATCATACTGAGGGTGTACGAGGTTGGTGACAGAATTCATGCCCCCCCCCCCCCATTTTACACCAAAAATGGCCATTTTCACCTCATAAAATCACAACCAGTTTCTTGGCAAAAAAATGTTAAAACCCCTCAGAGTCTTTAGACTCATATAGATATTATCGTTTATATGTGACAAGCTCTATTAGTTAATACCCATGGTGCAATACTAGAAGTAATGATGGTTGGCAAAAGATGCCTCTAATTTTGTATGAGAGTCCCATACAAAAGGTACATTGCAAGTGCATCCAATGACAATCCTCAGCTCTCACAAGAGAATGGGAAAATTCTCATAATTTTTACCTAGAAAGTTTGAACAATTACCTACACTATATCTTGGTTTTATTAAATCTATACAGTTTTGGGATGAGTTATGAGTGCCCAAAACCAGCCATTTTTGGTGTAAAATGTGCTGGGGGGCCACGAATTTTGTCGCCAAGATCGTACTAGGGCAGGGGAAGGTTTAGCGAGTATAGCTTACAGCAGTCAAGACTTCAGGGGCAGCCCTTTTCCTACCCACGAAGTAAAGGTACTGGGTTTTCACTTATCTCTAAGGCCGAGTTATCTACGGTGAATGTATGGCCTTCTGCTGGCGAAGCAGAACTGGCATGAAAGGAATCTCTTCATTTGTGGCAGGTTTTTCACACTTATAGCTAAGTGGTAGTAGAGGGACTGTTTCTTTTGCCATCAGGATCGTACTGTCACACGCCACAAAGACAGCTAAACTATGAACAATCCTTTTCATTTCCTTCCCCACCAACATAGCAGCACCCCATAAAGACAGCTAAGCTATGAACAATCCTTTTTCATTCCCTCACTCCCCAATGTAGCAACAACACCTGTCACCGAACAAGAGCTAGCTTAAAGATACGTACAGAGAAAGAAAATAAAACAAGAAAAGCCCTCATGGAATTCCATTTCATTAGGCCATCAGGTTGATATTCCCCTTCCCTGTGGTTCCTCACTCTAGAAATCTTCGTTGGAGTCCTGCCAGGCCCCCGAAAAAGCTAATGATCGCTCAGCTAGTGTCCTTATATCTACAACTACAAACTCTCCAGGATCAAAGCTGTTGCACCTAGGAGACGCCCTCCAGCCTAGGAGCCATCTCCAGCCCGAATCTCTCTCGTGAATCCGGACAAACAGGGATCTCATCGAGCGTATAGTTCCCCGGTGGGAAGTCGTGCTCAAAGATCAGTTCCCCTGCTCCTCTCATGTTCGCAAGGACTGATAGGCGGGAATGCCGCTTGGGAAGTTCGTTCGACACATGGTGGGGATCGTTAGGATTTCGGCATACGGGATCAAGAATTCTACCATCATAGCCACAAGGATCGGTGTCAAGCACAACTACCTTACAACTGTCGTCCGGGTTAACGGATATGGGGTGCTGGTCGAACATCCGGTGCACCTCTATCCGGAGAAGAAACCCGTTTTGAGACGAGTTGATCTTTGAGGATCCAGTTGCATCGTCCATGTCTGTGATCCATTGTTCACAATTATGTTGAATCCAATGACTTTCATGCCAGAGAGGGGGGATATGAGCAGCATCGGAAATATCCCAGTTATGGGCTTGAATATGGGCTTCAGGAATTGAAACCCCTGTAATAACACATTTCCGGTCGCGATGACGGACCTCATTACGAAATCTCTCCTCTCTACCAGTATTACTATGAGTAATCAGGCAGTGTACCCAGGGCTCCTTACTGACCTGGATGGAACCTAACAAAATTAGCAATTGGGCAGCTTACGGAATGAGGAAAATATAGCACATACCGTCGCAGTAAATATCATATACCCCCCTTTGAAGAGGCACGCCCGTTCTAGATACGATACGGCTCGATATCCGCTTTTGTACACAAATAGGACTCCCCTCAACCACAAGTAAGATTCCGAGAATGTCAAGAAAGCTTGCCTCGGTCATAGACCCATTCTGGATAAGCCCTCCAAGAGTCTCGTCAGGCTTGGTAGCGTCATAAAAGGTGACATTACGTGAGAGAGAGCGATTTATAGGCATCGTTGGTATTGCTAATTGCCGTAAATGTAATCGTGGGAATGACTTGAGAACGGTGTAGGCAAGAGGTCGAGGAACCTCCAAGGCGTATGTTGCTAAATATCTCTTAGAATAGACTTATTGGGAGTTATGAGATAAAGGTTTGCAGCGGTCAAAGAGGGATTGATGGATGGTCCTACGAGCCCGCTCTCTTAAGAGAAGTTGGTGTCAATGATTTCCTCCCCAGTTTTGCCGGCTCAGTACCGCCTATTTTCCGACCAATGAAATTCACAGACAATCACGTGTTAGGGGGCGATCGATGAGAAGAGTACAATCTTGGCAAAAAAAAACCAAACATTGCACTTGGCGATCAATGTAATCGGTTAGGCAACGGGACAGAGATCCCCTGTAAAAATTTTAAATGTAATCTACAGACTAAGGTGTCAGGTAGATGTTGCTCTCAGAATGTCTACGTGGTCTGCAGCCAAGACTTTGCTACACTTTTTCCTACCCCTGCGATGAAAATAGCGGTATAGTGGTACGGTACCGTTACCTGCAATATTTATTTGACACGAGCACATCCCCACTTTTGTCCAGCTTCCAGGGATATTACTGACCGACTAAACTCAATAAATTGTCCTCTGTAATAGTGGGGGCAGCAAAGACCAGAAGATCTCTCAATACACCACCAATGATAGTCCCTACTTCTACAATGCTTGTAACTCGATGAATATGGAATAACTATACCGTTATCGATGATCCGTCTCAACTCCTACCTAGCTCTCACCCTGTAGCCCAAGGTATGGCATCGGGACAAGAGTGCCTCGTCGAAATTGTGGAGGAGTGGCCGATGCAAACTGAAGAATTTCAGAAGCTGGGATGACGGAGTGATGAAGGTGAAGGTGATAGCGCGTATAGTTTTGCGATGGAGATCTGGGGGTCGGCAATACATAGACCATGTAACAAGGATTATTGTCCTGGGAGAGAAGAAAGAGAGCCTGTGCTGACAAGCCGCGATGTCACTTTCCAGGTAGGGTACTACAAGTTGTCCTGTCAGGCAGGAGGATAGAGCACCGCGGGTAAGTGTTTTTTCCCTACCTTTGCTGCCCGAAAGGAGCAGTCTGTGACCAGTATGCTAGGTCCCTGTTGAAATAGCGGGCTAGACGAATGGAGAGGATTTCTGAGGATATATCGCGTGCCTTTCGGGCCAGAAAACGCCATTTGTGGGAGCTCACTTAAACACGTTGGTATCGTAAAGATGCTACCAGCCATCACGTCCTCACAGCCCACATCCATGTCCGCTAGAACTCGGCGCGAATGTGCCGGAATGCAGTCAGGCTCCTCCATTCCCTGAACTCAATCCTTGAGAAGTTCACCGGGTGCTGGGATATTTGTAACGAGAAGGGCCAATACTGTAGGAACTTGAATAATCGAGAATACCGCTAGAGCGTTGGGGTCTTCTCTCCTCGTAAGGCCTATCTCGGCTGGGGGCTGAAGGTGAATCTTTTCGATGTGCCTCCCACCGCTCAATCCAAAGAGCGAAATTCGGGGCGTCCTACTGACGTTCTCGATTACTACAGTTCTTACGAAAGGCGCCTTGTTGGCCGCGTGATAAGTGTATCCATGGGTCCCGCCAAAGTCAATACCATCGGACATCTTGGTGTTAGGCTAGGCCAGGACGAAACACCAGGTACCATGGATGAGAGTTGGGAGGCAGATATTCTGGGGAAGATAACCGAAAATATATCGAAAATGTGCGTGGAAAAAACTCATGGTGAGTGTTGAAATTTGCGGTACTAGTATACTTCCTACGTACAGTATACACCAGCAACCACAGCCACATGACAATAGTAACCCTAAAGATGAGTGTAAAGAAAAAAAGTAGAGCAAGAAAAATCCCCCATTTTGCTATTAGCACATCTAGTTGATACTGCACTTCTTGTCGCTTGTTCGCTTGCAAAATGTCTGTAACTATCCTGCCGAGCCTCCGAAAAATGTAAGGATAGTGCAGCCAGTATTATTAAAACAGCAGCTAAAAAATCTCCCCCCGATCGAAATGGTTGTCTTTCAGAAACCTCTCACAACCTAGAGGGTAGCTCAGACTCGAATCTCTCTTGGGTATATGAACTGGCAAGGATCTTATTCATCATATCAGTCCCAGAGGGGTGGTCATGGTCGAAGATCGGTTCCCCTACTCCTCTGACATTCGCAAGGACTGATTGGCGGAAATGCCATCTTAGACTTTCGTCGGAAACGCAATGAGGATCGGTGGGGTTTCGGCAAACAGGATCAAGAATTCTACCATCATAGCCATAAATATCGGTGTCAAATACAACCACCTTGTAACCGTCGTCTGGGTTAATGGAGATGAGGTACGCATCGAACATTGTCTGAACATCTGACATGAGAAGAAGCCCGTTTTGAGGTGAGTTGATCTTTGAGGATTCTATAGCATCGTCCATGTCTGTAATCCATTGTCCATAATTATACTGTATCCAAAGCCGTTCATGCTCGGGAGGGAAGATATGGGCAGCCTCGAAAGTGGTCCAGTTATTGGCCTGGATATGGATTTCAGGAATCGAAGTTGCTGAAATAACACATTTCCGATCGCGATCACGGATACCATCGCGGAAACTACTCTCTCTACCAGAGATTTCATGAGAAATCAACCGGGGTACCCAAGGTTCATTGCTGACTTGGATAGAGGCTGACAAAATTAGCAAATGAACTACCGAGTAAATGGGGGAATATAGCACATACAATCGCAATAAATATCGTATACTCCCGTTTGAAGAGGCACGCCAGTTCTGGATACGATATGGCTCGACATCCTCTCTTGAACACGTATAGGCCCCCCCCCAATAACAAGTAAAATTCCGAGGATGTCAAGAAAGTTTGCCTCGGTTACAGACCCATTCTGGACAAACCCTCCAAGAGCCACATCAAGATGGGTAGCATCATAAAAAGAGACATTCCGTGGAAGAGAGCGACTTGTTGACATCGTAAGTCTTGGTAATTGTCGTAAAGTAATCGTGGTGGTGGCGGTGTCTTGTGAACCGGGGTAGGCGAGAAGACGAGTTTGCTAAATACCTCTTAGAATAGGTGTGGTGGGGACGGTGAGATAAAGTTTTGAGCAGCTTTGAAGAACGTTTGGGTGTGGTCTCCTAAGCTTGGTTGTTTGGAGGTGACTCGGATGATATAGCCTAGCGGCGGTTCTTGGCACACTAATTTCCAATGAAATTCACTGACTCGACCATTTCGTATCATAATAGACATGCGAAAGGCACGATTTTGACAACAAAACGCACCATACCCGGCGACCAATGCACTTGTTGGATCTCGTTCACTGGTATTCGTAATTCTGTTAATATGTCAAACCAAACCCATCGTGCACTGATGGGCGGATTCACCTCAATAACTAGACACCTGATTTCAAGAGGTTTTAAGGCACCCAGGGTGTACTCGAGCAGGGGAAAGTCTAGTGGATGCAGCTCACAGAATTGCTATGTAGTTCGCAGTCAAGACTTCAGCCGCTTTCCTACTCCGAAGTGCCGTATCACTTGTCCATGCTCTCTGAGGATGGCCGAGTTATCTACTGTGAATGTATAGCTTCCTGCTGGTGACCATGGAGAACTAGCATGAAAGGAATCTCTTCATCTATCTCTGGTTTTCAGGTTCAGCGGTTCCGTGGGCTTGCAAGGGTTTTACACATAAAGCCAAGTGGTAGTAGAAGGTGTATTTCTTTTGCCATGAAGCTCGTCCCATCACACCCAACAATGATAGCCAAATTATGAAGCGTCCTTTTTGCTCCCTTGCCTGCCGCATACAGCAACACCTCACCAAGACAGCTAAACTATGAACAATCCTAGTCCTTCCCTTCTCCGCCAATATGGCAACAGCCTCAGTCACCCAACCAGAGCTAGCATAGAGATAAGTACAAGAAAAACACCACAGGAATGCAATGTTTATTAGCTCACCTAGTTGATATTCCCCTTCCCAATCATACTTCCTTACTTGCGAAATCTTTGTCGGAGTCCTACCACGCCCCCGAAAAGCTAACGATCCTTCGCATCGCCTCATTCAATGTAC
>Ga0307510_10010221_pt1 | contig 11160 bp, 19 predicted proteins | sample 12_EM_MG_FD_207224 | JGI IMG/M metagenome (GOLD analysis project Ga0307510, IMG submission 207224) | Populus trichocarpa ectomycorrhiza microbial communities from riparian zone in the Pacific Northwest, United States - 12_EM | ecosystem: Host-associated > Plants > Roots > Unclassified | place... | reverse complement strand
CATCCGGCGCGGTTCGCTCGCGGATAGATTCTATTGAGAACTTGGCGAGGGCGACATGGGCCGCGTTGGGTTTGGCGGCGAAGGCCCTGGATAAAAATGCAGGGATAGTAGACGGGAGTGTATCAGTGCTGCGTGTAGAGATATCGCCAATTGTCGCTCACTTCTCGCGCCTGTAGTGGTAGAACTGCCATACCCGTGAGGGATTCGTCTCGAATGCACTATACGACGCAAGGCTCATCGCATCATATTTTCGCCACAAACCCCCAGATCCTCGGAACGTCGGGATACCTGGAGCCTTCTCAACGCTCGTACCTCGTTTGGAATGTGGAGAAAGGTGAGACCTACCGGAGGCCGCGGAAAGTCCAGCACCGGCAACTGCGACGATATGTTTCGACGATGACAGTAATTCTCGGAATGCTGCCATGTCTTGGGACGCATTGGAGCTCATCTTGCGTTCTTATGGGGACGATATTCTAGGACTGGGTACAGAGGGCGGGGCAGTTCTACGAAGAGATCAGGCGTAGGGTCGTAGTAGTAGTACAGCACTATTATCATTTCATTTAACAGTACTTGGGCCGGCCCGGATGGAGACCACAACAGACGTTCGATCGAATGTCAGACTAAAACGTTTGTTTACTCAGTTTGACATTCTCCATAAAATGATGTGACAGAGTATACAGGCTTGCCACAAAGTTGATGATCGAAGCTACCTTGGTTTGCAACCAGACTGACACAAAAAACAAACATACTGCGCTAAATCTTGTCATTGTGGTGTTCTTTTTGTGAAGAGAAAAAGGGGTTGCTATCATAGAAGAATATGCCAAGTCACCGCGGGAAAGACGAAAGCCCGGGGGTAAGCTCCGAGTGTGGATGTCTGAGGGTGAGGACCTATTCGGCTTTTTTGTCCAGAGTCACAGGCATGTTCAGGCCGACTCTGCGTGCCGTAGCCTCTATACGCTCTTCGGCTGTCAAGTCTACAAGGGGATTGTAGCGATCTAGGAGTGTCTGGGCAAGTGTAGGTCGGAGATGTATCGCCGGGCAAGTCGAACGTGACTCACCTTGTACATGCGCTGAGAGCGTAAGAAAGTGATAGCATTTTGCGTGCTGTTGTGAAAGTCACTAGACTTTGTAGACTCAAGAATCGCGCGAAAGTTTAGAGCAGTTATCTGACTTCGCGTAGACCTCGGGCTAATTGACTAGAACGTGTAAAGCTAAGAATGAATGAAAACGGGGATGTCGGTGAATACGTACGGATTTGTATAGCTCCCGTAGGATAGTTCGATAGGCAGGTATTATGTTGGCACTGGCCGCCTTGGTCGTCATGAACGCCGTCAGTACGTTGTCACGCTTGGCTACGGTGCAAAGCGGTAATTTCCGACCTCTCAAATAAAGTAAATTTGTTATGGCCTCTCCTCCCTCAAATCTCATCCGTTTACCCTGAAACAAAGTGCATTCGGACCGCATTCAACAGTAGAATAAATCTTACAGATTAGTTTTTTTTTAAAAAATTAAGCACTGGCTGTTTTGACCCTGATTTGGTATAAAAATTCAAATACTCAATTTCTCGTAAACCCTTGTATGACCATGAAAATGTTTCTAATGAGTCTTTACAAGGCCCTTTGTCTGTCCTAAGTAGCTGTGAGCGACGAAAAAAATTATTGCACCAGCCCGGAATCGAACCAACAGACCTCCCGTGCTCACTCATGTAAGCAAAACATAATAGTTATTACCACTACACCACTCAACCTTACACATCAGTCCCTTTTAACAATACATGACTAGCACTGCAACACTAGTGCATGTCAGCACTGACACGACCAACGAAATGGTGGCAAAAATGATATATTCCGCATTTACATTTAGATTTTGGCCCTAATTCATGGGCACTTAGGTACAAAACTAGATCCTAATTTGATAAGCGCCCAAAAATGCGAAAATCTCAGAATCAACATATTTTGCCCATGTTCTCACCTAAATTTCAGTGGTTTGGCTGGGCACTCAAAATTCCGGCCCCCACAAAGGGGTTGCAGATGAGTGCTTTGCACTATAGCCCTAATCATGACAGGATTCGGAGCACACTAGTTTTAGACATACTGTATCCGGCCTGGGACAAACTGGGCGTGGGAAAATGAACTGCCACAGTAAGACCGTGATACTGCGATTGGACGAAGAGAAAGAGAAAGCATCCAGTGTAGTGATCTGCATCGTCATCGACACCACTGATGGGCAGTGCGTGTATTTCCTCTTTCCGTGGGGTTTTCCTGATTCGTATGACGGCAGGAGATAGGTTCCAATGCCGAGCAGACGCGACAGTACTAGTAGTGAGGATAGCCGAGTTCAAGTCAAGTCAAAGGGGGTCTATTTCCATTCCGACGACTTACCTCGGTAAGGGTAAGGGGACAGGGCGGTGAAAACCGTTTCCCTGCAGCAGCATGAGTCAACTTTTCACCACTTTCTAGAATGATGGTCTTCTCTGTCCCTACGCTACTCTGCTGATGATGTGAGAAAACTCGACTAAGCATGAATATGGTAAGGCGGCGTTGTCGCTCCGACGGTTACGTTCCACAAGGCCCACAGGCAACCACGGCAACACACGGCACGAGCTGTTTCGGTGATATCGCCCGATTCCTCTCCGCTCATACCTTATTAGACATTCTCCAGTCTCGTCCATCGGCCGAATCGTAATGCCAGAGCAAAAACACCTTCGAAAAGGCCTCTGGCATGCCAGTGGTTCCAGAGGGGTCCAAGTTGACTGACGGTAGTGACTATACTCGGTCTTGGTGTGCATTGCGTGACCGTTTCACGTGGTGATTTCTCATTACAAGATATAGCGCTATCCTCGCAGGAATAGTAAAGTAGAGGGCAATATGAACAGCGTGGATATCCAATTAAACTCCAGCGTCAGCAAGTGGATGAATTACGTCCGTCGGACTATCGGTGACCATATCTGGGACTCACGACTCACATGATGCTTCATGGTTTGCGCCCCCTTGGACCCAGCTCTCTGCGATATAAAACAGTATAAAAATGGGAGCGTTTATACGTCGTATATCGTTCCTCCGCTCCTATCTCTCGCATGTCCTCAACGGGGAAAGCTATCTCTCGTGCCTACAGCGATGCTCATGACGAGACTAGCGAGGTCCACGGCCACTCTCGAGGAACCTCATCTCAGGGCCAGCCCCCACTGGCATCCCCGAATAGTACCAGTGATGATAGCGTACTTATCGTCGACTGGAATGGTCCAGATGACCCCGAAAACCCGAGAAAGTGTGGTCTAATATCGGTTCTCTCTCTCCCTTCGTCTCACCATTTCACAATTCGTAGTTGGAGGTTCAGACAGAAGTGGGGAGCAACCATTATCGTGTCTGCGTTCACATTGATCAGCCCCATCTCCTCATCGATGATTGCTCCAGCTTCAGAGCAACTGGCAGAACAATTCGAGATCCACAGCACCGTTCTGCTTGCCATGACTACCTCCGTATTCATCCTCGCCTACGGTGCGTGCCTATCGTTCTCAAGTACCACTCATGGCGCTTGTTCATTCCCTGCTTTCGCTCTTATAGCCTTCGGACCGTTATTCCTTGGACCACTCAGTGAGGTATATGGGCGATCGCACGTGCTGCAAATCTCGAACCTGTGGTACCTCCGTACGTGCGTTGCGTATCTGTTGGATAGTAGCCAATGGCACCTTTTCACCGTCTAGTCTGGAACACGGCGTGCGGTTTTGCGCACAGCAAGGATCAGCTTATCGCATTCCGCTTCCTGGCGGGACTCGGTGGCTCAGCTCCACCCGCCGTAGGTGGAGCCGTCATTGGCGATCTGTTCGACGCAGAACATCGGGGCCAGGCCATTTCTATGTACTCACTCGCGCCTCTTCTCGGTCCTGTCATCGGGCCCGTCGCCGGGGCTTGGATCGCAGAGAAATCAACCTGGCGCCGGGTGGTATGTTGCTGCTCCCTATTATGGCAACAACGATCGTCCCTGACGTTGACGAGAATAGTTCTGGTCAACATCGATCGTGGATGCCGCCATTCAAGGATTTGGCCTTGTTTTTCTGAAAGAAAGTGAATCTCCTAACTTCGTTCGTTTTATATTTTAAGTAGACTGAAACGACGATCTCAAGCATGTGCTCCCGTTCTCCTTCAGCGTAAAGCGGCGGCACTCCGTAAGTCTATGGACGAGGAGAAAGCCTCTGGTGTGGTGGTTCGCATTTCCATGGACACAACTGATGAGCAGTGCGTGTGCCTGATCTTCATACACTTTTCCTGCTGATATCTCGGGTAGTTGGAGAGCCATTTTGAGCAAAGCTCTCGTCCGCCCCTACAAGATGTTCATATTCGAGCCAATCGTCCAGCTTCTTGGTTTATATATGGCATTTGTGTACGGCCTCCTTTATTGTATGTGTCCCGAATCTTCTCACTCGTACACCGTCTTATACATTTCAGTATTTATTACGACAATGCCCACGATCTTCCAAGATGTGTATCATAATCGAGTAGGAATTGCTGGCCTTCATTACCTCGCTTTCGGTATTGGCCTTACGGGCGGGTCGCAAATCAACGCAAGATTCTTGGATCGGATGTATATGTACCTGAAATCTCGCAATGGGGGTGTTGGACGGCCCGAATTCAGATTGCGTGAGCTTCACTGTTGACATTTTTCTTAGGGTCCCTTAAGCAATTAAATTTATTGTGCTATAGCTAACATCATTCCTGGGACGATTCTATTACCAATGGGTTTGCTGATTACTGGTTGGACTGCGCAAAAGCGTATTTTTTGGTTAGTGCCGGACCTGGTGAGTAATCTGAATTGTACTCCGAGTCTCACAGCGGACTGTTAAGTGGGTTTACAGGGAATTACACTTATCGGAGCTGGTATTATTTCGACATACCAAAGCCTCCAGGCATATGTGATTGATTCATTTACACTGCACGCCGCCTCTGGTATGGTGCCTTGATGACTGACGTTGACTTCCGTACTTACAAGTGTCTCGTTATCACAGCTCTTGCTGCCATTATTTTTCTGCGCTCGTTGGCCGGCTTCGGTTTCCCGCTGTTCGCTCCGGCTATGTACAACGCTCTAGGCTACGGCAAAGGTGACACTATTCTCGCGGTGGTTGCAATTGTTGTGGGATGCCCCGCGTACGTGTTAACTTGAACGGCCAACCGGCGTTTACTCACATGTCTAATGTTGATGCACAGACCATGGCTATTTTGGTTCTATGGGGAGCGATTGCGGAATGCGAGCCGATTCGCTCGGAAAGGCAACAACTAGAACCTGTCGTCTATACCGCCGATCAAAAATACTTTGTGTGTTTGTGGGAGGGGCCGGGGGTTAGGACTGTGTTGGAGTATAAGTCATCCTGTTGTGACTAATGGAAATAAGGGTGTCTACGCCCTGAATTGGACTCTTCAGATTAGTCTACCTTTTAAGGCTCAGATCTTGCATGGCAGAATAGCGCCTAGGTGTTTTGTGTAGGTCACCGTGACTTGTGAAGGTGACAATCATCCTCGTGTGTTCCACATTCAGACCACCTCGTGCTTCGAGTTTCCGGATGTTTTCTCCCAGTAAGAGGAACAGCACCCAGTCCACACACTTTTATCCTTTGGGTAGCGATGGCAAGTGAAAAACTGCACCTATTCCCAGATATCTTCTACGCCTCTGAGTCTCCCCTCAGAGTCGATACCCGTTGAAGCATACTTTCCCGGGTTTTCTGGGTCATCTAGGCCATCCCAGTCAACAATGAGGACGTTACCATCGCTGGCACTGTTCGCTAAGAGATGACCCTGAGCTGGAGTTGTACAAGAACCCCGGTGGGTCTCGCTGGTCTCGGGAGCACGGAAGACCCCAGTATCATGCGATATTCATGGAGGAGAGTTAGACATCGGGAATGTTCTGTACAAACTGGGCTGTGGGCCGCGATGCCCACCCGCGACCAGATGATTAAGGCGGCAGAGTTCGAGTCATGCTGCTGACGCTTCTCTAGTAGAGAAGCTTATTCTCCTACCATCAGCCGAGCGGGGACACCAGAGTAACGTACTACTGTACGGTATACAGTGGTCACTTGAACGACGCGGCAAACCAACTGAGTTCAATTGCCAAAGCCAAAGTCACAGTGTCGTCAACCGTGATTGAATGCGGCCAATGCCACTGGCAACTATCGCGCCGACCTGTCGACAGTCACGTGCCGTTGACCTTTGATCTTATCTTCGACTCCGACTCCGACTCCGACTCCGACTCCGACTCCGACTCCATCATGGGTCTAACGCTTGGGGTCCTCCAATAACGCCGGGGCACATATGTGTATGAAAAAATCAGACCGGAGTATTTACATACATAACCATAACCTTCTCTGCATAATACTCCCATCGGGTTTCACAACCTTTAGCACCAGCACCATGCGACTGTCCAGTCAACTGAGTCACGAGGAGGTATAAATTAATCTGTGTTCCATTCATCCAAGTTTCGCCGAGCGACTGATATATCATTCGGAAGCGCACAGAAGTATCCTTTTTTCAGTGTGTTCTGTTCTGATATTCCACTCACTGATTCTCAAATCACCGAGGGTATTGCCTGTTTCAATATCCCCCCTCGAGAAGCACGAGACCACTTCGGCCTCGGTGACTCGGGATTTTGGCGCCCTAACCAGCACGTCAGTCTGGACTCGATGACCTCGCTGGTACCTTTGGCATTCTGCGTGGTCGTCCGACCCACGTCTTGCTGCTGAACGGTCCAGGACGTTTGATGCAGAGGTGCTGCGCGATCCGCATCCATGGAAAAACGTACACTGCTAACGGGTCACCCACCTTCCTGGTGTTTCTGAAGTCGCAACATATAACTCGTGGAGAGCGTGGAGCCTGTGCTCGAGGAGGGACGGCAACATGATACGGTGTGCATGTGTCTCCATTCAAGGCCTCGTGCCATTGTGCGCTGTGCGGGCTGTGCTTCGGTCCCTATTCCATACTGCTATCGACTGCTCCCTTGATAAACGGGTTATCCAAGTTTATTAAGATTGATCACGATAACACTCGTCGGAGTAGGGCCATAGATATCAACCATGCTTTCCAAGGCAATCCTTATCGCACTGTGCAAACATACTTTACGATCGGCAGTATCAACCGCTTTAGCTGTTGCCTTGACGGGCAAAACGGCTGGCATTCCTTATCCTCTCCCCATAGAACCAAAACAGCCATGGTCTGTAAATTAAATTAGACGCTTGTATGGCAGGAGAAGTCAACACGCACGCGGGGCATCCCACAACAATTGCCACAACTGCGAGAATAGTGTCACCTTTGCCGTAGCCTAGAGCGTTGTACATCGCCGGTGCGAACAACGGAAATCCAAAGCCAGCCAATGAGCGCAGGAAAGCAATGGCGGCAAGAGCTGATGACGAGAACGAAGTAAGCACATAAACCAACGACTGTCCCACAGGTACCTCACCAGAGGCAGCATGCAGTGTGAATGAGTCGATCACATATGTCTGGATGTTTTGGAATATCGTAGTAACACCAGCCCCGACAAGCGCAATTCCCTGTGGACGTCGCTTAACACTCCCGCTGAGAATACGACTCAGATCACTCACCACGTCAGGCACCAGCCAGAAAACGCGCTTCTGGGCAGCCCAGCCAGTAATCAGCAAACCGGTAGGTAATATAATCGTTCCAGGAATGATGTTGGCTGAAACGCAACAGGATAGGTTGTTTGAGTGTCAGAAAATAGCTGAACACTGATACGCACGCAGTCTGAATTCGGGCTTTCCAACACCTCCGTTGCGGGATTTCAACGACACATATACCCGGTCAATAAACATTGCATTTATATGTGACCCGCCCGTGAGACCAACACCAAAAGCGAGGTAATGAAGGCCAGCAATTCCTATTCGGTCATGATACACATCCTGGAATATCGAAGGCATTGTCGTGATATACACTGAAACGTATAAGATGACGTATGATTAATGTGATCCTGAGCACATACGATAGAGAAGGCCATATGCAAACGCCATATATAGACCAAGAAGTTGGACAATGGGTTCGTGTATGAACATCTTGAAGGGGCGAATGAGAGCTTTGTTGAATATTGCCTTCCAACTACCCGAAATATTAACAGAAAGGTATAAATATGAGGTATGCGCACTGCTTATCGCCAGTGTCCATGGAGATGCGGATCACCACACCGGGGGCTTTCTCATCATCCATAGCTTTGCGGATTGTGGCTGCTTTAAGTTCAAGGAGAATTGGAGCATATGCTCAAGGTGTGATTGTCGTGTCAGTCTAGATGACATAAGATGAACTAACAGACGCCTCACTTTCCTTCAAGAGTAGGCCAAGTACTTGAATAGCGGCACCCATGATCGATGTTGACCAGAACTATTCCCCCCCCGGTGTCACGAAGGATTGCCGTTGCTATATTTCGGAACAAAACACACCGCCCAACGCCAGGTAGATTTCTCCGCGATCCAAGCCCCAGCGACAGGACCAATCACAGGACCAAGGAGGGGTGCGAGTGAGTAAATAGACGTTGCCTTTCCTCGATGTTCCGCATCAAAGAGATCGCCAATGACAGCAGCACAGACAACGAGTGGGGCGGAACCACCGAGTCCCGCTAAGAAACGAAATGCGATGAGCTCATTCTTGTTCTTCGCGAAGCCACATGCTGTGTTGAAGACTAGAGGGAAGAAATGTATCATTGGTTATCATCCGGAGACATGTGAAGCGCATACTGAGGTACCACATGTTTGAGAGCTGTATTACGGGCGAGCGTCCATATACTTCACTGAGTGGTCCAAGGAACAACGGCCCAAAGGCTATGATAGGAGCGAGTGCATGGAATGACAAAGCCTGTGGGAAATGGCGGATACGGATACACACCATAGGCCAGAACAAATATAGAGATAGTCATGGAAAGCAAAACGTTGTTGTGGATGTCGAAGCGTTCTGCCAATTGCTGTGAAGCCGGAGCAATCATTGTCGATGCGACTGGGCTGATGAACGTGAACAAAGACACGATTATAGTTATTCCCCACTTCCATCTGAGGCTCCAGCTATAAGGGTTGGAAAGCAGTGAGGCTAACTCAACTCAGAGAAGGGAAGCGAAGTCGAAGCGTACTTCCTCGGGTTTTCTGGGTCGTCTGGACCGTCCCAGTCGACGATGAGGACGCCGTCATCAATGGTACGGTTCTGAGGTAAGATATGATTTTGAGCTGGGGTCGTATGAGAACGGCTGTTGGAATCGCTAGTCTCGCCATGAGCATCGCTGTGAATTTCAAATATCGCTTTCTCCGTGGAGAACATGAGAGTGGACAGTGGGCTGGTGATGAACAGGACTCGAATGTGACCGTTCCTATGTTATGTATTGTTCTGGGTAGCAGAGAAATGGGTCCCATAGGAGCACAGGCCATCTTGCAGGCACTAGGCATCATGTCCGATATAGAATCTACTAAACCCGACCGATACGATACAGAGTTGAAGTGCTCGTGAGTCACGTGATGGGCCTTGCTTTAGTTTTTCCGCCTCCATCGCCGCCACACGGTGCTTTTCAATAACGCTAACGCAGGAAGCGTGTATGCGTGTATGTCTGCAGCAGAAAATCAGACGAAACCGTCAACCCCTCCATGGCCTTCTCTCTATGATCCTCTCATTGAATTTCACAACCTTGAGCACAGTGCCCCTATCCAGCCGGGCGGACGTTACCTCACCCACGGTGTTGGTATGCTATGGTATGCTCTCCATTCCACCGGGCGACTGACCTGACACACCATTCGGAAACGCATAGATGTATTCCGTTTCACGTTTTATTGGACCCTGATATTCCATTCACTTTTTTTCATAATCACGGGTGGCATCGCCTGTTTCAATATCGTCTACCCTTCGCACCGCGACAAGAATGAGACCCCTGCGGCCTCGTTGACTCGGGACGGTGAATCGCAATCGGCACCCCAATCGCATCCGATGATCCCGCTGACGCCTTTGGTGCCTGTGCAATCACCTGACCCGCTTCTTTCTGGCCGACCCGAGATGGCTGCTGAAGAGCCACGCGCTCCGTTAGCTCGGAAAAAGGCTCACCGTTCTCGGGTCACCTATGGATTATTCACACTGTTAGCGTTCCTTGTCACTGCGGTGGCTACATCAGTCGTGGAGAGCGCTGTTGTGGGATATGTCCTATGGGCAGTGTTCCAGGCCGGCGACTTCAACGTATCTACGTGAGTGTGAAATCTCACACACGCAAAAAGCACTCAGAGTTGATGAGTTCGGTGCTTGTTGCTTATATAGGTGGATACCACCCGTCTGGGCACTTATCATTACAACCTCGGTTGTACTTAGGTGGGCTAATTTCATTCGTCTGACTGGCTTAGACTTGAGGCATTTGCAGGGCATTCCCATCCGTGATCGACCGAATTTGAACGACGGCTGGCTCCTTTCGAGGGCGAGGGCAGTGATGATGTCGAAAGTAACCGAAAGGGGTATCAGAGTTCCTTTCAAGGCACATATGGAATGGACGGATGTGTGATGGTGTTGTAATCACGCGGACATGGCGTAGGAGGGTTGGGAGAGTTGAGGGGGAATTGCGGTCTGAACTGGATGGATATGAGATGCGAACGTGTATTAGACCTTTCACATTGGAAAGGGTGACTTTGGTTGCGAGATTGCGAGATCACCGCTTGAACACCGCAAGGAACACCGGCCAACGGCCAAAGCCACTCCGCCGGTGATGGGGACACCGCCCCGGTGAACATCCTTTTCTACTCTCAACTCAAATTGGCGCCCAGCTCTACTCTTGCCCTTCGCTCTTCATTTCCTTCTCAACGGACATCCCCTCACCACTTCACTTTCTCTCATGCGAGGCTGTCTTAAACACTCCTCTCGGCCCCCTTCTCCCCCCACCTCAAGTAGCATAGCTACTCCTCCTCCCACCCGTACCCCCACCCCGCCCCTCATCCCCCCAGACGTTCCGCCCCTCGCCACAAAACGACGCCCCCCCCCGTCTCTTACCGACGCATGCCTCACACCCAGATGTGTTCACTTTTGCTCCGAGCCCGTCGACAAGATTTTTGTTGCCGACGAGTGGGATCGCTCTCCAGCAGTAGTCACGCCCCGGTTGACATACCAGTGAGTCGTCTGTCCCCGATACGTTATCAGCCTTTATACCCCACTATCCCCG
>Ga0307510_10010220_pt1 | contig 11160 bp, 9 predicted proteins | sample 12_EM_MG_FD_207224 | JGI IMG/M metagenome (GOLD analysis project Ga0307510, IMG submission 207224) | Populus trichocarpa ectomycorrhiza microbial communities from riparian zone in the Pacific Northwest, United States - 12_EM | ecosystem: Host-associated > Plants > Roots > Unclassified | place... | reverse complement strand
AATGAATACTTTAGTTGTTTTCTACTTTGAATAGTCAGAATGTATTTTTTTTTTCCTTGCTTGGTTAATAGCTCCTATCGGGATCATCAATGCATTCATAAAGGCTAATTATTGTGCTTTTTTTTTTTCAATTCCATTTATTCTAAACATCTATCCCTGAGATGTTTTTGTTGACAGCTTCATCTACAAATATCGATTATGATCATCAACAAAGTTGTCATCTCATTCAAACCCAGCACCCCTCATATTTTGCCACTATAAATTATTGTTACTATTTGTTTTTTCATCTAACAGATTTTCCCCTGTGACTCAACCGATCAATTAAAAACATCTCCCATTACATTCACATCTATACATCATGATATATTTCTCATATTCTCTTGGTTAAAGCTACCCATATATAAATATGTGTGTGTGTGTGTGTGTCCCACACTTTTCTTTACAGCTTATTATATTAGATGACCTTCTGACATAATTCCTCTACTTTTTTTTTATAGGAGGGTTGGCTATTGCTCACGCAAATCTCTTGCACAATCCATATACCTACGCATATATCTGTGACTGTAGTCTCTTGTATCAAATTCTTTTATCAGGTGGCCCCTCTGTCCGGTTCCTTGTAACAAATTAAGCTAGCTAGCTATGGAGTCGGGATCTATCTGGGTGGTCCTAGCAGTCATATTTGGTGGATTAGGGGTTGGGAAATGGATTCTAAAGAAAGTGAATTGGTGGTTGTATGAAGCCCAACTGGGTGAAAAGCAGTACTCACTACCTCCAGGGGATTTGGGCTGGCCTTTCATTGGCAATATGTGGTCCTTTCTCAGAGCTTTCAAATCCAGCGATCCTGATTCTTTCATGCGCACCTTCATCAACAAGTATACTGCTAATTTCTCTTTCTCTTTCTCTACATCTTTCTCTTTCCTTTTTATGTACATACATATATCATGGCATTTCCGGTCTTCTGGCTTTCCTCTAGGCATGATTCCATTCCATCATTCTTCTTTGTTTCCAGGGGAAGTGGCAATTCGGTACAATAAATAAATAAATTTATTTATATGTATGTGTGTGTGTGTCTCTATCATCATCTGCCATGTACCTTACTCGCAACCAGTTATGTTGGAAAGGGAATAAAGAGGGTAGGAGCTGGCTTTGTTTTTGTCATTTTCCCTGTCCTCTTAAAATGATTCAACCTAGTTAGTTGTTTTTTTTTTCCTACCAACTCTTCCACTCGTATTTTTTATCATGTGTTATGGTGAATTACTTTTTCTTTTATCTGTTAACAATGGAGAGATCGAGTCTTTTTCAGAAGGATTAATTAATTAATAGTAGGAATGCTATATCTACATATTCTGCTTTTAGTGAAGCACAAGGAGTGAAGAAATGTAGCCCACAGGAATATGCAGTACAGCCCCAATATGCCTTTTCCTCTTTTCCTTTTGTTTTGCTGAGAAGAGGGAAGAGAACACACACAATCAATATAGATGGGGTTCGGTAAAGTTAGTTCAAGACTAGCCAGCTCAGATTTCTGGAGAAATATAGTATTATTATGAAATGAATGCGTGTGGGTGTGAAATGGTGTCCTTTTTCTGACTGTCTGCTAATGAATAGATATTTTAGTGCGTATGCAGCATCATCTAGGGTACCGTTTGGTTCTGTTCCAGAATAATATTTGTTATGTTTAGCCTTTACTTATCTTACCTGCCACTAATATTAAGCATGTGGATTTGATTCGAAGATTTCCTTGCCCTTTCACACCTTGACTAGTATCCTTGAAATTTTGACTGTTTTCTGCTTTTTTATGTTATCTCTCCAAGGAAAAGAAAAGTGGTTTTTCTATCTCGGCTTTGGTTGCCATTCTTAGGGGTCTCATACGCGTACATGGGTGCATGGTAATTGAAGTTACACAATTGAATTGCTCTATTGTTGCTCGAATCATATCTGTAATATCAGTAGTACTCTGGCTTATGAGAAGAAATTGTTTTCTATAATTAATTAATGATATATTACTCAATTGAATGGAAACAATATGATACAGATATGGAGATAATGGAATCTACAAGGCCTTCATGTTTGGGAACCCGAGTGTATTCGTAACAACACCTGAAGCATGCAGAAGAGTATTAAGTAACGATGATGCATTTAAGCCTGGATGGCCAATTTCCACACTGAAGCTTATCGGAAGGAAATCCTTCATTGATATTTCTTACGAAGAGCACAAGCGCCTTCGCCGTCTGACGTCCGCTCCTGTCAATGGTCATGAAGCGTTGTCCGTTTACATTCCATATATAGAAGAAAATGTGATAGCTATGTTGGAAAAATGGACCACAATGGGGAAGATCGAGTTCTTGACTCAAGTGAGAAAACTTACCTTCAAAATAATCATGTATATATTTCTTAGCTCTGAGAGTGAGGTGGTCATGGAGGCTTTGGAGAAGGATTACACCACTCTTAATTATGGAGTCAGAGCCATGGCGATCAATCTTCCTGGATTCGCTTACTATAAAGCATTGAAGGTTGATCTCACTTTTCTTGATTACTACTCTTATTCTTTACTCTTAGCGTTTAAATTAATGAATTGTCATTAATTCCAGGCCCGCAAAAGACTTGTCGCTATATTCCAATCTATAGTGGATGAGCGTAGAAATTTAAGGAAGAACAGTGCTCGTAACGCAAAGAAGAAAGACATGATGGACTCTCTGTTGGGTGTTGAAGATGAAAATGGTAGGAAATTGACTGATGAAGAAATCATAGATGTAATTTTGATGTACTTGAATGCAGGCCATGAATCCTCTGGCCATATCACGACATGGGCTACTATTTTTCTCCAGGAACATCCAGAATTTCTCCAAAAAGCTAAGGTATGTACCGTAATTCCATTAATTATAAGACACATTCCATATTCCCATTGAAAGTATGTCCGTGCATTGATCCATCACTTGATTTCGTTTTAGGAAGAGCAAGAACAGATTGTAAAAAGGAGGCCACCAGCACAAAATGGATTGTCACTTAAGGAAGTTCGAGAAATGGATTATCTTTCCAAGGTACAATTTATCAGTAGCCTGTCATGATTTTATGTTCAGCTTCTTGCAAATCAATCAAGTTCATAACAACACATTTCAATTTCGTAATTTGTTACAGGTGATTGATGAAACACTTCGTTTGATCACATTCTCGCTTACTGTTTTCCGAGAAGCAAAAACAGATTTCAGTATAAACGGTTAGTTGCTAAAAGATCTTCTCCCTAGGGGAGTTGGTGTAAAATTTTACATTCTTTGATAGACCTGTAGTCCGTTCGCTGACGGATATAATGTCATGATCTTCAGGATACATCATTCCAAAGGGTTGGAAAGTTCTGGTTTGGTTCAGGACAGTTCATTTGGATCCAGAAATCTATCAAAATCCAAAGGAATTTAATCCTTCTAGATGGGATGTAAGTCAATCAGCTCCTGCAGTGGTTACTATATATTATATTTTGATGATCAAAATATATATTAACATCCTTAATTGTAGAATTACACCCCCAAAGCAGGGACTTTCCTTCCTTTTGGAGCTGGAAGCAGGCTGTGCCCTGGAAATGATCTTGCCAAGCTTGAAATATCTATTTTTCTGCATTATTTTCTTCTTGATTATATGTGAGTCTCTCAGCTAATATTTACGAACGATCCTGCATTATTTTCTCCTAGATACATTATTGTATGCTATATGTATTTGATGTTACAGGCTCGAACGTGAAAATCCTGAATGTCGTTGGATGTTCCTCCCTCATACCAGACCAACAGACAACTGTGTGGCTAGAATCAAGAAAGTTTCATCCACATCTGTATAAGAAGCAAGAGAAAGGGCATGCATTTATAGGTGCTTTGAGAAAATAATAATAAACTTTTAGAATTTTGGTTCATTAGCTGGATAAGCCTTTTTTGTGCTCCTCCATTCCATACATATATATCAAGAAAGTTTCCCCTGTAGCTGCTGCATCAACATGCATGTTGAGAAAAGGTGAATGTCATGGCCCTCTGAAATTTTGCAAAGCCAATACTGTCATATTGGTGGTTATGTCGTAAATATCATCATGCATGGATCTCCAGAACTGAAGAAACAAACCATTTGGGTTGCTAACTTCACAGAAAAGAACCGAATTGGCAAAAACTGTCTAATTTGTGGAGATGTTACTGTTGCAATAGCCTCATGTAAAGCATCTACCCATTCGTCTCCTAAAAAATCCAAAGATTTGCAAGCAAGCTGGAACGTAGAATACATAATTCCTGAAACTTTTTTAAGGTCATCAAAACTTAATGCCCCTTTAACATGGTTCAAAAGAAATCTTTGAAAGTATATCTCCCCTGCTGTAGGAAGAATATATGTTAGACAACCAAGATTAAACCTTTTTGATCTTGTGGTCCACTCTAAATCCCAAACAAATGTTAAACCACCAGAACAACAAATTCACGATTCTTACTTCAACCACCAGATTAAATAAGGGCTACGGCCTAAAAGGGTCACCCTTATTGTGGGCGTGACTGTCATAAACCAGCCAGAATCTTAGTAAAAACACCAGAACAACAAATTCACGATTTGGAAATGTTCGATTCAATTTTTGGGATGACTTCACGGGGCCTTAAAGATGACTATTACAAGGTCATCCTCTCAAAGTGGATGCAAACCAAATCCCAACTCATCACAATTCACATGACTCATTTCCTTGCTATGTTTCAAAGGTCTACAACCCACCTGTGCCGTGTAGGAAAATGCATGTATACACTTTTTGCTCGTTATTTATTCAAAGAAATAGTTGATTATGATTGTGTTTGTTTATTTGATTATGTCCAGTATTCATAAATGAACATCAGCCAACTCAAGCTCATGAACTACCTTCAAATTATCAAATAAAACTCTCCTCGGAGCTTGGACTTCACTGGTAGGTGGGAAGAGATGATCAAAGCTTTGCAATGGCATGTCCAGGCAAGTTGAAACGAGCAGGGAGCTTCAATTCTTCCCATTCTTCATCATCTACTTTTGAAAAGTATTCCTCGACCACAGCATCACTGATGAGATCCAATTGAGAAGGTTCCCACTGAATAAACGAATGGGAAGATGGAAATTTTTATATCTCATCAGTGAAGAAGAAAACAAAATCTACATGTAGACTCTTAAAGGAAAGTTGTGGAGGTTTAAAGGATCTAAGATGCAGAGATAAAGAGAAAGCTTATTACACCTTTGGGTTCTTATCCTTGTCCAACAGTATAGCTCTACAACCCTGCATTAGAAAGTTAGGTCTTAGAAATATTGTCAAGAAACAGTAAAAGGTAGAAAAAGGAAATATTTGGCTCAGCTGAAAACAAACCTCGAAGAAATCCTTGCTAAGCTTTCCCTGCATGACATGACAAACCATTCTATATTCTCGAACCAGACATTGACCAACACCTTGGAGCCTGCCTTCTCTGATCTGGAACCACAGTACCAAAGCCATCTTTTAAGTTGCAATATTATATAAGCTCCTCAATCACATAATATCTGACTTCTGTCTCTATCATAAAGTGAAAAGGGTATTCTTCAAATCCAACAGTTTCTCTGAATATCAATCATATCCCTCAATGATCAATTTTGAACGATTTACATCTTTTAGTTTATTAATTATGCATGTCGATGTTAATGACATCTAATTTCATGGTTGGAAGAAAAAGTCACTAGTCCAAATGTCCTAAACAAAACGGAGGTGAGTATTGTGATCCTCTTGAACCATGAGTACGATACAAAATGTTTTGTTCTTTTACTCGAATAACTAACATAATACTTTTTTTATCAAGAAATTGATGAAAATAATTCAATCAAAGGTATGCTGCAGTCGTACAGATTTAAGAGAGATTTTAAGACTTGTAGGAGAAGCCTTTTTCAGTGATTGAATGGCTGCAGAGAACCAATCCTCTGTTATATTCACAGCTTCCTTCTCCTGCGACATAGGAAGCATAGAAAGTCAATTTATTACCAAAAGTCATATCCATGACTGCACAACTCAACACAAATGAAAAAAAAAAAAAGAGTACTCAGTTAACAGTGTAAAAAGCAACTATCTTACGCATCATGAAGAGAAATTTATATTATTTTTCTCTGAATAAAGCATGCAAACATCTTCAACTTACAAGGGCAGACAAAATCGCTTCAACGGTTCTCAGAGAAAAGCATTTGTCAATAACATCCAACCTACAACCAAGTAATAACAGAAAATGAGGATCTGGGAAACATACAGCAGTCTACATTGGCAATTTGGCACCGTGAAGGAGTAAACTCCTTGTTAGTTGAGTTTGTGAACGTATATAACTCAAGGGATTGCTCTATCTTTACATGTATGCTACTCTCTGGACAAGCAAATGATACTAAAAACTAACAAACTTCAGAGCATTTTTATGTGAGAAAAATATCAATTTAGCTATCAAGGGATGAAGTAGTTGTTTACAGTTTAGAATAGAATCTCAAAACATAACATTAAGTATAACATGTCAAGACTAACTCCCAGACAGTCTCCATAAATATTCAGGAAATAAGTTGCATTGATAATGAAACCAAACAATTAAATACATAGAGAAATATCTAGATTTAAACAGATCACACTTGCACATGCCCTGAGCTAGCTGCTACTGACAAATGTAGTCTGTCATGACATGACAAAACTTTCACACACATTGTTGATAAATTAGACAGAATAAGATTGATGGATGTCAAATTAAAAAAACTCACCGATGATAAGCACTTTTACCCTTCAAATATGGTCGCTCAGAGTATTCATCAATAATTGCTGAAATCCTGGCTGGATCACTGGAGTCTAAGTTGACCAATGCTTCTTCTAACAGAGGCAATTTCTATCAATCAAGAAATACACCTTTTTTAAAAAAGCACTCTGCCAATTAAGAAAGAAAACTTGAACACCTACCAATTACACGTACTCTGAAACACTGGAACGCATATTAAGATATAAATATTTTTATCAAACACAACAAACTGGAAGAAGGAATTTTTCAGAGTGGATGAAACAACATCCTACTAACAATGAACTTAAATGGACAATAACATGGTTTTGAACTTCGACAAATATTCACAGATTAATTCAACATCTGATGTATCTCAGCTTGCACTATAAATCAAAAAGCTTTCCATCAGTGAAAACAGATGCTAAAAATTTTAAAAGTTGTTTACCACCGTTAAAGATTCCATCAGTCTAGATAAAATGAATGTGAATAACTTGTCAGCAGCTTCATATAGATTAAATGAAATCAGAACACATGCAATGCAGCTTAAGTTGAGGGGTAACTCAAATTGTTCAAGGAACTTGATGCAGTGAATTCTAGATCAACTCAGGTTCTGCAAGCATGATATGTCTGTGCCAGCTAATATTACCATGACAGTAGAGAAGAAATTGTAACATCCATGTCATGAGCTGATACATGAACAAAAACATGTTACATATGTTATCACCTCGGGCTAACATAATATTTTCACTTTGCTCTTCAATTTTAGAGCAGATACATTTTATGATTTCAGTGCAAAGGGGAAATACCGCAGATGGGACAAGGTGAGTTGCAAGACCACACAAGAGCATTTCAGCACCATCCAACCTTGCACCTGTAAGCCCAACATATTCTCCTGCCACAATATGCAGAATGATGATCCTAATAAACAAATGAAATCCAAATCTATAAATTTCACAAGAAGCAAGACAAAATGAATTTCTCAAGCATGCAAAAGACAAATTTTATAAAACATTTGGTAAATTCTCAAAAGCATGATTTTATTTTTAGATACCAAAAGAATGAAAGATAATTAGGAGATAAATTTAGAGTTCCAGCAGAATTTGTTGTCGTCAATTGAAGTGGAAGTTCATATATTTTTTGTTAGAATGAAACCACTAAATTCCGCTTCGTCAATTCTTTACTTCAAATGAGTTGCTGGTATGACTCCAGCTCATTGGGCAGATCATTTTTTGTGTTTTCTTTTTTTCCAACTCATGTATGTTCAGACCACTTCAAGGCTCCTAAAGTATTCCTGCCACAATGAGAACCATCATATGACCTAACCACGACATCGAAAGGGCAGTGTGAAATGATATGGCTTCCATGAAAGCATAACAGTGTCTAAACCCTAAAACCTACGTAGCTGCGAAGAAGCTGAACTTCATCTTCTTTTTTTCTAGAAAATGAAAATGAAAAAATTGTTTGAGAATATCTCTTATAAGCCTGTAAAACAAGGATGCAAGTGGCATTACCAAAGAACCCAGGAAGTCTTGACAAGTAATAAGAGGCACCTACATCAGGGAAGAGACCCAGGGCTGTTTCAGGCATTGCAAAGACCTACAGAAAGTAATAATAAATAAGGTTATCATGCAAGCTCCAGGAGTTGGGCCCTCATTCTCTTGGCTCGTCACCAAATGAGCAAAATAATTGACCATAATCGATGAAAAATTGATTAATTAGCAAGAGAGATTCCTCTAGTCCTTGAGACTTGAAATAATGAACAGAAGATAGTTACTGAATTCTCAGTTGCTACACGGAATCTTCCATGCATCGAAGCTCCAGCCCCACCTCCCATGACAATCCCATCAAGAATCGAAACCTTGAAGTGAGAAGGATAATTAGAGACGTCACTATTTAGAAGGCCATTTCATTCGGGGGGGGTGGAGCAAGTTACCTGTGGTTTAGTGTATGTTGCCATGATGTAGTTGAGAGTGAATTCCTTGCAAAAGAAATCAGCGCCAGACTTCCAATGAGCTGATTGATGCATTGTATAGCTGAGATGAGAAAGAATGTCAAGTATTTATGATTAATGAAGAGTACAAGGGGACGCAACCTTCGCGGATATCGCGAACCACTGCAGCAACATCGCCACCGGCACAAAAAGCTCTTCCACTTCCCTACCAAAAAAGAAGAGGGAAATAGTGAATTACTAGCAAGAAATAGGAAACACGCATGAATTAGTAGAGAAGTACCTTGAGGAGAAGCAACTTGACATTAGGATCCTTCTCATAAGCAAGGAAGAGCTCGAGCAAACGGGAAACCTACCATTTTTATCATTATTATAAATAGTAAAATTTTATGCAAGTGAAAAAAAGAGGAATAATACGATACCATTTGATGGGAAAGGGCATTCAATTGCTTAGGCCTGTTCAGTATCAAGGTTTTTGAGAAGGAGTTGTCTTCTACTAGAACCTGAGAAATCAAATTCAATTTTTTAAAAGAAGAAAAAATAAATAAATCATTTCTTCAATTCTCCGGGGAAAAAAAAAACACAAATAAAGAAGAAAAAAGAGGTAGCAGCTACCTGGTCGAGGAGGTGGGGATGGGGCTTGGAGGAAGCCATTCTTTTGCGTTTCAGTGGTCTTCAAACACTGCCCTTCCTCTGGTAGTCTATTTATTATATTTATATGCCGATCAATCGTGGGTTGAGATTTGTAATTTTTATTTTTATTTTTTTTATATAAAGTTAGCATCGGGTTTATCAAGGTAACTCAAGTTATTTCAGTTTATAAATTTGATGGATTATTTTTTTTAATTAAACTTGACTTTTTTTATAGTTTATTTTTTCTTATATAGTTAAATTTTTTTATAGAGAAAATCAAGTTATTAACATAGTTTTAAAACTCAATCCGGTGGTCGATCCGGTATAGTAATCGGGTCACGGGTCAAATGAGTTGACCCGAGTTAAAAAAAAAAAACTGACATTATCTCTAAACAAACTGAGTGGAAGCATCGCGTGTTCCCATTATTCCAAGAAATAATAAAATTTCTATTCAATTATACAAGTCATTGAACGACACCACCCATACTTGCAGATACTCACACCCTTTATTGTTTACCTCAAATTAAAAGAGAATTAAAATCCCCCTCTCCCATAAAGACTCTCTGCGCAATTAGCCTCCTAATTACTCTACTAATTGACAGGTAACATAGGTGGTTGTTTGATTCCACAACAGATCAAACAAAGTATGCATGAACATGGACGACTAAACGAGAGAGAAAAGTCTCTGTATGGCTGTCGGCTGCTATGAAGAGACATGTGGGTACAAGTAACATCAGCTTCATCTATAGCAAATTTGAAATAGTGATCTAGATTCTTCTGCTCCTCGGCTTTTCTTTACTACTGAAATAGCTTTGAAGATTTCTAGGTTTTTTCAATTCTCATTTTTGTCTTTATTGTTAATCGTTTTGGCATTTTACAATTAAAATGTCGAAACAACATCGTTACACACAGACATATATATATTAAAAAAAAGGTCGGGTCTCAGCTGGGTTTACCCGGGTCGACCGGGTTTCGCTGGGCCAACTCCCAGACGGGTTTTTGCTTAGACCCGGACCGGTCCCATGCCAGGGTCGGCCGGGTCCCGGGCCAATCCAGGTTTCAAAACTATGGTTATTAAACTTTATAAAGTACAAAAATTAATGGGTGTGAGAAAATCATTGTTCACTCACACACATTACACTATGAATGACAATAATAACCCACAATGTTTTGCTTTCTTTCTTTCTTTCTTTATGTTTTTTTAATTTTTGTCATGATTTGTTTCTAAATTTGTTTTTGTCGATTTCATCTTTTAATATTAAGATGGTTGAGAATTTGACTTCATAATTTGTTTCTTTTTATTTTATCTCTCTATAAGGTTAACATAGTTTGCGAATTTGTCAGATTAACTAAGGTTGTCCTGGTTTACGAGTTCGATGGTGTGTCTTTTTTTTAATTGAACTTGACTTTTTTATTATCTATTTTTTTCTTATATAGTTAAACTAGTTTCAGAAAAAAATTATGTTATTAAACTTTATAAAGTCCATGGACCTATTCACAAGTTTGGCTGGTTGACTTAGTTTGCGAGTCTGGCAAGTTTAACTTTTTTAAATTAGATTTTTTTCATCATTAGATACAAGGTTAATTGAAAATTCAGTTTCATAATTGGTTTCGTTTCGTCTATTACAAGGTTATCATGATCTAAAAAACTTGATAATTGGTTGGTGTTTGATTTCACAATCATCTATTTTTGTTATCATATAGTTAAATAAAAAATAGATTAAAAAAATAAATTATAATTCCAGTGGAGTCCATAATCCAACTCACATGTTTAGCGTATTAGTCCGGCTTACCTGATTCACATGTTTGACGAGTTTACCCACCAATAAGATATTTTTT
>Ga0307510_10010219_pt1 | contig 11160 bp, 11 predicted proteins | sample 12_EM_MG_FD_207224 | JGI IMG/M metagenome (GOLD analysis project Ga0307510, IMG submission 207224) | Populus trichocarpa ectomycorrhiza microbial communities from riparian zone in the Pacific Northwest, United States - 12_EM | ecosystem: Host-associated > Plants > Roots > Unclassified | place... | reverse complement strand
AGGTTGGCGGGACGCTAGCCCAGCGGCTCGGGCGGCGGAAGGCGCAAATCGAACGGATGTTTGAACATCTCCAGCTGCAGGCGGCCGGCGGCCGGCGTCGATGACGCAGGGTGGCGGCAAGGACAAGCAGGAGGGATGATTTGGTCCGAACCACGCTGTCGCCTATATTCGCCGCTCTCCAAAAGGAAAAGCCTGACTTGGGCGTGACCCTCGACCTTTCACGCGCGTCCGCCGCGCCGACCAAGCCGATCAACCTTTCCGGGATGACGCGCGCCGAGCTCGCCGCCGCCCTGATCGCGGCCGAGGTCGTGCGCCCGGAGAAGGCGAAGATGCGGGCGACGCAGCTGTGGCGCTGGATCCATCACTACGGCGTCACCGACTTCTCGCGGATGAGCGACGTGGCCAAGGAGATGCGCGCGAGCCTCGCCGAGCATTTCACCGTCGCCCGCCCGGACATCGTCGAGCGCCAGGTTTCCAAGGACGGCACGCGCAAGTGGCTGATCCGCACCGCGCCCGGCATCGAGGTGGAGACCGTCTACATCCCCGACGTCGGCCGCGCCGGCGCGCTCTGCGTCTCCAGCCAGGTGGGCTGCACCCTCAACTGCACCTTCTGCCACACGGGCACCCAGGCCCTGGTCCGCAACCTCACCGCCGCCGAGATCGTGGCCCAGGTGCAGGTGGCTAGAGACGACCTGGCCGAATGGCCGAGCCCCAAGGAGGACCGCCGGCTCTCCAACATCGTTTTCATGGGCATGGGCGAGCCGCTCTACAATCTGGACAACGTCGCCGCCGCCATCGACATCATCTCCGACGGCGAGGGCATCGCCATCTCGCGGCGGCGCATCACCGTCTCGACCTCCGGCGTGGTTCCGGAGCTGGGCCCGCTGGGCGACAAGACCCAGGCCATGCTGGCCATCTCGCTGCACGCCACCAACGACGAGCTGCGCGAAAAGCTGGTGCCGCTGAACAAGAAATATCCGCTGGCCGAGCTGATGGCCGGCATCCGCGCCTATCCGGGCCTCTCCAACGCCAAGCGGGTGACCTTCGAATACGTCATGCTGAAGGGGGTCAACGACAGCCCCGCCGAGGCCAAGGCGCTGGTCCAGCTGCTCAAGGGCATCCCGGCCAAGATCAACCTGATCCCGTTCAATCCCTGGCCCGGCACGGAGTACGAGTGCTCGTCCTGGTCGACCATCGAGGCCTTCGCCGCGATCCTCAACCGCGGCGGCTACGCCTCGCCGATCCGCACGCCCAGAGGCCGCGACATCCTCGCCGCCTGCGGCCAGCTGAAAAGCGAGAGCGAGAAGGTCCGCGCCAGCGCGCGGCGCAGGATCGCGCCGGCCTCGGAAGCCTCCTAGCGGGCTTTCCGCAAGCGCCCCGGCTCGTGCTATCGAAGGCGCCGCAGCGGGGAGCGTCGCCATGCCCAATTCGATCCAGTCGCCGGAGATCCAGGCCTTCGCCACCGGCTTTCCGACCACCCTGCTGCATTTCTCGGTCACCGTGGCGATCCTCTTCCTGGCGGCGGCGATCTATGTGGTGCTGACCCCGCACAAGGAGATCACCCTGATCCGCGAGGGCAACACCGCCGCGGCGGTGTCGTTGGGCGGCGTGCTGGTGGGCCTGGCCATCCCGCTGGCGGTGTCGCTGAAGGCGTCCACCACCCTCATCGAGCTGGCGCTGTGGGGCGCGGCGACCATGGTGGTGCAGATGCTGATCTTCCGGCTGGTCGACCTGGTGCTGAGGGGCCTGCCCCGGCGCATCCAGGACGGCGAGATGGCCGCCGCCGCCATGCTGGTGGGCGCCAAGCTCTCCACCGCCCTGATCCTCGCGGCGGCCGTCGCGGGCTGACACCAGCAGATGTTTGCTTTTCGCTCCTTCCGGGCGGCGAACCGGTTCCCACTTCGCCTGAAGGGGCGATGATGCATTTCCCGCGGCTTCCGGACTGGCTGATCTACGCCGCCGTGGTGGTGGCCTTGCTGATCGCCGCTGTCGGACGGCAGGAGCGGGTCAATGCGCCCGCGGCCCCGCCGCCGGCCCCGGAGGTCGAGGGCGCGGCGCTGGGCCCCGCTTCGCCGTTCGACCCCGCCGTGGTGGTGGAAGTCTCCGACAAGGTCGAGCCCGGGGCCGGCACCGCCTTCTCCATCGGCGAGAAAGGCGTCTGGGTGACCGCGCGCCACGTGGTCGACGGCTGCGCCCAGGCGGCCATCGTCGTTGCGCCGGGCCGCGGCGTCGCGGCCACGGTGACCATCGACCCCAATAGCGAGACCGCCATGCTGACCACCGACGGCGGCGCGCCACCCCTGCCGCTGGGTTTCAGCGAGGGCCTGCGGCGCGGCGAGCGGGCGTTCCACCCGGGCTTCCCGCAGGGCAAGCCGGGCGAGGCGAGCTCACGCTTGATCGGCCGCGAGAACCTGGTGGTCCATGGCCGCGGCGCACGCACCGAGGCGGTGCTGGTCTGGGCCGAGACCGGCCGCACCGACGGGTTGAAGGGCACGCTGGGCGGACTTTCCGGCGCCCCGGCGCTCGACGCCGCGGGCCGGGTGATCGGAGTGACCATCGCCGAGGCCCCGCGCCGCGGCCGCATCTACACCACCGCGCCCGAGCTCACCGCGCGGACCATCTCGGCCAACCTCAAGTCGCCGTCGCAGGGCGCCGCCGCGCCGATCACCACCGACAACTACGGTCGGGTCGCCGACGACATGCGCCGCACCTTGCGCGTCGCCCAGGTGGTCTGCCTGACCGGTTAGGCGATCGGGATCGCGGCGACCGCCGCGCGCCGCGACTGCGCGCGCGCGAGCAGCAGGACGAGCAGGATCGGCGGAATGGCCGTGAGCCCGGTGGCGATCCAGGCGGTGGCGTAGGCGCCCATCAGCCCGTGCGTCTGGGCCAGGCCATCCACGGCCGCGCCGGAGAAGCCCTTCAGGAACTTGCCGAGGAAGGCGTAGGTCGAGGAGAGCAGGGCGTACTGCGTGGCGGTGTAGCCCAGGCCGGTGAGACTCGACATGTAGGCCACCAGCGCGACGCCGGCGAAGGCCTGGGCGAAGTTGTCCAGCGCCATGACGGCGGTGAACAGACCAATGTCGTGGTTGAGCGTCAGCAGCGCGAAGGCGGCGGTGCCAAAGCCTTGCAGCACCGAGCCCACGATCAAGGTCGGGAACAGCCCGAACCGCACGGCGAACAGGCCCGAGATGGCGATGCCGGCGAAAGCGCCCGGCAGGCCGGTGGCGGCGCGGACCACCGCCACCACGTCCTTCGTCAGGCCGAGGTCGTGGTAGTAGGGATTGTACATCGGGCCCATCAGGAAGTCGGGCAGCCGATAGGCGGCGATGGCCGCGAGCATCAGGAAGCCCAGCGCCTTGTGTGTGGCGAAGAAGTCGATGAACGGCCCGACCACCGCATCGAAGAAGCCGCGGGGCGTCCAGAGCGGCGCCTTCTCGTGCATCACCTCGTCGGCCCGCGTGGGTTCGAAGGCGAAGAGGCTGGCCGCCACGCCGATCCCCATCAGCACGGCCATGGCCACGTAGGACGCCGGCCAGCCGAAATGCGCGGCGCCGGCGATGATCGCGGCGTCGGCGACCAGGATGGCGACGCGGTAGCCCAGCTGGGCGGCCGAGGAGAGCAGGCCCATCTCGTCGGCGCCGTCGGCGGCCTCGATGCGCCAGGCGTCGACGACGATGTCCTGGGTGGCGGAGGCGAACGCGACCATGACCGCGAAGGCCCCGATCGCGGTCAGGCCGCCGCTCGGCCCGACAAGCGCCATGCCGACCAGCCCGGCCGCCACCACGATCTGGGAGAGCAGCATCCAGCCGCGCCGGCGTCCGAGCCGCCCCAACAGCGGCACGTCCACCCGATCGACGATCGGCGCCCAGAAGGGCTTCAGCACATAGGCGAGCCCCACCCAGGAGATGAAGCCGATGACCTTGAGGCTCGTGCCCTCGTCGCGCAGCCAGTAGCCGAGCGTGTTCTGGGTGAGCAGGAAGGGCAGGCCCGAGCCGAAGCCCAGGGCCAGCATCACCGCCACCTTGGGCTGGCGGATCTGGCCCAGCACCTCCATGACCGTGCGTTTCTTGCGCGGCGCGGCCGGGGCGTTCGCGGTCATGGGAGGCCTTGGCTGTGGCGGCGCCGAAGCGCCCGACGTCAGCCGACCTTGAAGTGCTGCGCGGGGTCCGTCCAGTTGCGGCCGGCCCAGCGGATCAGCATGGCCCGTAGCGCGTCGGGCGACAGCGGCTTCACCAGGAAGTCGTTCATGCCGGCGGCGAGGCAGGCGTGGCGGTCGTCCTCGAAGGCGTTGGCGGTGAGCGCCACGATCGGGGTGGTCACACCGAGCTTACGCAGCTCACGCGCGGTCTCCTCGCCCGAGAGCCCCGGCATCCGCATGTCCATCAGGATCAGGTCATAGGTCCCCACCTTGACCGCCGCGATAGCCTCGTCGCCGCGGGTGGCGTGGTCGATGGAGCAGCCTTCGCGGGTCAAGAGCGCGCGGGCGAGCAGCGCGTTGATCGGATTGTCCTCGACCAGCAGGATGCGTCGGCCGGGCGCGGCGGCCACCGCCACGCGCTCGTCCTCATGGGGTTCGTGGCTGCTCTGGGCGGCGCCGGCGGCGATCCGCACCCGCTCCGCCAGGGAGGCGCGGCGCAGCGGCTTGATCAGATAGCCCGCGAAGCCCGAGCGCCGGAGCGGGGCGATCCGGCCCCGCTCGTCGGGGGCCAGCAGCACGATGGTCGGGTGCTGGCCGGCCCGGCGTAGGCGCGATCCGACAGCGAGGGCGTGGTCCAGCAGCACGACGCTGCCGGCTTCGATGGAGCCCTCGAGGCTCTCCGGGTCGGGCGCCACGACGGCGCGGCCGCCGCAGGCTTCGATCTGGCGCCGCGCGGCTTCGCGCACGATCCGGCTGGGGGAGGCGACGCCGACGGTCAGGCCGGCGAGCGCGCGGGCGGGTTCGACCACCGGCAGGCGCCTGAAGTCGGCCTCCAGCCAGAAGACCGCGCCTTCCGCGCCGGCGGCCTCGACGCCGACCTCGCCGTCCATGGCGTTGGCCAGCCGGCGTGCGATGGCCAGGCCCAGTCCCGCGCCGCCGAGGTTGGCGTGGGCGGCGTCGGCCTGGGCGAAGGCTTCGAAGATGCGTTCCTTCTGCGCCTCGGAAACCCCGGGTCCGGTGTCCTCGACCGTGAACCGCAGGCGCCCGGGCTGCGGCTGGCTCACGCTCAGTAGGACCCCGCCGTCTTCGGTGAACTTCACGGCGTTGCCGGCGAAGTTGAGCAGGATCTGGCGCAGGCGTCCCTCGTCGGCGCGGATCGCGCCCATGTCCTTGGGCGCGGCCCAGGCGATCTCGATGCCCTTTTCGCGAGCGCGCGGCGAGAGCAGCTCGCAGACGCTGCGCAGCAGGCCTTCGACGTCGAGGTCGCCCAGATGCAGCTCGACCTTGCCGGCGCCCAGCTTGGCGAAATCCAGCACGTCGTTGACCAGGGTCAGCAGGTGTTCGCCGCTCTCCCTGAGTGCGGCCGCATAGGCGCGCTGCTCGGCGGTGAGCTTGGTGGCTTCCAGCAGTCCCGCCATCCCCAGCACCCCGTTCAACGGCGTGCGGAACTCATGGCTGAGCGACGCCAGCTGCTCGGCGGTGATCTGCGCGCGGCGTGGCCGGCGGAGCGCGAGGGGTTTTGGCGGACGACGCATGAGCCGCTTTCGTAGGCCCCGACGGCTTAAAGAACGGTCAAGCTCGGCTGGAGCCTTTGTCGCCGCCCGCGGACGCGGCCATTTCCCGAACCAGCGCCAGCAGCGCCATGCGCGCGGGCAGGTCGGGGATGGCGTTGAACGCCTGCAGGATTTCCAGCGCACCCGGCCGGGCCAGCGCGCGGAACACATCCTCGTCGTCGTCGCGGCCGGAGGACTCCTCGCCCACCAGCCAGGCGACGGTGGCGCCCAATGCGTGCGACGCGGCCACCAGGGTCGAGGCCGCGACGCGGTTGGCGCCGCGCTCGTACTTCTGCACCTGCTGGAATGAGACGCCGAGCTTGTCGGCCAGCTCGCTTTGGCTGAGGCCGAGTTGGCGCCGGCGGGTGCGCATCCTGGCGCCGATGGCCAGCTCCAGCGCCGTGACGCGTGTCGGGTCCTTGGGTTCCATTTGTGGCTCCCTATGCGGCACAGTGTAGCTTATCGCCTGCAACCTTTCGCGTTAAAGTAGACGGAAGCGTCAGTTCATCGTTATGTATTCGGGTGATGCGCGCACGGCCGGATACCATGGATGATCCTGCAGGGCTTCTTACGCCGAGAGAGCGTGAATGCCTGCGCCTCGTCGATCAGCATCTTTCATCGAAACAGATCGCCCGCGAGCTTGGCATGTCCAAGACCTCGGTCGACACCTATTGCGACCGCGCGCGCCGCAAGCTGGGCGTGGACGATCGGTATTCCGCCGCCCGCCTCGCCCGCCAGCTCGACCTTAACCATGTCCTGACTGAATCAGGACACGACGCGATCAGGACAGACGCCCTCCCCGAGGCATGGCCCCATGAGCCGGCAACAGAGGGGCTTTCCGATGGGCGACTGGCAGAACTTCGACAACAGAGCGGTGATCGGGCGGGCTTTGCGGCTCCGTCGGGAGATCGACGAGTTCGAGACCCGCTGGCCCAATACGCCCACACGGGAAGAAAACCTTCCGACCTTCTCCTGGGAGCAACTGGAACGACAGCTCGTCGATCTGGCGGCCACCCCGGCGCAGGCGACTATGGCCCGGCACCTGGTCTCAGCGACCCAGAAGCTGGCGCCGTTCAAACCCGCAGAGATGGTGTTGCGGGAAGTGCTTTGCCTCACCTGGGTTCTCCTCGACGAGAACTTCAAGACCGAGCCCGACGAGGGATCGGCCGAAATGATCTGAGCCCCGCGGCCCGCCTGGGCGCGATCGTGGGGATTGCGGTCATCACCGCCCTGGCTTTCGGGGGGATGCTGGCGGGACTCCACGCGCTTCAGGACCTGCGAACTTTCTTCCCGGTCTGAACCAAACCGAAACCATACATCCCGCAACCTTTTAGGCGCGCCTCGTGACCCGTGGCGCGCAGGAGACAAGCTATGCTCAAGCAACGCCGCATGGTCGCCGAACAAGTCGCCGGCGCTCTCTTTGAAGCCGAAACCGCCATCGACGCGGCCCTGACCAAGACTGCCGCCCTCACCGGCATGATGCCCCAGATGCGCAAGGGCGTCGGAGCCTCCGCGCTGATCGGCCAGGATGCTCTCGAACGCGCCAGCCAGGCCATCGCCGCCCTCGCCGACGCCCGCCGGGCCATCGTCGAGACCCACAAGGAACTCAGCGTCGTCCAGGGTCAGATCGGTCTCGGCGCAGTGACCATGGCCGACCCGACGGGCGGCGACAAGCCGGCCGTCGTCGCGAGCGAAGAGTATTCGCGCGCCGGCCGCCGCGCCCTGCGAGTCGCCTAACTCTTCCCAGCTTCGACGGGAGTCTGCAAAGTGGCCCTCAGGTTTACCTGAGGGCCATTCGCTGTTTGCCGCGATCTATCCCTGGTTCGGGCTCGCCCTAACGATCGCAGTCTGCGGCGGAGCCTTCTGGAAAGGCGGGCGCGAAGAACAGTTGGCGGCCGGCGGGCTTCTGATTGACTGGGCCCTGACCATCGCCTTGCGCGATCGCAGCTGGATCGGGCCTCAATGGGCGGCCTTTGGCGGCGACGTGGGCCTTCTGATTGTCGTGACGGCCATATCCATGCGCACAAGGCGATACTGGCCGCTCATTGCGGCGGCTTTCGAGCTTCTCTGCGTGACGGTTCATGTGGCGCGGCTGATCGATCCCAATGTCCACGCATGGGCCTATGCGACCGCTCAAGTGATTTTCACCCAGATGTTCGTGCTGACGATTGGTGTCGGCGTCTGGAATGCCTGGCGCGAAAACCGTCAGCCCGCCATCGTCGACGACGAGCCCGCCGGCGCCACGCGGCGATAGATCAGCGCCTCGGCGACGTGGACGCGGCGCACGCTGGCCGAGCCCTCCAGATCGGCGATGGTGCGGGCGAGCCGCAGCGTGCGCGTCCAGCCACGCGCGGTGAGGCCGCCCTGTTCGGCAGCGCGGGAGAGCAGGGCGCGGGCCGGAGCGTCGAGGTCGGCGATCTTCTCCAGCCAGTCGCCGTCGGCGCGCGAGTTCAGCGCCTGGGCGCCGTCGTCGCCGCAGGCGGCGCGCTCGGCCTGCAGGGCGCGGGCGGCCAACACCCGGGCGGCGGCCTCGGCCGTGCCCTCGGCCGGCGCCGGCAGCGCCAGGTCGGCGGCGGCCACCGGCGGAACCTCCACCTGCAGGTCGATGCGGTCCATCAGCGGGCCCGAGATGCGGCCCTGGTAGTCGGTCTGGCAGCGCGGCGCGCGTCCGCACGACCCTCGACCCGGACCGCCGTGTCCACAACGGCACGGGTTGAGCGCGGCTACGAGCTGCACCCGAGCTGGGTACCGGACGTGGGCGTTGGCGCGGGCCACGATCACCTCGCCGGTCTCCAGCGGCTGGCGCAGGCTGTCCAGCGCCTGGGCCGAGAACTCCGGCAACTCGTCAAGGAACAGGACCCCGTTGTGCGCCAGGCTGACCTCGCCCGGCTTGGCCTTCAGCCCGCCGCCGGTCAGCGCCGCCATGCTGGCCGAATGGTGCGGCGCGCGGAACGGCCGGGCGCGGGTGAGCGCCCCCTTGGCGATCAGGCCCGCCACGGAATGGACCATCGAGGTCTCCAGGAGCTCCGCGGGCGTCAGCGGCGGCAGGATTCCCGGCAGGCGCGCGGCCATCATCGACTTGCCCGATCCCGGCGGGCCGATGAACGAGAGGTTGTGGCCGCCGGCTGCGGCGATCTCCAGCGCCCGCTTGGCGTTCTCCTGGCCCTTCACCTCGCGCAGATCGGGGACCCGGTCCCCGTCCAGCATCGGCCCCGCCTTGGGCGGTGACAGGATCTGGGTCCCGCGGAAGTGGTTCACCAGGGCCACCAACGACGGCGCCGCGAGGATCCGCGCGTCCCCCGACCACGCCGCCTCCGGCCCGCAGGCCTCCGGACAGATCAGGCCCAGCCCCATGGCGCTGGCGGCCATGGCGGCGGGAAGCGCGCCGGCCACCGCCGTGATCCGTCCGTCAAGCGAGAGCTCGCCCACCGCCGCCCAGTCGGCCAGCGCATCCGGCGGGATCACGCCCATCCCAGCCATGATGGCGAGCGCGATGGGCAGGTCGTAGTGGCTGCCTTCCTTCGGCAGGTCGGCGGGCGCGAGGTTGACGATGACCCGGCGGCTGGGAAGCGACAGGCCAAGCCCGGCAAAAGCCGCACGCACCCGCTCGCGGCTCTCCGAGATCGCCTTGTCGCCCATGCCGACGAGGAAGAACTTCACCTCGCCGCTGGTGAACTGCGCCTCGACCTCGACGCGGCGGGCCTCGACCCCCTGGAAGGCGACGGTCACAACCCGGGCGGCCATCTCAATCCCTTGTGCTCTAGGTTAAGTTATCCACAAGAGGCGACCACAGCCGCAGGCTCAGATCAAGAACAAAAATAGAACTTATGCAGAAAACGAGACGCTTCAATGACTTCGACCCGGTTCCTGCGTCAACAAGCTAGACCTTGGCGCGAAGCGTTTCAACGCGCGCCCACATGATGTCGGCGGCATCGATTCCGGTGAAGGTTTTCAGGGCGACGGCGCCCGTGGGCGAGGTCACGTTGATCTCGGTCAGGTAGTCGCCGATCACGTCGATACCCACGAAGATCAGGCCGCGGCGCTTCAGCTCCGGGCCGATGGCGGCGCAGATTTCCTTGTCCCTCGCGGTCAGCTCGACGGCCTCGGCGCGGCCCCCGACCGCCAGGTTCGAGCGGATCTGGCCCTTCTGCGGCACGCGGTTGATGGCGCCCACCGCCTCGCCGTCGATCAGCAGGATGCGCTTGTCGCCCTTGGTCACCGAGGGCAGGAACTTCTGCAGGATCACCGGCTCGGGGCTGAGCTCGGCGTGGATCTCCAGCAGCGCGTCGAGGTTCGGATCGTCGGCCAGGTGGCGGGTGACGCCCGAGCCGCCGCGCCCGTTCAGGGGCTTCAACACCACGTCGCCGTGCCGCTTGCGGAAGTCGGCGATGGCCTCGCGGTCGTTGGTGATCAGCGTCGGCGGCTGCAGGCCGGGGAAGTCGGTAACGAACAGCTTCTCCGGCGCGTTCCGGACCTCGACGGGATCGTTCACCACCAGGGTCCTGGGGTGCACTTTTTCCAGGAAGAAGGTCGAGTCGATGTAGTTCATGTCGAACGGCGGGTCCTGGCGCAGCAGGATCACGTCGAATTCGGTGAGCTCCGTGCGGCGCCAGGCGCCCAGGGTCGCGTGGCCGCCCTTGATCCGCTGGACGGAAACGTCGCGGCCGCGGGCGTAGACGCGGCCCTCGTCCATCGCGAGCGTATCGGTGGTGTAGACGAACAGGCTGTGCCCGCGCGCCTGGGCCATCTCCATCATCAGGAAGGTCGTGTCGCCCTCGATGTTGATCCCCTCGATGGGATCCATCTGCACCGCGACCTTCAAAGACATGGAGCGCTCCCGGCTGTTCCGCCAAGCGACATAGGCGGTGCGGGGCCTTGGCGCTAGTTCAGCTGCAGCCTGACCCGCTCGCGCTGGGCCCGCGCGGCGAGCGCCGCGCCGCCGTCCAGCGCGGTGGCTCTCGCAAGCGCCTCCAGCGAGCCCGCCAGCGCGCCTTGGCCTTCGCGGGCGGCGGCGACGTCGAGCCAGGGGCGGTGGTCGCCCGGGTCCAGGAGGGCGCGGCGCAGCGCGGCGCGCTCGGCGCGGCCGAAGTCGCGCATGGCGCTCGCCCGCGCATAGATGGTGTTCTGCAGCCGCACCAGCACGGCCCGGTCGCTGACCGGCGCCATCAGCCGGTCCAGCCGGTCGGCGACGTTGGGGGTCAGGCCTGCGTGCAGCGCGCGGCGGGTGAGCTCTGACGGCAGCACCACGCGGCCCTCGGAGAATGGGTCCAGGGCGAGCGGTCCCTCCTCGGTCTCGATGCGCAGCAGGAAGTGCCCCGGAAAGTCGACGCCCGCGACCGTCAGGCCGCACTTGCGGCCTGCGTGCAGGTAGAAAACCCCCAGCGCCACGGCCAGGCCCTTGCGCCGCTCGCTCACGGCAAGGATGTCGGCGTTGTCGGGGTCCTCGTAGGTGAAGAGGTCGCCGCCGAG
>Ga0307510_10010218_pt1 | contig 11161 bp, 16 predicted proteins | sample 12_EM_MG_FD_207224 | JGI IMG/M metagenome (GOLD analysis project Ga0307510, IMG submission 207224) | Populus trichocarpa ectomycorrhiza microbial communities from riparian zone in the Pacific Northwest, United States - 12_EM | ecosystem: Host-associated > Plants > Roots > Unclassified | place... | reverse complement strand
GTTAAGAAGACACGAGTAATGTAGGCTAGATATAATGGTTTGCTTCGATATAGATCGTCGAAGTATTGGTAACGATATAAAAGTGTAGAATAACTTATTATATTGATAAGATCTCTTCTCCGTGCTTCCTGTTCTTTAATAGCAGCGAAGATGCTTCGATATTTATATTCCGCGTTAGAGCAATCGCGGTATACAAGCTAACTCTATACTAACTAAGTACCTTGCCCGCAACTCTGCGAACTTCACCTGAGTGCGAACACTCGTAGACCCTGAAAACTCTCTACCACACCTTTTGCTCGCATGGTCAACTTATCGGTCTGCGCTTCCATTATTCCTGAGGGTGTGGAGACCACGTCAGGTGTTAGCTCATCCGTTTATCCGTTGACAACAGTGGTTACGAATTATCTTGCCCTCGTGCTCGTCGGGGGTAGTCTAACTCGCTGGACAGAAGATGGCCAATCTTCCTTGGTTGGTTCCGTCGAGAATTCAACTTGCAACTGCATATTGTATTCTGGTCTTCTGGCATTACACGACTTGTCCTCGGGATCGTACCTATAGGCTTTTTCCCTCGGGCTCCATCTTTTACCAACTTGTCCTTTGTGGATGCACTCGATCCACTTACTGGGCATAGTTACCGCCTTCATACCCTACACGACTTAGTAGGTACGAGGGGACTAACTTTCGTGCGAAACGTCCTGTTACCTCTGACCCACTCTTCCGACTGTCTGTCTTCAAGTGTCTGTAACCTTATGCGCCGTCGTCCGATTCACCTGCTTCCACATGCATAAGGTGCCCGGAGGTTTCCCCTCATATATCCTGCGAACAGGATCCGGTCGGACAGACGGCCGCGACGTATACGGTGTTATAAGATGTGTTCCGTTGATAGTGGTCTTTGGTGTTGGGACGCAACTACCCAGGCGGCCAGTGATGACGCGCCGTCCCAACGCCGGGGCTGGAGAGGGGTGTTATCTTTTTCCTTCGAAGTTGGTATGCGTCAAGGTAGGGTAACTTTGCCCTGTAAATCCTTACGGGGAGTCCGTGCGCCTAACACGCGTAGACCATATCTGATCTATACGCAATCTGCCAGATCAGGAAACGAACGCAGTCAATCACATTCCGATAATAGAAAGGTGTCACATGCTGAGCATCATCAATTGCGGCTTCGGTCAACACCAGGTAATCACAAAATCGGTCCTGTTCATCAAGATGTTGTCGCATAGTATACGCAGACTGGAACGAGCTGGCATCCTTGCCACCCAATCCGTCGGCGAAGTACGAGTCAATCTGGGACTTGGCCACCTTTTTCTGGACAAACCAACACGCCAAATTAGAGTCCGCCTCCGGCGAGAAAGGGCTCCAGGGGTCATTGGTTGTGGTCAAATTGAGCTCTGTATAGTTAACAACATTGCTGAGTGGTCTTCAAGCAGCTGGAATAATCTCGTGGCTGGATAGGCGCCCGCGAGCCGGTGGTTCGGATGTGTCCTCCTTATCCGAATTGTCTTGCCTATCATTTCCTATGTCGTTATAAGCCCCCTGGTCTTCAATCTGCAGCACGGGATCAGATTCATAGTCTGAGTCGTCAGGATCGACGTCTTCATGCCGTCTGAAAGCTGTCGGCTGCGGTCAGCCTGGGTCTGCAGTTGCACCGACGTGGAGGGATAGAACAATATCAAGATGCATTGTTTGAAGGTGCTTTTCATATGCAGCTGCCTGTTGCTAGCGTCGCCTGCAATAAGGACACTTGGTTGAGTTTGAGGTCATCGTGTTCAAGTGTGGTGTTTTTCTTTCAAGTCGTTTGACGAAGCGGACGTGTGCTGATGAGGTAAGACGGCCTGCGGCTGATTTAGTCTTTCAAGAACAAAGCAGACTTCTTTCAATAGGCAGGGGGTAACTTCAAGCTTTCTTGATAGGATAGCGAACAGGTCTGGACGTTCAAACTGTCATTTACTACTATTCACTCTGACGATCAGCTTGTGAAATTGAACTTCGAGGTTGACGTGCTGCTGTTGACTGATAGTCTGATTGTCTTCTCAATATGGAAAGTAGATGTTTATGAAGGTCTTGGCTCAGGATTGCGGCTCCTGTGCGGCTCCTGTGCGGCTCCTTTGCGGCTTAAAGGTTTATCTTGAGCTTACCCCCCCTTTGTGTGCGGATTACATGACTTTTCAAGATTCCAATATTCAAGTTTGTACAGGGCACGATCCTGCGAATCTACCATCCTCATGCAGTCTATAAAGCACCCCCCTCCCTCCCTCCCTTATCCATCTTCTCTCCATACTTTTTTATTAAATCACAATCACATCCTTCATCGATCCGCACGTCCATCTTAATTGAACCCACTGACATCAAGCTCAGGGCAACTTCTTATTCGTTGCCGGTACCACTAGTATATCCTCAGCTTAATTCAACACAACCTATCTACGTTTCCCTAGCTATTACTCTTCTGACAGCCATTTATTGTCTGCAGAACCCCTTCTATCATCTTCACACTCCTCTTATCGAGCGACTCCTCTTATTGTCCGCAGACTCCGCTTATTGTCCGCAGAGCTCTCCAATCATCCGCAGAGCTCCACAATCATTGACAGAACTACTCTTATCATTTGGCCGGCCAACCCTATTTTCCTTTCTCTATTGAGCACAAACAACTCATCCCCCAAGCTAACATGGCCTCCGGAAAAGCAGGATTCACCAACAAAAAAAGGCCAGGCCATGAAAACGATGGTGATGTTTCCTGGTGTAAGTATGTCTGCGGCTTCCTGAAACCAGGCTTTACGAATCAGGAATATAGTAGCTGGCGGAATGGCATGAAGCATATGATGGAGCAAGACAGGATCCCAAGCTGGAGGCAGAGTACCGATGCCCAATGGGCCACCATTTAGGCATATTTCTTACTCTTGCACCTGTTGCTCCTGTGGGCTGTGGCAGGGCTGCACTCTGGCAGACTGACACTATTCGAGGCAGACGTTTTACAGAATGCCGCGACTTTTTGCTGAAAGACATAGCAAAAAAACATCAGAACACTCTGGAAAGCCTAACGAGAGCACGAGGTGCTCCTATTATGGCCGCTCCCATTCCAGCCGGAAATGATAGTATGTTGTCTCAATAAGTCTGAATTTAATCTATATACTGTATGCTAACATGTCGTCCGCAGGTTTCGTTGGCCCACCCAGCTTACGGCTCTGGACAGAGGAGCCGTCCAGTTCTCGCCCCGGTGCCACCAACCCTCCTGGATTGTACAAGGTCCGGTGGCAGGCAAAGGAGCGGGTTTACTGGCTAGAGATGGCTGAGCCCATCTTTGACAACGTCCGGGAGGAGATAGACTGAGTCTTAGAACGTGGACACAAATATCAGGTACTGGTTGGTGCAACGAGAGAAGGTACTAGAATCCTCCGGAACGATCCTGACCATCCGCTGCCGCTTGGTGAAATGGTCCCACTCCTCAGTGACCGGGATGTCTGCATTTGGTGGTAAACGAATACGCTGAACGAACCAATGGATCTGCTTTTCTATGGCAATCGTCAAACAGCGGATGAAGACGAGACTCCTTCTCCCGTCAGCTTATCTTTCTCATGTCAAAATAATAGAGGGCCTTCTCCTGACAAGTTAAAGAGTAGCGATGATGATAGCTCAGACGACAGCATGAACTCAGAGTTATCCGCTGCGGGCGCAAAGCAAGGCTCTAGGTCAAGCAGGATGAACAGCATGAACAAGACTGGAATGGTGCGGCGCAGTGGTCCGGCAGACGGTGACGAACCAGTATCTGACAACAATTGTTTTTCTGTTGTTAGCGCCGATCCGGCCAGCGCTGCGATTCAGGCCTTACCTCCCAATTCCATGCCATTTCCTGGTAAGCAATCTTCTTACCCTCATGCTAACTTAAAACAGAGTGCCTTGCGGCCTAGCCAACAAACCGGAAGGGAGACTAATATCAAGGAAGTCTCTCAGCTAGCAATCTGTACAGTCAATAGCAACCGCAAGCGTGACCGAACAGCAATGGCCGAATCTGATAAGCCAAACCATCTGGCCGACACTGTGGAACCCCCAAGAAAGATCGTCTGCCCCGTGCCCACAATTGACCCCACAAACATGGTTAAACAGGAAAGACCTTATCGCGAGGCCAACCAAAGTCTGCAACCTACCATGAGGCTTAGTCCACCCAATAGCCCTCCTCCGTTCGCTCCCAATCTCAGTAACGATCTTGCGGCTGTGACCTCGGAGTAGATCCTGGTGGAAGCATCAGCCCAGCATCTTATGATGCTGGCCTCAGGAGCCAGGCAGCATGTGGATACGTCAGAGGAGACAAAAGTCAGTACGCCCGAGAGGGACCATTCCCCTCGTGATCCGCGGTCCGAATATGTTCCCGTGGACATACCTGTACAAGAGGCCATACAAGAAACGAACCTGTCAGCCCTCTCTCTGGCTAACGAGAGTTGCAGTGGATCCTCTACCCTTGATAAGTTGCGGTTACAACTACCAGGTTATCTATCTACTATGTTGGCAGCAGGTTTTTCAGCTACGGCAGCAGAAACACATATTTGGAGCTCTCTCCAGTCTGTTTCTATTGTCGCTTAACCTTTACCAACAAGGCTAGACCGTCCTTGCTTCAAATAACTAATATAAGCAGGAGGTGTAGGCCCCTTTGAAGTAGTCTACCAATACTAGCTGACGAATGCCAATGGAGATGCTTGGACTGTTCTTTTTTGTGGTGTTCATTTTCCCTTGTGGTGTTCGGCTGAAGGTTCCTGTCCTTCCGAGTCCCAGACTATTTCCTTTTCAGATTAGCTCCCTGCGGGTAGGCCCGCATGCCCTGATCTTGAGATTCTGGTCGGATGGAGCATCGACACTTCCTTTTTTGCATTTATCTTTTGGAGTTTAGCTTTTGCACTTTTGCAAGCCATCCGCATGCTCTTCTCACGGCATATTTCTCTTCTGGATTGGCGAACTTGTGTATGGCTGGCCGGGTTTGACTGTATCCAATGATGTGTGCGGACACTACTTCTTGAGAGTGGATACTGCTGCTTTTTCTTTACACTTTAGACATTTGTTCTTTGCATCTTGGATTTTGGTTTTCGGGGTGCTTTTTTTTTGTTTGGCTTGTGATTTCTTTTTTTTGTTTTTGTTTGGGGCTTGTTTTCCTTTGTGGCTTGAGATACATGCGCTGGAAGCTTTACAGATCATTTCTCCCTCATGCGTTTTTAGTTCGCAGTTGTCCCGTTCCTTATCTTTTTACATTCTATACCTAATTTGTCAAACCTGTGAAGCACTGTGTTCCTTCTCATATTAGTGTTCTGCACTCCGAGCCCTAGCCTAACCTCATTTGTTACAATATCCTTGGCAGACCAACTCAAACTGGATTAGTCTGAGCGTTCTAAGAAACAACCTTCAAGTTCCTCACTATCATGAACCTTAAATACATAACCTTCGTATTGTGATAAAGTGCATGCCCGGGTGGAAGACAGCTATCTCGGGTGCAAATTCCAATAACAGGTGGCAATTCAGTTGTGTGGATATCTCCCCTGGATATCGAACATGAAAGTGAGTGACAAGCTGTGAACCGCCCTGGCTCTTAAAGTAGGCCTTCAGACTACTTTTCATCTGCTAGGTTCAAACCCCATACCACCTACAAATACGAATTTTCCAATCGCTACAATTCTATTCTATCACTATATACCTACACAACATGTCACAACAACAACGGCGCCTTATGGCAGACAGAACAGGTCCGGCGAGGCAGGGCAGGCAAATACAAAGAGCGTGTGCAGCGGACGTGTCCGGAAATCCAGATCCAGAGACACAGGTTAACTATCATCCCAACCCCACTTGCATCTTGTCCGTCGGGGTCCACAGAAAGTCGGGGTACCGGCCTAGTGCTGGCCTCATTACAACTTGAGGTACTGGAACCTATTCTTGTAGACAGCCAGCGGCCGTCAGCATATGACAGCATTGACTGACGAAATTCGGAGTATGAGGACTACAATGGCCAGAGTGAAGAGACTGAGCAGGATGAGGTTAATGAGGAGGAGAAGGAGAAGGAGAAGGAGAAGGAGAAGGAGAAGGAGAAGGAAGAGTTAGAACAGGGGGAGGATGAGAATTTATAATCAGGTTGGGGGGCACAAAGATCAAATCGGTATGGGTTACGTGAACCACAACCTTCAATACTTACGGTCACTCCCAGGCATACGCGGAGTTCTGGCCGGGGAATTGATTACCGCAGACGGAAAGCACCTGTCCTAGTACGTGTGAGTCAAAACAGTTTCACACCTGCAATCCGCTCTCACCTGCCCACTGTCTTGTGTCTACTAGAGACACCAGCCATAACTCCGAGCCACTCAGGTTTAACAAGGCCCGAATTGGATAGCGTGGGTGAACAACACACTAGCAGTAGCCGAAATATGGCCATAGGACTTAAGCGTAGCATTGTGCTCAAAGCCCGTGACCTGATGTGGGAGTGGACAATATTCGTAAATCTGTTTCCAGATGCAATTACCCTAACTGAAGTAGTCCGCAGGTGTTGGAAGGATGCCAGGAGAGAGCTGGGCTTTGCCAACTTTGCTGATGCTACCCTGGCCTCCAATGATCAGTTAAGTTACCCTTGTCCAGTATCTTATATCTGATCTGCCAGACAAAATGGACCGGCTGGCGGCCTGGCTTTTTCCAGGTTCGGGCAAAGCATAGAGGATGCACATCACAGTATTTGCATACTCCAAAGGGGTGTATAACTCCACTCTATCAGCTAGATATGGAGGATGCTGCGGGGTGTGCACGACGGGTGGCATAACTAGTAGAGGAAGACAGCTTCCGTTGCACACCGGACAAATATGAGATATAGTGGTGCAACAGTTTTCACGATTGTCTCTGACCCGAGCTAAAAGATCTATCTAATATAGCGAACAAGCAGTTTCTCTTAGATTCCTAGCGGCACAGATGCTAAGCGTGATTTTTGCCCAGTTTTATTCTAGCCCTAAAAGGAAAGGCATGACAGATGCGAGATTCCTGAGTAAGATTGACGGTTCGTTTATCTGTCTGACTGCGGCCATGCTGGGCCATCAGCTGCGATGCTGGTGGACTGGAATCTTTATCAATAAAGTGGCTTTTACACGTTCTAATGCCGGAGGTAAGATAAACCGGGCGGACTTGTGGTTTTCAGGAGTGTCTGGATCCCTTTTGGCCAAGGCATCCGGATACTCTCGAAAACTGCAAGTACTCGAGACCGGTGATAGGTAAGCTAATAGAAATGCAGGCCAGCTGGAAAGTCAGACACAGAGATGGCAGAATAGTGGAGAGCACTTTCAGGGTTTAATCATTGAGTGGATCAAGACAGGGTTGGGGGCTAAAATTGCCCAGGAGAGGGGAAAGTGTGCTAAGAGAACAGCAGAGTATTCCAATAATGATGATGGATTGAGGTGAGAATTTGGGATTGATCTGGAGCCTGGAGTATCAGAATCGGCACGGGGCAGTCGCGCAGACCCAGCACATGCTCTGGGAGGACTAGTCATGTCAGCTCTGTCCACAGAACTTGCAGATACGGGGGAGCAGGTTGGAGAAAGTGACCAAGAGGACATGGGGGATTGTGGTATAACTACACTATGATTATAATATTATGTATGCATAGAGGAGTAATAGAATAGAAAATACACATAGCAAAGGCGGCCGGAGGCCCGGAAATAACAAAACTGTAATAGTGTAGAGGCTCTGATAGGGTGGTCGGTGGCAGATAAGATGTGGCTACCACGTCGTGATCTGTCAGGCACGTGATTCGAGGATGTGCAGCTATGGGCAGGTCTTCTGGTGGCTAATTGTAGGTTCTGTAAGTTCAGAAGGTGTGGAAATGTTTCAGGTGAACGGTCAAAAGCCAGGAGCAGATCGTAGGACATCTAGCCAACAGGAGAGGTTGTATGAGACGGCTGGTCGAAGGGATATATAGCACGAGTTGTGCGGCCAATGAGATGGATTGTAGAGGATGCCTGGCGGACATGATAAGTTATAAGGGTGCCTTGCCGACTAGATGGGGTGCAGGGGGCGTCCGGCCGATAAGATAGGTGGTTGGGGGCATCTGCAGGATGCCCGGGAATAAACATCAGAATTCAGAGATGGTGAGAGAAAAGGTCAAGGGCTGGAGCATGCTTGATGGAGGTGGAGAGATACAGGATGAGATTGAGAGGTAGAGAGTGAAAAGGAGGGTATTAGGGGGCGTGGGGGACGGAGAGGGGATAAGGAGGTGAACTTAGGACAGAATCCGGATGGAGCACTGTATCATAGGAGAAAACCCGAAGGAGGGGTGGGTTGTAGGGCTTGTTAGGGAGAAGAAGATTGAAATCGCAGGAGGTCAGGAAAGGGGTAGCATGCAGGGGGGTGCATGGGTATAACGGGACGGTAGGGTTGTATGCAGGGGGCAGGGTTGCTAGGGGGGAGTACATCTGGTTGAGTCCGGAGCGTCTGGACGGATGTCTAGCAGGTCTGGACGATGCAGATGCGGGCGTCTGTACTCAGACCTGGAATTTACATTATATGCACCCGCAACGTCCGGTGCACAGGGAGGGCAGGACACAGCAGGGTGCAGGTTGTCTTTTTTCTGCTGATGAGGTTTGCTCCTGAATTTCGCGCTTCATGTTTCTTCACGAATTGAGTTTGAGGATAATAGCTATAGTTTGTGAAGAAAGGGGTCATATTGTGTGCGTTAGTTGCCACATTGTTATAAGCGAACTCGGCTATGGGTAGAAGATGGTACCAGTCATCCTGATCGTAGTTGACAAATATCCGGAGATATCCTCCATGCACTTGGGTGACTCGTTCCGTTTGTCCGCCAGTTTGAGGGTAGTACGCGGTGGACATTTTTCGCTTGATGCCGAGTGTTTTGCACATTGATTCCCAAAATTCTCCTGCAAACTTTGCATCCATATCTGCAATGATTTCTGAAGGTAAACCATGAAGTTTCGATACTTTGTTTAGGAAAGATTCTGCCACATCTGGTGTGGTCGCTTTTTCTTCTAATCCAATAAAGTGAGCCATTTTTGTGAAACCGTCTACTACAACTATGATCTGGGTATATTCTGCTGATTTCGGTAATTGTGTGATGAAGTCTACCGAGCTTGAAGTCCACGCAGCACAGGGTACTTATAATCGATTAAGTAACCTGAATCGTGCATGTCGTGGAGCTTTCGCTTTGTGACAGGCAGTGCAGGAACGAAAGTAATTATTTACCCAGTCAGTTAATCCCTTCCTGTAGAAATCTTGAGTAATGATTTCACGGGTTTTCTCTTGCCCGAAGTGACCTGCTACCAGAGAGTCGTGACATTACTTAGCTATAGGTATTTGAAGGTCCTAATTTGCAGAGATAAAAAGGCAATCTCTGTAGCAGAGAAGGATATCGGATATCGACCACTGCTCAGGCAATTCTTTTCATTTTTCCTTTAGGGATTCCAACACTTCCTTCCCTGCATACATCCTAGATCTTCCTCTGCCAATTCACGAACTTTAGTTACAAAGTCAGCTTCAAATCCTTGCAGATTCATCAGCAAAAACGGATCCTGTGTCTGATCCGTCGGCGTTGCGTCCTGACGCAAGCGACATATTTTCTGCGTCCCCTGTGTCCTGTGCGTCCTGACTTGCGTTGCAACGTTCCTTGCGTCCTGACGCAACATCACATCCTCCCGACGTCTGGACTGCCCCAGACTCTCGATCTCGTCCTCCTCGCCTCTTCTCCACGTCCTGATGTATCCGGCCCCTCATCCCCCGCTATCACAACTTCAATTAATTCGCTGCTTTCTCAGACGTCGGCCGGCGTCTGGGGCGGCAGCACCTTTTTTTTTCACATCTCACGCCTCATTGGTCTGGTGAACTAATGATCTGGGTTTCAAGAAAGTCGCTTCTATATCTTCTAGTATATACAGTATCAAGATGTAGGATTCGCACACATAGTGGAGGCTTGATTCTCACATCCGGACTCTTTAATAAACCTCGTTAAATGTTGTCAGATAAATCCGGATATTTACAAGCCAGCGCCGGTCCTCCTCCGGGATCAGGTGTGCCAACCCGGGAATTGCCAGTGTTCATATATCAACTATTGTAAACCCTCGTGTATCCTCCCTCATCTGCACTGTAACAAGGCCATGTAGATCCGATAGACGCCAGGAGTTGACTGGGGTCAGCATCTGAACACCGGCGATACGACGGACCGTATCATCGGCTCTGTAGTCCCGGATTTTCAAGAGGGCAACTAGCTTTGCCGGTAGACGACCCCGCCGCGCACCATTCATTTCTTCCGTAGCCGCCTGTACCCAAACCCAATCATTGTGACGGCCCTGGTTTCTAAAGTGTAGGGCGCCGGTGGATCGCGCACGGTGGATCTCGTAAACATCGGCTTCTTGGAACGCAAGAACTGGTATTTTGAGTTGTGTCAGTAGCTCAACAGGGAGTGATCGAAGCATTGTATGGTCTTCAGGAAGACGGTACGCTGCGGGCAGGTTATGTCGGCTATATCGGATCAATTCAGGATATATAATCTCGAGTGAGACTCACGAGATCCGGCTAAAATCCACCACATTGGACACATTCTCCTGACGTCCCTTCAGGATCCTTCTCCCGATAACCGGCTGTGATACCGTCCTGGTTGTCCTATCTAAATGCTGTAGCACGTCCGCCGAGAGATCCGCTGCGCGAGCTTGCAGAGATTCCAAGTTCAATAGTCTCATCCGGATTGCATCTTGACGACGGTAGCTGTGCACGATCAGGCGGAGGCATCATTTTTATTCGATTGCCGCCATCGGTCCTTGATTTGCGTCTTGTGAGCTAGCTCTCTGATCTCCATGGAATACATCAGAATATAGCCAAACTGGCGTATATGGCAACAAAAGTGGCTTAGTCGATGCATCTCGATGAAGTGGAAATGTATTTCGCCATGAATGATGTCCATACGCAGTTCGTTCTCTTCGTCACAATTGTCGTCACGGATCCGGCGCCGTTGGGATGGGACCACTCGCTCCCTTATCAGGGCTCTCTGACATCGGATCTCCTTTCGTTGCTTGTCAACTTTGGACTGTGTGCGTTTTGTCACTCGAAACTCCAAGAAGATATCTTTCATCCTATGAAACTGGTCCAGATAATCTTCCATGTAGGCTATGGTGTCTGGGGTGTGGCTTCGGTATTGTGCCATCATATTGAA
>Ga0307510_10010217_pt1 | contig 11162 bp, 13 predicted proteins | sample 12_EM_MG_FD_207224 | JGI IMG/M metagenome (GOLD analysis project Ga0307510, IMG submission 207224) | Populus trichocarpa ectomycorrhiza microbial communities from riparian zone in the Pacific Northwest, United States - 12_EM | ecosystem: Host-associated > Plants > Roots > Unclassified | place... | reverse complement strand
AATTGTATTTGTGAAGTTGGCAAACGCATAGCCCAAGTTTTATTGTGTTACTAAGTCCATTGGCAAGTAGAAGAAATCGTACTTTAACTTAGAGTGAACAATTACTGCATAGCTTTTCCTACCTATTGAAGAGTTGTTGAAGCTCTGATGGAGTAGATATGCCAATAATTGTAGGGAGGTTCATGACATGTCCCATTTTAGAAGTGTCTTGATCATACGCCTTTGATGATGATTAGGGATATAAAAAACCAGTTAATGAAGAATAATTAATGGCCTTTTGATTTGTTTCCCACAGACAACGTCAATTAATGAAGTCCCAAAATCCATGGAGTTTAAAATTAAGGTTTATATGTTGGATAATTGATTAATCTTTTGATTCAAGCAATTTATTATTTTTCCTCTAATCAAGGTCTAATGTCTGATAGTTCAACATGACTATAACTAGCAATTGTAAAATGTCTTCTTTGATTCTTTTATCAAACATGAATTCTAGAAAAAAATAACATAAAACACGTTAATTCATCAATTATGAACATAGGTATTCTAACATAAATGAAAGGTAATTATCGTAGCAGGCAGACTTAATTTCCACCCCTATAGCATCCAGTTTCCTTCAAGCTTTCAAGAGCTCCACACATTTCCTACATTGCAACTACCTCTAGGTTTCTTAATTAACAGGACAACAGAATCACGATACTTCATTCTTTACCATATCTTTTGCTTCAAAATATTCCTCATTCTAAACTCTAAACCCTTAAACCAGTAATCAAATAGAAAAATTATGATCCATACCTTACTTTTGAGGAGAGGTTCAACCTTCACTGGATGGGTCCCATCAAGATGGAAGAAATCATACCAACTGGAAGAAGACATTCGAAATATCAAGCAAATTTTTAGGCCGAGGAATAAACAACCAGATAAAAGCAAAAAACAATACAAATAGGGACAATGCCAAGTCGGCCAACAGACCTTCCATACTAGCTCTATGATAAACTGCTCCACCGAAGAGGGCAACATCTTGCAATACAACCAGTCCGACAAGTCAGGCTTCACAAGGCAACATTATAACATAGTTTACCATATATTGACCACATATATTCATATATACTAACGCACTAATTGCATATGAATTCTATGTGCTGCAAAATATGCTCAAAATCACGACAACTTACGGTGTAGAAGATCCTTAATTATGTGCCATTTCCAATGCAACTGAGATCCGATAATTAAGAATCTATATAAAATGAAAAAGTAAGTTCCACAAAATTATCCTCTAGCAGATTATAACAAACTCCAGCTACAAGTTATAAAAAATCAACACTAAAGCTTTGAAGAAGATGAAGCACTCACTGATCTTAATTAATTACCTTATCATCAATTGCAAGTGGATCAAGATAGGAACCCTCTACAGAATCAATTTTCATCTTCCTAGCGACATACAAAATATTTCAAAATTAAATTGATTTGACAATGTATTTCAAAATTGATTTGCTATGAGTTGGTCATATAAATTCATCTTTTGCATTTTGGGTGAAGCCAATCATAAATATTGTTTAAATATCCTTTTATTTGAAAATTTGAACATATATTGGGTTTGGTTTTGAATTTAATATAATCAAATATTTAAAAACACGTATGAATAATTAATGTCAAAATCAAAATAAAAAAATAGTAAATATTTGAAAAAAAATATTCTGAATAAATAAGTTAATTTGAGATAATCTCATAGGTCTAAACAACAAGCAATGTTTTTTTACTTATCTTCAAACAAACAGTAATCCTATTCCTTCTGCTTTCTGCATTATACATAGGGTCTAAACCAGGTATATCACAAGTCAACAGCTCAGGAAAGAAACTTTTGCACTAATGCTAGCAGTTGTGTTGAGATAGGAAAAGGTTTCCTAGATAGAAAGGATTTGTATTTCGAATCCTTATTTAACTAATTAATTCTAGCTGAAGGCATGAAAATCATAGTTCAATTCAATTACCCAAGGACTTATCCTCAGGTGGTTGCGTGATTAATAGCTGTAGTCAGTTTCTATTTAATATATAATCCCAGTGAGTAACGGTATGACGCCAAAAGCAGAGGCAGTGCACTTGGAAACCTCTTCCAATTCGGATATTTTAAGAATCCTATTCCTTGAATGACAAGATGTTAAGAATGTGTGCATATATATAGAGAGAGCAAAACGGCGAAAGCCAAACTTAATAGAAACAAATGGATGGAGAAATAAATACATCAGAATCCATAGCGGCAGAAGCAGTAGAAGCAGCAGCAAGAGGAGAAAACGATTTCTCTCTTGTCAATCTGAATGCCGATCTGTTGATCAACATTCTTGTTCGACTTCCACCAGAAAAATCAGTCTTTTGTTCCAAGTTGGTCTCCAAAGGTTGGTGTTCTATACTAGAGAATCCCTATTTTGTTTCCAGGTTTATATCGCACCATATCAATGACAAGCTGAGAAACCATTATTCTTCTTATGCCGCTGCATACCACAAATACCTTCCTTTCTTCTTTATTAGTAGATACAACGATCCAAGGCTTTGTTTTTTCGCAACTGGTGCTGATCAGGAGGAATCCCCCAAGGAATTCACGTTAGAATTTCTTCCACAGGAAAACGACATTAATCTTATTGTTTCTGTAAAGGCTTCCTGCAATGATCTACTCTTCTGCATGGCAAAAAACAGTGATTATGTTATCACTCATTACTATATCTGCAATCCCTTCACTAGGCAATGGAGTGTCCTCCCTCCTCCTCTCATAAGAACTACAACAAAAAGAATACATTTTGGGTTGGTTTGCCAGCCAAATTATCCGAGATGGATTCAAGGACAACAATATGAATCTTGTTTTCGGCTTGTACGCTTTATTGAGGTAGCAGAGCACCATGTCGCGGTGGATTTATATTGTTCTGAGACTGGACAATGGAATGAATCTTTTCTGGTAGGTGCCCAGTATGACTTTATCTTTACCAATGTTTTAGCACATGATGGGAAGTTGCATTGGTACAATGGTAGAGATGTTGTTGCTTATGATCCCTTTAATGATGGTCAAACTATTTTCATCGATGGATCCCAATTTAAAGGACGAACCCCATTGCCCGACGTCATTCTTAACAATCCTGACCGCCTCATTTTACGGGTAGTTAATTTCCGCCTTGGGGAATGCCGAGGATTGTTGCGGTTCATGCAGATCATCACTAATTCCTACCGTTCAGATTCTAATGATCATCTGAGTGTTTGGGAGCTCAAGGACAATGAGACTAGAGGATTCAGTTTGGTACACGTGATTTCCTTTGACAATATGTTCTCCAAAGAACCCTGGGTTAGAGATTTTGTAAAGAGCGAGAATAGGGTCAATGCACGGGCACTAGCTTTCCACCCAGAAAATAAGGATGTGGTATACTTGGGCTTCCTTTACCACATCATCTCGTGCAACATCCGAACCGGCGAGTTGGAAGTCATTGATGGGATTCCGTATGAACATAAATTCTGTGCTTTGGAAAATGTCTTCGGAATCAAGCTACCATGGTGGCCAACACCAGTTTCGACATCCTCGCACCCACTGAATGCCCTTCTCCACTACTACTGATTCAATCGTTAGTTTGTTTGTCTTTTATCCTTTTCCCCTTGAACTACAATATATATATCATCCCGGAAGGTCTCTCGATCGCCATCCTTTTTTAACTCTTAAGTTTATAAATTTTCCTATGGAGCGTGGTAGAAATTGAATATGAGAATGTCTCTTAATTAGCTTTTATTATACTCATCAAATGTCAAAATAATTGAGTATCTCCGATGTTTTGAATAAATTTCTTAGATTAAAATAATAAATTATTTATTATTAGATTAAAATTTAATTTTAAATTGTTAAATTAGTCATCCAAAATTTGTAAATATTGTTTTCTACAATGTACTTAACAGATAACACTAATATGTTATGTTATAATATTTTCATTTAATATATTTATAGAACTAGAAGTTGCTCCCTCGTCAATTTGGAATTCTTCCTCAGAGATTTCAGAAGACTTAAGTCAGTATTGAGGTTGCAATGTAAAGATTTTGTATCTGGTTAATGACATCTTTATTAATTTGGAGTTCATAGAGTTTTGTGGGCATTTATTTCAAAATCATAGAAAAAACCTCAATTTCTATATTCAGGAAATTACTAATAATGCTAAAAGAAAACCCCATTCCACTGGTCATTCAGTGGTGTTTCTATAGTTTCATTGGGGTTTTTAAGGTATTTAAAGATAAGTTAATAATATTAAGTGAAGGACAATGCATTGCCCGTCGTGTAGACTATATATATATATATATATATATATATATATATTATAAAAGCACTGAGCACATAAACTTGACATGCCCAAACACACCTCAAACTTGTCATCGCCCTGACTTTCTTGATTCAAATCATTTTTTTTCTTTTCTTATTTGTTAATTTACTTAGGGTAAAATTAATTTAGTTGTTTTTTAATAAAAAATGCAACTTTATTTTAAAGTCAAAACGTACATAAAGATTTAATTTTTATTATAAAAAGAAACACATGATAAAAGTTGTTAAAGAACCATCTCAACCCAATAGTTTAAACTGTTAGGTGAGGTCCTAGGATATGATTTTTATTATTCTCTAACACATCCTTTCAAGTGAAAGCCCTTTGGGCTTGAAACTTGCACAGGCCCACATTACTTTATGCTTAATTTTTATCAAATAAATGGGGATAGTGAGATTCGAACTCGAGACCACTTGGTCATCAAGGCTCTGATACCATGTCAAATAACCATCTCAACCTAATAGCTTAAGTTGTTAGGTGAGGTCCCAAGATATGATTTTTATTATTCTCTAACAAAAGTGAAGAAACATAAATTAACCACAAAAATTTATAAAATATTATGAAATTAGATTAACAAAGTAATTTATTTCTATGATTTTTTTTCCTAAAGTCATGCAGTCAAGGCCTTAAGATGGAGCTGGTTATTTAATCAAACTCATGTAATTATATGTACTTATATATTTAGATTCATTAATCATTGGCAATCCATTGCACAGCAATTTCAATATGTGATTGTTATTTCCTAAAATGAAATTAAATTGCATAACATAATAAATGAAGAAATTTTGTTCATAATATTAATTTTAAAAAAAGGTAAGAAATCAAATTGATTTGACAATATATTTCAAAATTTATTTGATATAATTTGGTCGTATAAATTCATCTATGACATATCTTTTTCATTTGGGGCGAAGCCAATGAAAAAGATATGTCATAAATTTCCTTTGAACAGTTGTGTTTGGGCCATGCCACTTCGGTGAATCAGTAATCTCAAGACCTTGATTAGTTGCATGTTTTCTAGAATTATCCCTTCATTGCTTGCAAATCTCCATTTCATGGACTTATAGTTTGCAGAAGTTGCACCCCTCCATTTCAAAGGGATTTATGGAATTCCTAAGCTTTCACACCTCTACTTGTCTGGTATGCAGCTTGGTAGAATGCTATATTGTTCTCTATTTGGTCTTCCATCCTTGCAGCATTTACCTCTCCGCTTGAACCAGTTCAGCAGGGAACTAGATGAGTTCCCGATTTATTGATTCTTCTTCCTCTCGCTATGAACACTGGACTCGGGATTTTGAGGGGATTAAGGCCAAGGTCAATCTTTGAACTCCCCTTCAGGCTTGTTCATTCTCTAAATCCATTATGATTAATATTATTTATAGAATTAACTTATAAGTTGAATAAACATTCAAATATATCCTCTATCGGTAAATATATCCAAATATATATCCGTAATTTAAAAAGTATCTAAAAACAGTAGTTAGAAGTGTCATTATTTTCTTATGATTATAACTTGAAATTGTTTTTCATTAATTAAAGAAATAAATGCATATAATTCAAATATTATCTATCTCACAATTATTCATTTTTTGTTACTTCAAATTATTTATAATCATTACTATATAAAACAATTTTTGTTTCAAGAAATAAAATTACGTTGAATAAAAATATCCAAAACTCCATGCAAATGTTCAAAATTTGATTAAAAACTTATTTTCATCTTAAATTTATCTTCATGAACAGATTTATTGATTCATGGCTACTTAAAAGTTATTCACCAATATATTCTATATTATCTAGAAAATATTTTCAATTTATATACTACAATTTTGAAAGGTAAACAAATAATAATAATAAATGATCGGTCTATCTATATAGCCCATTTTACATGATAAAAACAATACACACACACATAGAGGACTAGTCATCAGCTAATTAGTAAAATAGATCAGGATCACGGTCGCAATGATGGCTTGGGCAGAATTTTTCTTAGTCATGGACATTACTAATTATAGAAGGTAATTGTTTAAAAGATAATTAATTAATAAGTTGTTTTTAATTTGAAGAAACAAAAGAGAAAGAAGAGACTTATTTATCATAATTTTGTTACAGCAGCAGAGGTATATATACACTTGATTTCTGTTACATAGAGGAAGCTATGTTCATGGTCAAATCAAAGTCTATCTCTATTAACTATTATCCTATCAATTGTATGCAGAGCAACGCAACATTGCAGTAGGAAAGAAGCTCTGCAACTTGTGTTGGAGTTAAACTAAAACTCTACAAGTTGTGTTAAGGTCAGACTCTGCAATCTAATTTGCAGGAGGACTTGCAATCCGTGTTGGAGTGGGAGTTTGTTGTCCTTCCTTCAATACTCCCCCTCAAGCTGGATTAAGGGGGTTGATTGAGCCAAGCTTGGATAGTAGATGATGAAAGTGAGCTGAAGTTAGAACCTTTATAAATACATCATTCAGTTGATCGTGACTGCGAGTGTAACATAGTTTGATAATCTGCAATTGAACTTGTTGGTGAATAAAATGGCAATCAACTTTAATGTATTTAGTTTTTTCATGAAATATAGGATTAGCTGCAATATGTATGACAACTTGATTATCACAAAACAAAGTCATTAGAATATTGCTAGAAAATCCCAGATCTGACAGAAGATCTTTAAGTCAAATTAATTCACAAGTTGTGGATGTTATCGCATGATATTTAGCTTCAGCACTAGAGTGTGCAACAATATGTTGTTTTTACTATGCTAGGAAACCGAATTACCACCAATAAACATGCAAAAACCAGTAGTTGATTTGTGATCAATAACATTACCTGCCCAATCAGAGTCACTATATCTGGTAATCTGAGTATGACCATAATTAGTCATAAGAATCCCACGAGAAGTAGAACCCTTTAAATAGTGTAAAATTCATTTAACAAGGCTCAAGTGAAAAACTATAGGAGTATGCATGAACTAACCAACAAGGTTCACTGCGTAGGTGATATTAGGCTGTGTAATAGTAAGATAAATGAGTCTACCAATAAGATGTTGATAGTAATTGATAGACCAAAGAGGTTCACTAGTTGTTTCAAGCTTCAATTTACTATCCAATAGAGTAGGGGTAGGTTTAGTATCCATCATCTTGGTATCTTTAAGTAAATGAAGAACATACCTGCATTGGTTAAGGAATAGCCCTTTATGAACAATAGCCATTTCAATCCCAAGAAAGTATTTCAAACTACTAAGGTCTTTAATGGGAAAACATTGTTGCAGAGTAGCTTTGAGATGAGATATTGCGTTACCATTGTTTCCCATAATAATAAGGCCATCAAAATAGACAAGAACCATTACTTTAGTCTTTGGTCCAAGCTGGACAAATAAGGAAGAGTCTGCATTACTTCATTTGAAGCTACTATCTTCAAGAACAACACTCAATTATGCATGCCAAGCTCGTGGAGATTGTTTCAACCCATAAATAGATTTGTGAAGCCGACACACTGAGTTAGGGTCTGAACCTTGAGGGTGACCGGGGGGCAACTTCATGTAGACTTCTTCTTCAAGGTTTCCATGCAAGAAGATATTTTTGACATCCATTTGACACATCAACCATCTATTATTCACAACTATTAAGAGCAGAACATGAACAATGTTCATTTTTGCAATAGATGCGAAGGTTTCCTTGTAATCTATGCCAAAGGTTTGAGTATAGCCTTGAGCCACAAGGCACGCCTTGTATCTGTCAATAAATCCATTTGAGTTAAACTTGATTTTATACACCCAGCGACTTCCCACAACATGTTTATCTTTGGGGAGTTTGATAACACTCCACGTGTTATTTTGATTAAAGGCTTGCAGCTCATCATGCATAGCCTGCTGCCATTCATCCTATGAGTTTGCCTCCTGAAAATTTTGTCAGAGATAACTAAGAAAGGCAGTATGTTCAGTTAAGAGATGTTGATATGTAAAGTAATTAGATATAGGATGTCTTGCAGCATAGGTGACAAAGTCTTGTAGCTTTGTTGGAGGAGCACGATGGTGAGTTGGATTCCTACGAGGCTGTGGAAAAGGTTTAACAGACTCACTCTCAGAAACTTCCTTAGAATCCGTGGTAATAGGAATGATAGGAGGGTGTTGTAGGTGAGGCTGAGGGGACTGATTAGCAGAATCATCCTCAGAGTCTGAAATAATAGGAATAACAACTCTTAAGTCAGAGTGCATATCTATAGTTGTAGTGGACAAATGCCTATCGTGATTGTTATTATCATCAGTTTGGGAGTCTGCAGGGCTGTGTTCAGAGTGTGTATTAACGAGACTAACAACCCCTTCATTAGTAGCCACATCATCAGAGAAGGAGGGAGAGTTGTTTGCAGTAGTCAGTCTATTTGCAGATGAAGCCAAGTATGTAGAAGTAGCATTAGGTATAGGAAATAATTATGTTAAGTCATCTTGTTGATTCCTGTTTTTAAAGTATAAAGAGCTTTTTTCAAATCAGATGTCTCTTGATATGAGCAATTTTTTTAAGGAGGATGGTAGCATTTATACCCCTTTTGTGTTGAGGAGTATCACACTTAGCGACCCTTGGATCAAGTTTGTCCCGATGTGAGCTTTATATATGAACAAAATAAGTGCAACCAAACACTCGCAAATGAGATAAGTTAGGTGGTTGTTTCTGCAAGACTTCAAGAGGTGATTTAAAATGTAATACTCGGTTAGGAAGCCGATTGATTAGATATGCATCAAATAACACTCCATGAGACCAAAAAGATTTTGGAACATGCATGTGTATCATTAAGGCTCTAGTTTTTTTTTAATAAGTCTCTATTTTTATGTTCAACTACCCCATTTTGTTGTGGTGTGCCAAAACAACTCGACTAATGTAAAATGCCATGAGAAGCTAGATATTGCGTCATATTTTTTTACATAGATTCAATGTTATTATCAGATCAAAGAATTTTTATTTTCATAGAAAATTGAGTCATGACCAGCATATGAAAATTTTGAAAGACATGCACAACTTCACTTTTGAATTTCAAGAGATAAATCCATGTAATAAAAGAGAAGTCATCAACAAAGAAGATAAAATATTTATATCCATCAAAAGATTCAATAGTTGGTCCCCAAACATCAGAATAAACAATATTAAACATCTTATTTGCTATAGAGGATGAAAGCATAAAAAGAAGTCTAGTAGATTTAGACAAATGACATGTATCATATGAAAAACTTCTGATATCCAAATTAGGCATTAATTTGGTGAGGACAATGTCTAAGGGGTGAGCTAAACATTGGTTCCATAAAAGTTGCTTTTGATGAAATGAAAAAAAAGCAGAAACTTGACTATACTCGTTGTTCTGAGGATGACTTGAAAAATAATAAAGCCCTTTGAAAAAGAAACCTTCACCAATCATTTTCTTGGTGGCGAGGTCCTGAAAAAGAACTTGTTAAGAGTCAAATATAACACAACAATTTAGAGTTCGAGTGATTTTACCAATGGAAAGTAATTGAAACAGAAAGGAGGGAACATATATATAAGACTAAGGATTCTATACTATTAGACAATAATTTAATTTTTCCTTTACCCTTGACAGAGACATTTTTTCCATTGGCAATAGACACATTGGAGAAGAAAATCCTTCAAAATTACATAAGTTGGTTAATTTATTAGTGATATGATCAACGGCACCTGAATCAATGACCCAAAAATCATGCACAATACTAGCTACCAAGACAATTTTAAATGTAATGAAAATACCTTATATGTTTTCTTACGAGAGGTGAGCAGAGCTTGCAAGAAAGCCCATAAACTTACCAAAGAGCGTAACGGAATCAGAGGCAGATGTTGTCATAGCAGTATCACCCTTTTCCTTAAGATAGGAAGCAAAGTAATTGAAAAAAGCAAATAGATTGGTAGAGAAATTCTCAAAATTACTGGAAGGAGAATTGGTGAAGTAAGTAGCAGCAACATGACCCTTAGTCTCGTAGCCCTTTTGAGATCTCTTCTCTTTTTCAAAATTCAGCTTCAGTTCTAGATGAAGAATCCAACACCTCCTATAGAATGGCCAATATTATCATAATGGTGGCACTTCAAATCGATTCGTTTGCCCTTGTAAGGTCTGTCATTGTTCATTGATTTGTTGACAACATAAGCATGAGATTCTATTTTAGAGTCAGAATTCATAACCTTTCCGCGAGCTTCTTCTCATTGGATAGTAGCGCATACACTAGTAAGGGATTGGAGATCAAGATTCATGAGGATCCTGCTGTGAAGATCTTCATAGTCTGAACCGAGGCTAGCTAAAAACTGAAATATCTTGTTCTCCTCTTCATGTTTCCTTAATCTTGTTGCATCAATCGTGTGGGGATGATATAGTGCAAGTTCACTCCACATACCTTGCATTGTTTTGGTTTCCATACATCTCTTTCACTGCTTCCCATAGTTTAAAAGAAGATTCTGAGTAGATGAATATTTTAGCAATATGATTTTCCATAGAGTTAAGTAACCAAGACATAACAAGTTGGTCCTTGCATTGCCAAGCTTTATAAGCTTGTGAAGGAGAATCAAGAGGTCTAATATGACCATTGACATAGCCAAGTTTGGATCTGCCACCTAGAGCAATTTTCATAGCTCTTGATCAAGGGAGATAGTTAAATTCATTTAACAAAACTAAGCCTAAATGTTGATTAAGATTAGGCTCTTCTTGTGACACATTACAGGATCTATTGGTGCCATCAACATTATCCATCTTGAATGGATCTTCCATAAGTTTTTTTGTTAATAATCAGCAGGATATTAATAACCTATCTGATACCATGAAAAAACAAAAGAG
>Ga0307510_10010216_pt1 | contig 11163 bp, 4 predicted proteins | sample 12_EM_MG_FD_207224 | JGI IMG/M metagenome (GOLD analysis project Ga0307510, IMG submission 207224) | Populus trichocarpa ectomycorrhiza microbial communities from riparian zone in the Pacific Northwest, United States - 12_EM | ecosystem: Host-associated > Plants > Roots > Unclassified | place... | reverse complement strand
ATTTGTTGATTATATCAAATTTAGTTCTCAAACTTTTGATTGCTATATATATATATATATTTTTTTTTTTTGAATATTTGTTTTTCAATTTCATCTCTTATAATTTAATTTTTATATTAACTTTGGTCCTCATTTTTATAATTGTTATTTGCTTTTCTCTTATTATTTTTTAATTGAAATTTTTTATCTATCAAATTTGGTCCTCATTCTTTTGATTGTTACTTATTTTATTTGAAATAATTTATGAAATGGTAATTATTATTATTTTAATTTCTTCATCTTTCAATTTTTTTATTTTTAGATTTGATCTCTATTATTTTGATTATTATTTATTTTATTTGAGATAATTTATGAAATTATATTTTTTTTTCAATTTCATTCTCTTTCAACTTTTTTAATTTGTAAAATTTATTCCTTATTATTTTAATAAACTTGAAAAAAATAAAATATTAATAAGTTATTTTCCAGCTCATTTTCCATAACATAACCAAATACTGGAAAGTGTTTTCCAACTTATTTTCCATTACACTACCAAACATAAAAAAATAATTCACTTTCCTAAAATTCAATTTTCATCAAAAAGAGTTTATGATTTGATGCCTTCAACTGCTACAAAAAAATATATTTCCTCACTACTGCAGATATATGAGATTATATATCGACGCAGAGATGCATTCCTAGAGGTAAACACATAAATCATACTGTTAGACATGATTGAAATGCATCTGTCTTAATGGTAAGACATAAGCTAATTAGCAGTTCCAAAACACCAATCAAGATTTTGTTAAAAAAAAAAAACAGAGTTACAGTATAGCACTTAACTTACAAGTATATGTTTCTTCCTGGTGTCATAGTCTACATTGCGAACATGGCCGCACTCAATTGAATTTGTTTTCCTGTAAACACATAAATCGTACTGTTAGACATGACTGAAATGCATCTGTCTTAATGGTAAGACATAAGCTAATTAGCAGTTCCAAAACACCAATCAAGATTTTGTTAAAAAAAATAGTCAGATTCTCAACCACTGATGTAGTGAAATGTTCATAAAGCTAAACTAGTAGGCAACAAGCTGATATTCAAAATAATAATAATACTAATAATAACATAATAATAATAATAAAAAAAAAACAGAATTTTAAAACTAATTCATCTGTATTAAAGTCAAACACAAGTTAAAGAGGTAACAACCCTCCAGTTCAGGACTTGGAATGCTGGCTATTATTAATGGATAAGTTAAAAAAATAAAAAAAAAGATATGCAGAAGTATCATACTTCATCGCCCGTAGATCCCAAAACTGGACTGAGGATTCACAAGTTGCTGCAACAGCATTCACGTCATGTGGATCCCAGGCTCCACCAGATAAGTAATGCAGCATACCAGCCGACTCCTTCGATTGCACCTAGATTTTTCAGTAACATCTGAATAAGTATCAGCACAAGAATTCAAGAGTGAATTACCACAGACTTGCACAGTTCTACTTCACTAGTTTATCCCATCCACTGTCACCAAACAACAGCATAATGGTATCATTCAAAACACCAATTTCCATCATTTTCACATTGCATAAAACAAATACCTATACCATATCATAAACACAAAAATGAAAAGCATAATCATACAAAAAATCCCAGCACAACCTCTACCTGGGCTGCTTGTCTTGAACAATCTAAACTCCACAAGAAGATATTTTCCTGATCAATGCTTATCAACTTATCATTCCTTCCCGATGGCCACCATAGGACACTGTTGGGTACCCACATATGGCAATTGCGACAAACAACAAAACCATGTAAGGATCCAAATATCCACAAGTTAAGAACAGAACTCAAAATCCCACATCATAAAACACACATCACATGAACACTTCAAACTCACCAATTAAGCTTCCCAACATGTCCATCAAGAGACGCAATCCTTTCCAATTGCGGAGAATTTAACTGCCCATATAACTCAGGAATCTGCCACACTGCTGCTCCAAATGACTCACCTTCAATCCAAAAAATCCCATCAAACCAGACTAATTCAGCTCACATACGCACAGTAATGCATCGATCACGCTCTAATTGAATTGTTTAAACATAATTAAAAAAAAAAACTAAGTGCTTGATTATACCAGAGGAGAAAACAGTGGAGAAAACACGTTGATCAAAAGGACAGGAAGAGAGATTCCAGATCTCTTCAGGGTGCGAAAACAATCCTTCGCATATCAATTCAGTTCCGCCTGCAGATAACCTAAGCAAGTGCACCTATTCCTCATTACAATTTCACTCATTAGATCCAACAAAATAGTCAATAAACAACAAAAAACAAAAAATCAGAAATTGTTTTGACCTCGTTTTCTTCTCTGAGACTGAGAGTTCCAGTGATGAAGCTGGTGTGATCCGTGTCTGCCTTCACATCTGATATGCACCTTGCCTGAAGGACATTGAATTTTTTGAACGAGATTAGGGTTAGATTTGAAGAAATAGCGAGTGAGTTAGGGTTTTGGAATGGTGACCACCTGATATTTGAGGCCATAGCCAATGCCAGTTGATCCTCCTTGCATTTTTTTTTGCTTGCGACGATGAGAGCAGAGAGGAGCTATCTACGTTTCTTCATGCAACCTGTTGATTTTTCTTTCTGTTTTCTCCCGGTTGGTCTTGCAGGCCCGTTAAGGAACGATGTTTGTCTAGAAAGGGTGGGCTCAATGAGGCCCACTTATTGTGGTTCGGTTTGAGATAAGCCAGAATGAAGGCGAGAGAGCTAGCTTGCTCTGAGTGACCTCGATGAGGGAGAGCATGAAGGCCAGGGCCCTAGTCTCGTTGTTATGAATTTACGATATCAATTCATGGGTTTCATTACTTTTACACGAACAAGGGAATATTTTTTTTTTAAAAAAAAAAAAAAACTGGTATTGCTGTGAAGAAGATATCGACGTGTAAATTGATCCGAGAAAAGGGGCTTAATAACTATTCCGAAAGTAATTCTCAATCCCCTTTACATTTGGAAACAGGCGCTGCTATTGATGAGCTCTGATCGAATACAAAACAGAACCATCCAAAATCAGTAAAACTCTTATAAATCAATTAGATGGTGAACTAGATTCCCCTAGGATAAGGAACGGTAAGAGCAGTACGGAACCCTTGAGAACTGCTATCGAAATGCTAGTTCTCAAGCTATCAATTTCATAAACTACCAAGATTTTCTATATTCTAGTTTTTACAACAAATTCTCCAACTATCACTGATAACTAGTCTCCAAAGAAAATATGTCAACAAAGAAAAATTCCAATCAGCAATGTACACACACGTGTCGCTGCTTAACAGCCTCTGGGAAGAGAACAGCTTTGCGGGACACTAATCTCACTCTTAAAATACTAAAACAGACAGCCATCAATCTAGCAGAAGTCTAAAACCAAGAAGGGTTCTGAAAACCCTTCTTAGACTGCGTCTTCAGACCCGTTCCCCGAATTTCACTGCAAAGAGGCTGAACTCTGAAGCCTCGTGAAAGGTATGATGTTGAACTCAAGATCACACCTTACGGGAGATGTTCCTAAGTCATAACTCATTAAAACAGCTCAGGGTTGTGTCTTGATATTGTTGCGATGTTCCGGGGGGGCTTTTGGGGATCTCTTTTGGGGATCTCAATCCAGGCAGTTTTATAAATAGCAGGTTGGGCATATGCAGCATGATCTTTTGACCATTCAACAAAAGAATTGTTTAAGCACAGCAAAGAACCCAGTGTAGCACTGTCTAGTCTGAAAGAATTTCTTCCAACTCGGGTTCTTCATTGGTGATTCCGTCATAATCCATACCTGTTCCATTGAACTGTTCTTTCTCTTGAGGGCCATCTTGGTATCCATCATCATCAGGATCAGGCAATTCTGGCTCATCGTCGCCTAATACATCATCATACCCCTTTCCATATTTTCCAGGTCCTGAATCTTTCTTTGCTTTGGCTTCAGAATCTTCACAAATGCAGGTGTGTGGGTTCTCATGAAACTCTCCCCTACCCGGCCTCACCTCCTTTGGCTCCCCCATGAAGCCCCTCTGATAAGTACGCATTTTAGAGGTGAATGCTTCCCATGACATGGTTGTTTGGTTCAAGAACAATCTATATAGCTTTTTCGCATTTGGACGAATGGTAGGTTTGTGTCCAAAATATCTCCTGCAATTTAAGGAAATTTAAAAATTAGTCCCTAATGACAGAAGAAAAAGAGTCAAAGAAGAATGAAGAAAAGAGATGGAGAAGTCAAAGTACCTTCTTCCAGCTAATATTCTAGCCATGTTACCATTGTTGTTGGTAACAAATACATCACTTTCATCGCAAACAATGAAGTCGAGTGCAGCCATCCTTGAAGAAAATGAAGAAAATGGCTCCAGCTCCTCCTTGCTGGCTAAAGTCTCTTTTGTATAGAAGTTTGGGAAGAGTGCTTTTAGGGGTGCCAATGTCTCTTCCCCTCCATACACTTCTCCGGATGCCACATAAATATGAATGTCACTGCTATAACCCAGAGCTCTCAACATAAGGCCAACTTCTCTTGGAGTCAGCGGGCATTTTCCATGCCTCCTTTCCTTATCAGGGTTACTTACCTGCAAATGTACGAAGATAAAACTCATAGACACATTAGATGCTCCAGATCCAGAGTACAAACACACATAAAAGAAGCCAAATAATTCACCCAAGGAAGTAAAATTCACTTAGGTTTAGATTCAACACTAAATCAAATTTCCAAATGCTTCAGAATTAAGTAATTTCAATGAAAACTGAACTTCGGGTTGTCAATATCATGATGATGAAAGTAGGGTGATTATTTGTTTTAAATTGATGGTGGAAGAGTACATCAGTTGAGCCTTACATGTAAAGTTTTCCACCTCTTCCTTATTGCACCAAGTTCCTTCCTTTCCTTGTCACCTCCACCGTAATAGCATCCAGAGAATGCCAGCATATCGGGCTCAAACCTATAGCAAGAATAATTTGGCTGCTTGAGAAAAAGTAATTGTGTTTGTCCCAAGTAAGTTAGGCTTCTTGAATTTAGAATTCATCAGTTGGAATTATAAATCCAATAAAAACAGGCTTCTCATTATGCACGTATAACCTATGATCCAGAAATTGGGTTTTGTGGCCTGCCAAAAGCACACTTGGTCTTAGGCCAGTCACCTGATCATTAAAATCCAATTAATGCTCTCAAACATTCATGTTTTTATTGACTATTTAACTAGAGCAAACAAGGTAGACGTGTTTTGATTTCGTATTTGTAATTTTAAGTCTCACGCAGTAATCTGTAACCACTAACAAGCACAGGAGTGACTGACGCAGTAATCTGTAACCACTAACAAGCACAGGAGTGACTGACTGTGGGTACAAATGCACAGGCCACAAAACAAGTACAAACAAAGTGGCAGCCTTTGATCAGTTCAGGTGATGAGATTCAGATGCATGGTTTCAACTATGGGGTCAAAATATGCATGCTAACAAATAAACCCAGGAAATAGAAAGAGAAAAGATCATTTTATTGTAATAAGTGGACAAAGGACGCATAATCCAATTTAATAATGCAGAGAAAACCAGAATGCTGAAGCTAAACTGTACAGTTATGATAGTTTCCCTACCATAACCATAGATCACATTAGTGGGGCTCACATGGATCATATATGGAGTCCATTGGCTCCCCTTATCAGGCAATAGGTGAAACTCTTCAAATAGCAGGTTAATACTTAGAAATACAGCCAGTTTTAGCAGAAAATGAATTAGAATACCTCAGATGCAAGGCAATGAAATGCTTGCTTTTCATCCTCATTCGATGGACCAATTTCTCACCCATTCGAAGAATAGGATCAGTAAACTTTAAAGCATGGTAGTTGACCCTACATCTCAACTTCTGCAATTGGGTATCCAACCTATTTGCGACTCTATAATCAAACTTTGTGAGCTGAATTGCCTGTCATAAAATTAAGTCCAGGAAGTCAAGTCATTCTTAAAATAAACAAAAAAATTGCCAGGAAACAGAGTGCATAAAATAAAGGTATGCATCCTAATCAACATAGCACAGAAAAAGTAATAGATCCATATGGAGTCTCATGAGTAGATTCTACTTAAAACAAAAATATTTTTAAGTTCAAAATTGGATCAAGGAAAGGTTTTGTCACATTTTGTGCTATCAAACTTCCTCCACAATATCCAAATAGTTTAAGTCAACACTTGAGTATTTGTATATCCCCTTTAATTGATAATGATTCATATGACTTAACAAAAACAATTTTTATCCCACGCCTAATGGTTCTCAAGGCAAGCAGCTAGGATGTTATTACCTATTAAACATGACTTATTTGACAAACTATTGGTGTAGTTGCAAGACCAGAGAAGCAAGGATACAAACATAAACAAGAAGAACTCTGCAACTTAATATTGCATGGTAAAAAATTGTAAAATATAAAAGCAATCAGAAGAAGGTTGCAGAGAAAGGAGAACTTACATGCCTTTTCAAAAGAACAGGTAAGATACGGTTTTGATAACATCTATCACTACACTTCCTTGGAACGCGCATGTTGCGTGGAATCCAAGTTTTCCCTCCCCTTTTAGGGAGAGATTTAATGATTTTGACATCCTTTGACAGAGAAGAAATATACCAATCAACATCAAAAATCTCTGAAAAATCACTGCAAAAGACAAAGTAACATAACAGTCATAATATTACAACAGAAATACCTACCAGTAGTTGCAAATAAGATTCCAAGCAAAGGTTTCGGTTATACTCATTCAATAACGAACCTTGAATCTTTCCAAAAAGACTTCTGGTCAAGCCGTGGAACAACAAGAGTGGCATTCAAGATACGAGCAGCAACAACAGCATCTATAATCTGCAAAAGTGTTCAGTGAATCATCAATGCCAACAGCAAAATATTAATCACGTGATAAATAATCATTATGCACTGCAGCAACATGAAAACATGACCTGAAAGTCAGTAAAGAGAAAGAAAAAAAAAAGCATGTGTAAGAGCATCATTCGATCCCAATATTACAGCCAATATAAGTTAAAATGAATGCCTTGCAGAGAATAAGCAACTCAGACTGTTTCTCTAATTCTGTATTAACACGCAAACATGTTTATGATGATTCAAGGAATGTCAATCTAGTAAGAGCCACTATTAACAGTTCTCTGATCACCCTCTACAATTCTCCCAATCTCTCTCATCCCTCGAGTCATACTCTGGAATTTTACTGTCCACCAAAAACTTCTGCCACATTGTTTTATTCCATCCACTGCCAACCCTCCTAAAACACACTATATGCATTTAAAGTTGGTAGCTCACAGACAACTAACAGCTATAAAAGTGGGTCTTGCACATTTGGTGCAAAACATTGCCTCCAAGTAAATGTATGCTAAGGTATAGACAAAATAGAGCTTTCCTTCGGTTTGTGATTAATATGCAAAAATATTTAGCAGAGTGCATCGCAAGTTAGCGTAGTGTGCCCATGAGTGACTGAGTGATCTTTGTCTGTGCATTTTGCAGCACTTTGAACTATTTTAATGTGGCGGAAGTTGTTTCCATAATCTCAAAGGTTTTCCCCTTCTGAGTCCACCATTTTGCTTCTGCTTTTTTCAAGATGTTTCAACATGTACTAAAGTGATCGGGGGGGCATTAGGTTTGTATAATAGACCCGGTATTCCAAGCAAGAGGCAGCAAACTTTCAAACAACCTCAGTTACATGATCATCCCTGATAACCCATAAACTGAAACCTCAAAACAGAGAAACAAAAATCTATTTCCTCAAATAATCAACTATTAAACAATACATAAGCTCAAAACTCACCCCGGTCCTTTGCTGATTTAAGCCTCCACTAGTAACAATCAGCAAGTACCGATTGGGCTGTGTAACAGCATCAGCATCTACAAAATGAATTAAAAACCTCAGTATAAAAGATTTACAAATAAACAAGAAACTCTTAAAGAAGCCACATTTTACAATTCAACAAAAACCAAATAAAAACGAGCAACAACTCATCCAATGCTAGTAGCTCAGATTGCTGTTTTGTAATAATAATAATAATTCTCTGCTCAATACACTTACTTGCAAACTTGATGCTAGCATTGCTGCATCCATAGTAATATAACGAATTTTTCGAGCTCCAAATATCACGATCCGTCCTTCCTTTTTTCTATTACCCAAGCACTAAAAACAATAAGCAAAAAATAATAATGGCATCATTAATAATAATAAAAAAGAGAGGCAAAGCCCTAACCGGTACGTGAAGAACAGATTGTCCAATCGTATCTTCAACAACACCATTCCTAGCGTACAGCTGAATACAAAAGAAGACGGAGACAAGTAAGAAAAGTTCATAATCGTATATTTATACGCGTGCGTATACGTATAGAGAAATGTACTATACTGTACGATACAATACCGAGTTCGTATGTTGGGGATTATTAGAATCAATCGGAGTAGGAGCGAGAAACGAGAGGAGGGCAAAGAGAATGAGAAGAGCTCCAGAAATAGAGAATATTAGAGGAAGAATAGACCGGAAACGGTTGTAATAGTGGTTGCGCCGCCGGTGAAACGCCATTATTACGGAAGTGATTTTTTTCCCTCTCTAAAAAATGGCGTGTAGAGTGAGGAAGAGCGAAAGCGGATATGCTTGCTATGACTCCAGCATTTCCTGAATGAGGAGCCAGGGTTTATAAGAATAAATCATGTTAATTGAAAAGAGGAGAAACACCGATACATTGTGCTGGTCATCTTTCAAGTTTCTTACGTGTCTATATTTTTTTTTATCTAAATGATGCCATCAAAATAATATAAATTTTTCTGTTTGTTAATTGTAAATTGCTTACTTGACATGTCTAATAACAAGTATATTTTATGATTTAAAAAAATTAATCTATTATATAACCATCACCTCTTACATTATATTTATTTTTATTAACTCTCCCGCATAATAAATTTTTATTTGTTTTTGTATTTAAAAAATATTTTTAAAAAAATTAAAAAATTTATTTTTTATTTTAAATTAATAATTTTTTAATATTTTTTAATTATTTTGATGTGTTGATTTTAAAAATAATTTTAAAAAAATAAAAAAATATTATTTTAATATATCTTTAAATAAAAAATATTTTAAAAACAATACCTCGGATTTTTTTTTACGTTTGCTTTTTTGTTTTTTAATTTTGTTGAGGTAATAACGTAATCAGAGAAGTTTAATTCTTTTTTTTTTTAATCTTGTAATTAGTATACTCCACGTGGATGCCAGCGGGGCTTAAGCTGTATCCAATTGGCAAAGCCAGAAAAGAATATGGTGACTGCCAGTATGCCTAGTGGTCAGTGAGAATCTGGAGTTGACAGGTCCAGAGCACGTGAGCTGTGGAGGATTTGTTGGTTTACTGCCATCAATGGTAAGTTTTAGCTGGAAATAACTGTTTGTTTATTTTATTTACAGCATATTTAAAATTATATGAACAATTATATTTTAAAGTATTTTTTATTAAAAAATATAAAAAAAAATCGAATTGCTTACGTGGGAATGCTGAGAGGCTTATACCTCATGCCAAAGACCCAGAAGGCATGAAAGGCTCACATCTCATGCCAAGGACCCAAAAAGCAATTGTCGCCAAAATCATGCAAAGGCTACGAGGAAATGGTTGGAGGGTTGAGTATATTTTGTCACTCTACTCCATGGATGTTTTTGGTGTCATCCACTTAAGCTGTGGTTATTCCATTTATAACAATATCATTTTCCACTAGTTTAATGATTTAATATGAAATTTTAAGCATTGTTTTAATAATAAAAAAAAGTATATTCGAATATTTAATCTATTAGATTCAGATCTCGAAGCTAGTATTTATATATATATATATATATATATATATATATATATATATAAACATAAAAAAACAAAACTAAAACTTAGTTTCGATTGATATCCAAACTTATTGAGTTAATCCTGAAAACCTGGGAGATAAAAGATCACCTGAAAAATTCATAAAAGGTGTAAGATCGATCTGTAAAAGTTCAGAACAAATCCCTTTATCTGTAACCTTAGTTCTATATATTGTCAAGGGATCCTCACCCTCTTCAAACCAGCAGCACCAGCATGGCTTCTTCACCTTTTGACAAAGAAATAAGCAAATGCTCGAGGATCGTCACAGCCACAAAATAAAAAACATCCATGGTCGGGAGAGCGAGAGGGCCAGGGAATTCTATGAAAAAACAATCACAAGTTTGAACTCTAAAGTGGTCTGCTGAAAAACTAATGATTTCATTAATTAATTATTTTGATTCTCGATCTCCAATAATTGATTTAATTAATTAGTAACAGAGGAATGATATCCAAACTCGTATGGTTGTTGTTAGAAAAATAAGTTTTTAGAAAATATTTTTAGTTGTGGTTTAAAAAATATATATTTTGTTAAAATTATTGTGAGATGTAAAATAAATAAAAAACAGGTCTTGATAAATAAAAAATAAATTATTTTAATTTTAATAAAATTAAAATTTAAAACATAATTACATGTGAACTTAAATATAAAAATAAAAACTAATCAGATAATTTTTTCCTTGTGGGGTCACAATATTAAACTTTTTTAAGATGTGTTTGTCGTGCTTTTTTTTAAAAAAATTTAATTATTTTATTTTAAATTATTTTTTTATATATTTTAATATATTAATATCAAAAATAAATTTAAAAAAATAATGGCGTCACGAACAGATTAAAAAGATTGTCAGATTTGCCGGACTTAATTCTTAGCATCAAATAAAACAAAATAAAAACTGAAAAAACAAATGACAGCTGTGGGATTTGAACCCACGCCCTTTCGGACCAGAGCCTAAATCTGGCGCCTTAGACCACTCGGCCAAACTGTCTTGATGATCAGTAGCGTCCTATAATAAATTAATATTCTAAAATATTATTTACTATTATTGTAAATCAATAAAAACCTGTATTTTAAATCCCCCGATCAATTTTAAGTTTAGTACCTTTTCTTTCACGTGGAAAATTCTCAGGGTTAGCTTGTAGGGAATAAAATCGTATAAAGGCAAAATCATGAATATAAAAATAATTTAACAAAATCTTAATATATAATTTTTTTAACATCCTACTAGAAAATAAATTTTGGTATCTGGCATTGATATATATGAATTAAAAGTTAAAAGTTAATATTATAATGTTTATCAT
>Ga0307510_10010215_pt1 | contig 11163 bp, 11 predicted proteins | sample 12_EM_MG_FD_207224 | JGI IMG/M metagenome (GOLD analysis project Ga0307510, IMG submission 207224) | Populus trichocarpa ectomycorrhiza microbial communities from riparian zone in the Pacific Northwest, United States - 12_EM | ecosystem: Host-associated > Plants > Roots > Unclassified | place... | reverse complement strand
GGGAGGGACATGAAAGAGTGGTAAAGATATTACTGGAACGATTGGATGTAGACCCTAATACTGCTGACGAGGATGGCCAAACACCGCTTTTCCGGGCTGCCAGCGATGGATATGAAGGGGTGGTGCAGACACTGCTGGGCCGGGTAGATGTAAACACCGATATCGCAGATCTCGCCGGCGAAACAGCACTTTCCCAGGCTCTGAAGAACGGACATCATGCCATTATAAAATTACTATCAAAACGCAAAAATTCAATTCCTTTATCAGATAGCCATAAATCTACACTGCCCTCCTCACCTAAGCCGCCCAGTCTGGATCAACGCCCCTTCAAAAGGGTCCGCAGGTTTTGATGCTCAATACCAACGCTACCTCCATACTCTCCAAAAAAACCATCCGATCAGCCCACACAACCTCTGCCTCCTTACACCGTCCACTGATTTCATAATCTCATTTCCATTTTCTTATATTATTCGCCCCGCCTTCCGATGCCTCCCGGCCCACCCTTGGCCCCGCCGTCTTACCAGAAAGGCCATATGACAATTTTCTATAAGCTTTAATCATGTCCATTGTGGGAGGCGAGTGACTGAGGGTCAATTCGGTTGGGCTGTTTCGTTGGTTAGCACCGCTCTCAAACTTGATTACTACAGCATTATAATTGCATCATACCCGTTTTCTCCTTGTATTCTTTCCTCTGTAGACTCTTTTTCCTCGCGGCTAGCTTCAAGGCACTTATCTCTTGTTCCCCGGATCCTTCTTGTAAAGTTAGATGCTTTCTCACTCTTTTCCCTTTTGCATCATATAATAAAAGCTCCCCTCACCTTCCCCCATTTTCCAATCGGAGGACAGAATCAATCCTAGTCGAATGAGAGAGTGTTTATCTGATTCTCCCTAAACCTGTGTCTCATATCAACAAAGGTCGGGATATGAGTTTACTTCCCTCCCATTTCTTATTTTCCTATCATGGTCCCATATCCGAGAGTACCAGTCCTGTTCCTCTGCACACATTCCCATTCCTACCGTCTTTTCCGGGCCAGTTTCGTTGAGCATTGAGTAATGCCACCTTGTCACTTGGGGTATTCAATCAATACACAATCTAGACATCCGAGTCCTGTTTTATCAAATATCATACTTGCAACACTACCGGGAATAGTGGTATTCTACTCCGCCTCCCAAGCGAAACAAACACAGAGACAAACATGTGAGATCCGACTTTTCCACCCGACATAATAGCTCCCGGAATATATGTGGACTTTTTTTAATGTGTTACACCGAGGAAATGGTCGGAGCGGGTACTCTAGAGTACTGAAGCCCATGACGACTGCCGGCATGTCACTACCGAACTAACAACCCGAAAACAAATTGAAGCAAAAACATTTGCCTTAGAATAATATCATCGAGTTACTACGGAGCTGAAAGCAAATGTTCCTAAACTAAAGCAGCCCATTAGAGGGAAATGCAAAAATAATAAAAAAGGCCTGGGCCGGGAATTAAAGTTAAATGTGTTGGATTTACTCGTACATAGAACTTGAAGGAAAATTGAAATGATGAAATAAGAGTCCAGGGGGTTGAGGTTACCACCAATATAGTACCGATAGCAGGCAGAATTTCTCCAGGCATATGGACAAACCGCAGATATCCTAAGTAGTAGGTGAACCAGGGTATAGTGTTTCTTAATTTCTTCCTATGTTATAATACTGAAATTAGCATTTAAATTCCCCTTTAAAGGTCCCCGCCAAATATCTCTCATTACTATAGTAAATACTATCCTAGATCCAAACCATAGATAACTAATACCTGTCCAAGATTCTGCACCAATCATTTAATCCCCCCCCAAGGAACCTAGAGGTTCAACTTCGGCCCAAATCAAACAATGGAATATGCCGGGTAGATTCAAGACTTTTTTTTGTGGATTGTTGAATTGAGGCCCCAGAGATAACCTACAACACGAGTGTTGTCATGTATCTTTTGTATGGCATCCTTATTCAAAGCCTCAAGTCACCACTTGATTTACCCTACCATTGTACAGTACAACAAATCATGAAACATTACTTAAGCGCTTGATATCTCCATTATGAAAAGAAATGTTGGGTATCATGCTGGCAGCCTCCAGAGATTTCATCCCTAGTAGTGTCCAGCTGTGAGCTCCTGAAAATGGCTGTCTAAAATAGCCAATGGCTCGAGTTTTTTGTCACCCAACCTGGCTGTCTTTTTGTTTTAATTTGGTGGCGATTAGGGGATTGTACCCGGGGGTGGATGAAGTGGTTTACATTTTGTGGCGCAGTTCGGCACAAAGTGACAGTGCTGGTTGTGCTTGGGCCATGCCAGACTGGTCCTATAACTTTGTGCCAAACTGCGCCACAAAATGTTAATCACTTCATGCACCCCCGAGTACGGTGGGCCTCCACTCCTCCCTTGGTATGGCGGTTCCCCGGGCCTAACTCGGCTAAGTAATGCCGCTAACTTACAAGCCACGGAGAAACATCTTGGGTTTATTTTTGCTTTGTTCAATCACTGGCGCATCGAGATTTTGCTGGTATGCGATACGGTAGCAGTTGTGTTTACAAACGACAGGGTCTTGCGGGTCCCGGTATCGGGCGGACTGGCACCCTCTCCCATATGGCGCTAAAATATGGACCTATGATAGAAGAGTCGTCAGCACCGGCCTTTTTGCGCTCTGGTTACTGGGGTATCCTCGCGGGCAGAGTCGCCTCGTGGTTAAAACAGATTGGCAGGTGGGTGGCTGGTGACGCTGACTTTATTGTTCATCGATTAGGAACATTTCGAAGAATTCGAAATCCCCTCTTCCTCAAGTTGTGGGGGAAAGCAAGCACAGAACAAGCAGTATTAATATATTGATACTACGCAGGGTATGTCTATTTGGCGACCGCTTGGCTTAGGGGAAAGGTGACTTTTTCGGACCTTTCCTTGGTGAAGGTAGTTAGAAGTCTTCTTTCAAGTATCTTTAAATTGGATGAAATGGAATTTATGCAAGCCTCCGAGTGCCTTGTGCGAGTACTCGTACAGTGAGAACAGTACTGCAGGTATGATGGTTGATGGTGCCGGGGTTCTCACCTCGAGACGGTTAGGTAGTCCAAAGATTGAATCTTTGAGGCCGGGGTGTTGCAGGGTATTGTTGGCTCTGGATAGTTGGATGATCGAGAGCTTGTGAAACGTCAAAGCCTCATCCCACCTGGACTCTTAAGATCTAGGGAATCCCTTAAAGTTCCTTCCTACAACATTTCTAACCACGCTACCGCAATCATACAAATCGAAAGCGTTTCGAGCAACATGACAGAAAAATCATCGCAAAACCTAAACATCGTCGACAATATCAACTCTTTCAATTGCAATAACGTTATCAACGTCAACACTGTGATATCCGATGAGGAGAATCAAATCCGGGAGTGGCTATCGCCTCTAAAACCTCAACAGCGGCACCAGGGTGTGCGAGCCGAGAGGCTCGATGGTGTGGGGGACTGGTTTCTGGGAACAAGTGAGTTTCGGAAATGGAGTGACGGAGATGGTGGATCCTCCGAGCGGGTGTTGTTTTGTTCCGGGGGCCCAGGTGTGGGAAAGACATATCTATGGCAAGAACACCCCTCTTCCGGAAAAGGAAAATATGCCACTGACAAGTATGAAATATCAGTTCCCTAGTGATTGACAGTCTATGCGATCAGGTTGAGGAAAAGGATCTGGCGGTCGCTTGGCTATATTGCGACTTCCTCGCCCACCAAGAGCAATCAGCGACGGCCATGCTAGGCGCCATCTTAAAGCAGCTCGTGAGCATAAGGGAGATGCCGGAGAATGTACGGCAGGCATTTCGAAAACGATTTTCCGACCGAGGTCTGCGATTACCCGATATGGTGGGAATGCTTAAGACGACTATCTCATTGCTACCCCGGGTTTATATCTGTATTGACGCCTTGGATGAGTCCACTCCGAAGAATCGACAGGAGCTGCTTGGGTCACTACGAGATATTGTTCGGGAGTCATCTTGTGCGCGCGTGTTATTTACCGGGAGAGCTCATGTGGAGGAGGAAGTGAAGAGATGCTTCACCGGGATCATTACAGTACCTATCAGTCCGACCAAATGTGACATTAAGGCATATTTGGATGCAAGGTTGAGCAGGGACGCCGAGCCCTATTTGATGGATGATGATTTGCGGAGGGATATTATGAGAATAATTCCGGAGATGATTTCCGAGGTGTGAGTAGCAATATCGGACACTACTACAATACAGGCAGGGGCAATTCACTGACACTGGTAGATAGATTCCTCCTAGTTTCACTAAATATTGACGCAATTCTGGAAGAGGTGACTATCTGCAAGAGAAGGAAAAAGCTGGAAGAGATGACAAAAGGGAAGGGGTTAGGAGATGCGTACACGGCAACTCTTACCCGGATTAGGTTACAGAATGGGAGTAGATTGAAGCTCGGTGTGGAAGCCCTCATGTGGATATCACATTCCGAGCGGTCATTGAAGGCTCTCGAGTTATGTCAGGCACTGGGGGTAGAGAGAGGAGAAACGGACCAGGATTCTTGAAACATACCTGCAATCGAAACCGTCCTACGCTGTTCGCTCGGGCTTATCACCATCGAGGCATCATCATCTACGGTCCGCCTTGTTCACTTCACTCTCCAAGAGCATCTATCCAATGCTTCATCCCTGTTCCATAGTCCCCACTCGATGATGGTCGAAATATGCTTGACCTTTCTCAACTCCCCGAGCGTTAGGGACCTACCGACTACTCTTGTTTCTCCACCAGCACCAGTCTTCTTTGTTGAATATGCCTCTTGTTATTGGGGAGCTCATGCAAGGAAGGGGCTCAGCCCAAGAGCAGAATCACTAGCGTTGAGACATCTTGGCGACTACGATAAGCGTGTATCCTCTATGTTGCTCTTGATTGATGAAAGAGATTGGTGCTGGCACATTTCTGAGGAAGGCTGGAGCGATGCCGTTGAGGGATCCACGGCGCTTCATGGTGCAGCATACCTCGTGATCGTGCCCATCATATGTTCTCTATTGGAGAAGGGAGAATGGGATGTTAATTCAACCGACGCCGGGGGAAATACGCCATTCCTCTGGGCAGCCAGAAAGGGTCATGAAGATGCTGTAAGGATGCTACTGGCACAACTGGGGGTTGACCCCGATAGAGCGGAGGGGGAAGGTCGAACACCGCTCTTCTGGGTCGCCCACCAGGGGCACGAAGGAGTCGTGAAGCAACTGCTGGAGCGGGTAGACGTAAACTCCGACACGACAGATCTCGCCGGGGAAACGGCACTTTCGCAAGCCGTGAAGCATGGACATCATGCCATTATAAAATTACTCTCCGAACGCAAAATTTTAATTCCCTTATCAGGTTGCGATAAATCTACAACGCTTTCCCCACCCAAGCCGCCCGATCCAGGTCAACGCCACTTTAAGAGGATCCGCAGGTTTTGATACTCGATACCAAAGTTTAACACACCTCCTTTCTCTTGAATTTCCGCCCCATCACCTCGCAAGGCCCCTATCTCCTTTCTCTGCCCATTGGTTTCATCATATCGTTTACATCTCTTCCTATCTTTCGCCCCTCTTTCCGATCCTCCCCCCGGCCTACCCTTGGCCCCGCCCCCTAATTACGAAAGACACGGGACAATTTTCCATAGACTTTAATCATTTCCACAATTGTCCAGCAGGGGGGGAGAGTGGCTGGCGGTCAATTCCCTTGACCTGTTTCGTTGGTTGCACAGCCATCAAACCTAACTACACTTGTATTGGCGTTGCGTTATACCTTTTTTCTCTTTGCTTTCCTTCCTTTACAGACTCTCTTTCCTCGCCTCTAACTTCAAGTCATATCTTTTTTTATCCAAATCCTCCCTATAGAATTAGAGGCTTTCTCAATGTTTTTCTTTAGGCATCATAGAATAGAAGCTCACCCTCACCCTTCCGCAGCTTTCTAATAGGAGGATGGGAAACAAGTCTGGTCGAAAGAAGGGTGCTCATATGATACTTCCTAAACATGTTTATCACACCAGAAAATATCGGGATCCAAGTTTATTTTGTTTGTAGTTCCCATTTTTTCACTCAATAAATAGCCCCTGGTATTTATAAGCATTATTTAATCTGCTTCGCCAAAGAAATGATTAGAAAAGGTACAGTGCTGAGGCCGATGGCAGTACCGGTAGGTAGCCATCCAACTGACAAACAGAAACACATTGCAGCAAAAACATTTACATTAGAATAATGCCAACGGGTTACGGCATTACGAAAAGAAAAACCCCACAGAATCAAAACCAACCTTCAGAGTCTGATGGATGGAAATATGATGAGAAAGGCTTTGGCTGGGAATTAAATGTTAAATATCACAAATCTAGAAGGAACATGAAAATGATGAAATAAGACAATCCCGGGGGTTGAGGTTAGCACCGGTAAAGTACCGATAGTGGGCAGAATTGACCCCGACAAATGGGCGGACCGCATATATCCTAAAGGTGGCGAACTAAGTATAGTGTTACCTGATATCTTTCTGCTGAAATTAGCATTTAAATTTCCCCTTAAACGAGATTGCCCAACGTTTCTCAATACTATAGTAAATATTATCTCAGATACAAATTATAGATAACTTAATATCATACATGTCCAAGATTCTGTTGAAAATGATGCTGCTCGCCATATGGACGATGCTTCCTTTATTCAGATAGCTTCCGGGAGTGGGTTCGGATATGCGCTGAGTATTCGGGTATATGGCTCCGGCATTGGGCGTTTGGTTTGTACGTTCGGGAAAGCATTGCGAATTCAGGAATGCGTGATGGTTTTGGGATCGTGCAGCCTTCGGGAAAGCCGGGAGAAAGGCCGGGAGAAGGGGGAAGCACTGTAAGGTCGGCGTGAGAGGGCTAAAAGCCCAGCAGCAGCGGGACAGTTTGTTTTCCTTTTAGTTAGCCGGGAGAGCTCGCGGCGGAAGGAGAGACTCACATGGAGTAGTGTGGTGCCTCATGGATGGATATGATCTCTTTGTGATTGATATATACCCCTGTGATCGCCCCCAGTTAGTTAGAGAGTTGAGCATTGAGTATCGAGGTGTCGTTGAGCGAGAGACTGTGGTTGTTGTTAAGTTAAGAGTTTTTCCCCGCTCTAGAGTGCGATCGTTTGGGTGTGAGTTCCCTGGCGTTATCGTTTCGTTTAGTTGTCGCCATCCTATCGTTTCGCAGTGTATCGCCGTCTAAGTCTAAAAGATTCTCCACGGACAATTTGATCACACCTAAAAAACCTTGGGGCTCCACTTCAGGCTAAATTAAATTATGGAACAGGTAAAGTAGCTTTCAAGAAAGAAATTGGGATTGCTAAATTGAGAAACCAGAGATAACCTACAACAAAGGTGTTGTCAGGTATCATTTATTTGGCATCCTCATCCAAAACCTCAAGTCACTATTTAATTTACTACACCATTGTACAAAAAATCATGATGCATTAATTTAAGAGCTTAATATTTCCATCATCGAAGGAAACTTTAGGTCTCATGCTTCCAACCTGTAGAAACTTCATACCTAGGCAGTGCCGAGCTGTGAGTTTCTGAAAATGGCGGTATTTGGTGTAAAATAGCCAACTGCTCGAGTCTTTTTTGTCACCCGACTTTACTATTATTGTTTTTTAATTCAGCAGCGATTGAGTAATTGCACAGTAGACCCCCGTGCCTCCCTTGCTATTATGGTTTCCTATGTCTAACGCGGCCCGGGCTAAGTGATACAGCTAACTTACAAGCCAAGGAGAAGTGTGGGACGGATGTGTTTGGCTTTGTTACGGGAGTGGGAAGGAGAGCTCAGGCGACATGCAGATGGAATGGACAGAACAAATATGGGAGAATGTTCAACAATATATTTTACTCGTTATCGTGAGCTAATTCGCATACCTCTCACCCAAGACCAACCCTGAGAAAAGTCAAAAAAATCTAAACGAAAAGAAAGCTTAACCTTACCCGGTTGTCTAACCATCTATGTACGAGTGATCCCCCTCTTTGCTGTCCACTGTGCCAACTTTCCTCTTGTCCTGTGACGGTCCAAACTGTTGCTCCGTAGTGGTGTGAGAAGTGAAAGATCATTCCCTTATCACGACTCAACCCCCCTTGTCCGCCAAGCCTTAGGAACCAACCACACTTGTAATTGCCTTGACCGACACCCCTCCCATGAAAGAGAAGCCCTGCCTATCTTTTTCCAAGCAATGATTTATCATCAACGATCATTCATGCTCCAATGAACGATTCCCACAATCTAAGATATTGTAACTGATCAAAGGCGAAATTTATCCGCAACAGTATAGTGCAAAGTGACACAAACCGGGTCCTCAAAACAGGCCACACGCGATCTTGAACTAGTCGATCAAAAAAAAAGATTTTTTTTAAAAAAAACCACTGAGTTGAAGATATTTACAAGGAGAAGAGGCGAGTGGTTTTTTTTATAAAATTAAAAAATATGTGCAAAACTAGTTCAAGTTTAAAAAGTGAAAATTTTGGTGAGAGTGAAACTAGGGATAGAATCTACTTAGAAGAAGTAGATTCTATCCCTGAGTGGAGATGACTAAGAGAAGGGAATAATTAAGTAAATAATATAATAAGTAGAATACTAACAACATTAATTAACCAATCTCGAGTTCGGCCAACAGTCAACACAAACATGCCTTGTACAAAGAATGAACAAAAGCCTACACAATGCTCCAATTTAAGGCCATCAAGACTTTACAATACATCAGGCATTAAGGGAACCTTGCAGATATCGTCCCTGATTACGATATCATTTTATCTTACTCATCACGTCTTGGCAATTCTTGGCTAAATCCCGATCGGTTGCCACGCAATTGCCGTTTCACCGGAGGACCCGCCTTTAGGCACTTTCCACCGTACCGCACTCACACCACCGGTGATCCCAAGCGGACTGACCCAAGCGTTTCCAGAGATGACCAGGCCGGACCGTGGGAAACCGGCCTTCCAAAACCAAAGCCAGGACCGGCCAGGCTTACCCGCTGGCTCCGGGTAATGAGTCATAGCATGTTCAACCGTAACCCCAATACGTAAAAATGGCTTCCAGCCTATCAGGGTCAGTGTTGGGACACCCTATCACTCATAACCCTGTCGACTTTATGGGAACAAGGAGCTCTCATGTTGGTAGAGGATATGTCGATCTTAATTCTATCTTCGCACTTATGGGGGAAAGGTGGAAACCCAGTCAAGAATTAGCTACAGAATCTCTGCTAATATTAATCTATGATATGAGAAGTGGTTGAAAGGTCATTAATACAATTCTGAAAAAGGACTGGTAGGACCGTGGTTGGGTAGTGCGAATATGAAGATCGCATTTGTTGATTAGTTCATGACATTGATGTCGTCTTGGGCGAAATTTATAGCGCTGTAGGCCACATGTTTGACTCTTATTCTGGGTGATTTGCCGTGAATAGCCTACCGGTTGTTTACAAATATGTGCAGGCTGCTTGGGTTCCTGCAGGTTATGCAGTCCAAATTGTAATTTTAAATAACATGACAGCTTTGGCCTGGGCGCCGCCAGGCTTTGGCGGCTGCCTATGGCTCAAGGCACTGAAAAGGAGTGCTTCAGAATACCTTGATATTAATTCAATTTCGAAGAATTGCCTCCGGCAGCTTCTCAGGAAATATTTAACCCTTTTAGTAAATCAGAGCCTGATGAAGAGTTTCCCAATTCCTAACCAGTGTCTGTTCCGCACCATGCTACAAGTTATTTTTAGGAGGAAATTATATCGCTTAGCCTGATGCTCAGGTGACGTCAATTTATTTATTGGCCTAGAGGTCGCTACTATTAGAGAGTCTGGCTTCATTTCAGCCATTCCAGTGATCCAGTCAGCAAAACGAAGGGGGGTGAGGTTCATCTTGCTAAATAGGGGAAATGAGGGTCGCACAGAAGTAGCCGATGGACTCAGAGAATATTCTTGGATCTTAGACACTTTTGGAGAAATGATAATGGAATGTAGGTTTTTCCGCCTTTAACTAGGTTCATTCGCTTGCTCTCACTCACAACGTCTATCCAACTAAAATAAAACTATCGGTAGAAGTAGGTGTATAGGTAAGACACCAATATCACATCCTGATCCCGCTATGGACCGCCACACCTATCTCTATGTTTCCCGCATGCTCTTGTTTCTCCGTACTCTTCTGTAATAACAAAGGGAAAAACATAGGAGAGTTGAATTGATTGTGAACTGTGAGACTTGTTTTATCAGGCTCGTTTTCTCCTCTATGACTGTAGTTTCCTGCGCTTCGGAAAGTAGATACACGATCCCGCAGTTTTCATCGTTTCAGTACAGTTGTCCATTGGGCGCTGCACCCTGGAACCTCTTTAAGGGGACGACGGGATCTGGGGGTTTCCTTCCTTAAAATACACTGGGAGAATCTGGGCATTATTCTTCCCTGGCTGGGTATGAATTAAAAGTGTTTTAGGCTTGGAAATATTCCTCAGATTTCTTGGACGCGCAGCTGGACTCAGGAACCCTCTGACGATGGAAGAATTTACAAGCCATTCAGATATCCACCCTCGCTCTGGTGACTAAACATGAATGGGAAAGTTTCTCACAGTCCTGCCCTGTATCCACGCGGGTCATAATTACGCTACCGCCTGTAGGTACTGTCGGTCACGTGGATGACCATGGGGAAAAATACGCTGGAACACAGAAACTATCGTGAATGTTTGGTACGGTTGTTTTGTAAGCTTAGCCTCATAGAAACAGGGGTATTTGAGGAGGAACAGCGAAGGAGAGATCATCGTCGGTCAACATCCATCCGCCAGCATCCGCATCCCCCCTTTTCACCAACTTTTCATTGTGGTTTTTTTCTTCGATATTTTATCTCGCTTGACCTTGGCTGTGGAATCGTGAAGAATAGTGAAGTGAATTTGCTTTCCTTCGGAAGTTTATTGTTCCCACCCAAAGAACGCCTCGATCGGAAGTGATTCGATAGTACCCAGAATTGCAACGCATGTACCTTGACTCAAGACAATATGAAATGATCATAGCAATATGGATATAAAATTAATAATAAAATCGATAGAAGTAAATAAGTTGGGCACCACTAACCAGTGTTTTTCCTCTCAGGCATGCTCCGGGCTAGCCTACAGAAGAAATCAGAGCTCAATAGCCTGCACAATTAATGCAGTGAGAGTTTTGGG
>Ga0307510_10010214_pt1 | contig 11163 bp, 8 predicted proteins | sample 12_EM_MG_FD_207224 | JGI IMG/M metagenome (GOLD analysis project Ga0307510, IMG submission 207224) | Populus trichocarpa ectomycorrhiza microbial communities from riparian zone in the Pacific Northwest, United States - 12_EM | ecosystem: Host-associated > Plants > Roots > Unclassified | place... | reverse complement strand
TGGCCCAGCCGGTCCGGCAGATTACAACGGACCGGCCGGATCTCGCCGTGAATATTCGCCGCGGACTGACGTCCGCGCCCGCGCCGTCGTGAGCGGCGTCATGATCCCACGACGGCGCTTCCTCGCGGGCTCGCTGGCCAGCGCCGCTGTGGCATCGCCATTCGGAATCGTGCGCGGCGCGCCGGTGACCTTCAGCGCCGATCCCTACACGCTCGGCGTTGCGTCCGGCTGCCCGCGCGAGGATAGCGTCATTCTGTGGACGCGCCTTGCGCCGCGGCCGCTGGAGGAGGTCGGCATGCCGCCTTCGCCGGTCGAGGTCGAGTGGCAGGTTGCGGAGGATGAGGGATTTGCGCGCATCGCCGCCGAGGGTATCGCGCTGGCGACCGCGGAGCTCGCGCATTCCGTGCACGCCGAGGCCAAGGGCCTGCGGCCGGGTCGCGTCTACTGGTATCGCTTTCGTGCCGGTACGACGGTAAGCCCGGTCGGGCGCACCCGCACCGCGCCGGCCACGGGCAACAGTCAGTTCCGTTTTGCCTTTGCCTCCTGCCAGCAATACGAGCAGGGCCACTTCGCCGCCTATCGCGACATGGCCGCGCGCGACCTCGATCTGGTCGTGCATCTCGGCGACTATATCTACGAAAAATCATGGGGCACCCGCCACGTACGCCAGCACGGCGTCGGAATTCCAACGACGCTTGCGGAGTTTCGCAATCGCTATGCGCTCTACAAATCCGACGCCGATCTACAGGCCGCGCACGCGGCCTTCCCGTGGCTGTCGATCTGGGACGACCACGAAGTGGCGGACGACTACGCCAACGACCGCTCCTACACGACGCGCGATCCTGTGCAGTTCCTGAAGATCCGCGCCGCCGCCTACCAGGCCTATTACGAGCATATGCCGTTGCCGCCGTCGGCGCGCCCGATTGGGCCGGATGCGACGATCTACGCGCGTTATCGCTTCGGCGACATGCTGGATATGCTGCTGCTCGACGACCGGCAATACCGCTCTGCGCCGGCCTGCGTGCAAGGCGGTCGTCCGACGACGGTCTCGGATTGCGCCGAGCGGACCGAGGAGGCGCGCAGCATGCTCGGTCGCTCGCAGGAGCAATGGTTCGATGCGCGATTGGGTGACAGAAGAGGGCGCTGGACCATCGTGGCGCAGCAGACGCTGATGGCCGAAGCCAAGCGAAAGGATGCCGAACGTGGTGACCGGTTCTGGATGGACGGCTGGGATGGATATCCGAATGCCCGACGCCGCCTGCTCGATTCGGTCGTCGCACACAAGGTGCGCAATCCGGTCGTGATCGGCGGTGACCGCCACGCTTATTTTGCTGCCGACCTCAAACGCGATTTTTCGCGGCCAGATGAGGCAACCATCGGGACCGAATTCGTCGGCACCTCGATCACCTCGGACGGACCCGGTGAAAGCAGCATCCGCAACGCGCTTGCTGGCAATCCGGGCCTGATCTACGCCAATGGTGAAAAGCGCGGCTATGCGGTTGTGGACCTCAATGCGCGATCTTGCACGGTCGGCTTCGAGGCGCTCGATGACGTCAAGGACGCGCACAGCGCGGTGAAGCGGCTCGCGACGTTCGTGGTCGAGGACGGCGCGCCCGGCGCGAAGGTGGCCTGATGCCGATGGTCGATGAGAAAGATCTGATGGCGCTGATGCGCGGTGCCGAGTCGGTGGTGGCGGAGGCGGCCGCGGCGCTGGTCGCCATGCAGCGCGCGCCGCGAGCGAGCGCGCGCAAGGAGTTGCGCGACATCGTCACCGACGCCGATCTTGCCGCGGAACGAGCCGTGATCGACGGGCTGAAGGCGCTGACGCCTGGGGCCGCGATCCTGTCGGAGGAGCGGGGCTTTAGCGGCGGCGTAAGTGCGGCGCGCTGGATCATCGATCCGCTCGACGGTACCGTGAATTATGCGGCTGGTCTGCCGTGGTTCTCGGTCAGCGCCGCCTACCATGATGGCGGCGAGGCGCTGGTCGGCCTGGTCGAGTCGCCGCTATCGGATATTCGCGGCCGTTACGTCCGCGGCGCATGCGCGACCGTGAATGGCGAGCCGGTGCGGGTGTCGAACACACGTGCGCTCTCGGATGCGGTGGTGTCGGTGATTCTGACCTCGCATTATCAACCCGACGAGGTGCGGATGGCTGCCGCCATCGTCGAGCGGCTCGGCTCGGCGGTTCGCGGCGTCCGCATCGTGGTCTCCGGCGCGCTCGAAATGACATGGATCGCTGCCGGCCGGCTCGATGCCTTCGTGTCGATCAAGGCCGATCTTGTCTCGCATGCCGCCGCGATGCCGCTGGTGCGCGCGGCGGGGGGACGCGTGACCACGATCGCGGGTGCCGATTCGCGGTTTGACGATTTGCAAAAGATCGCCTCAAATGGTCACATCCATGACGAGCTTTTGCGGTTGCTCGAGGAGATTGCGCTTTGAGTGACCAGACCATCCTGCGGGTCGCCTGGCTCTATTACATGGAGAACCTGACCCAGGCCGAGATCGGCGAGCGGCTCGGACTGACACGCGCGCGCGTCAACCGCATGCTCTCGGAAGCGCGGCACAGTGGCGTCGTCAGCATCCGGCTCAATTCGGCGTTCGCAAGCTGCACAGAGCTCGAACATCAGTTGCGGCAGCAATGCGGGCTCGACGATGCGGTGGTGATTCCGAGCCCGGAAAACCCCGAACTGGTGGCAAGCCTGATCGGAATGGCGGCCGGGGCCTATTTGTCGAAATTCCTCGAAGAGAAGCGTCCGCGCACCATCGGCATCGGCTGGGGCGCGACATTGCGCGAGACCATCCGCCACGTCACGCCCGCGGAATATCCGGCGCTCTGGATCGTTTCGATGATGGGCGGGCTCTCGCGCGGGCTCGAACTCAACACCTTCGAGATCGCGGGCGAACTGGCGCGGCGGCTGCACGCCAAATGCAGTTACCTCGCCGCGCCGATCTATGCCAGCAGCCGGCGCTCGCGTGACACCTTCATGGCGCAAGAGGTCTATGCGGAAGTATTGGAGCGCGTTGAGCGGATCGATCTTGCGTTGCTCAGCATGGGCGACCTCTCGCCGCGTTCGCTGCTGGTGCGGCACGGGCTGCCGCCCGACGTCGGCATCGAAGATTTGCGCGCCGCTGGCGCGGTCGGTGACGTGCTGGGGCAATACCTCGATCAGTCCGGCCGGCAGATCAACCATGGCATCAATTCGCGCGCCATCGCGTTGCCGATCGAGAAGCTCGCACGGGCGCCAACCGTGATGTTGATCGCAGGCGGGACCAACAAGGTGCCGGTGATCGCGGCGGCGCTGCAGGGGCAGATCGGCAAGGTGCTGGTGACGGATGAGAAGGCCGCTGCCGGCGCGCTCAAGCTTATCGGCAAGCAGCGGTGAGCTTGTTCCTCGCGCTCAATTCTCTCGCGGAACATTTGTAATTATAGAAAGACATATGTATACTACATAGAGCTGCCGATGGTGGCGCCGGAAAGATGCAGGCCAGGGCTTGAACATGCGCGCAGCGGTTCTCCACGACATTCGCGACATCCGCGTCACGGACATTCCGGCACCGACGCCAGCGGCGGGTGAGGTGATCGTGCGGGTCAAGGCCGTCGGCGTATGCGGCAGCGATCTGCATTCCTATCTCGAAGGCGGCACCACCGGCCCGACCCGGATCAATCCGTTCGTGCTCGGCCATGAATTCTCGGGGACGCTCACTCCCGAGACCGCGCGAAGGGCTGGGTTGCCGGCGGATGTCTTGATGGCGGTGGACCCGTCGATTTCCTGCGGCCGCTGCGAATGGTGCCATCGCGGCCACACCAATTTATGCCCGAACGTGCGCTTCCTCGGCTACGCGCCGAACAACGGTGCCATGGCCGAGTTCATCTGCGTGCCGACCTCCGCGGTGCATATCGTGCCTGATAACATCGACCCGGCCGCCGCCGCCATCCTGGAGACTCTAGGCGTTGCGATCCACGCCATGGACCTGGCGCACCCGCGGCTGATGGAAACGGTGGCGGTGGTCGGTTGCGGACCGGTGGGATTGCTGCTGGTGCAACTGGCGCGGCTGGCCGGTGCCGGCAAGATCATCGCGATTGATCCCATCGAGGCGCGGACGGCGTTGGCCTGCGATCTCGGCGCCGATGTTGCGTGCCGCAGCCACGAGGAGGTGGCGGACGTGACCGAGGGCCGCGGCGCCGACCTCGTCATTGAGGCGACGGATTCTTCGCACGGTTTCGAGCACGCCGCCCGCTGCGCCCGCATTGGCGGTCGCCTCGTGATCGTCGGAATCCCAGAGAACAATCAATACGTCCTGAGCGGCGCGGAATCGCGTCGAAAGGGGTTATCCATCAAATTCTCGCGCCGCATGCCCGAGGTTTATCCGCGCGCCATCGCGCTGACGCAGAGCGGCCGCGTCAAGCTTGGACCGCTGGCCACGCATCGCTTTTCGCTGGAGCAGACGCCCGCCGCGTTCGAGCAGCAGGTCGCGCGGCGCGACGGCATCATCAAGGCGATTATCTGTCCATAGGCCTGACGTGCGAATGCCGCGCTGGTGCGAAGCGGACCCTTGCCAATAGGGCGATCGCGTTATCTCCAGCGAGGCGAGGATGCGGCGGAAGTTGTGCCGACGGCGGAGCGGCTGGATCGCGTCGTCAGCCGCACAGGACAAAAAAGTATCAGTTACACATCTGAATCGTGGTGGCGTGGGCGGTGACGAGCCGGTACAATTTCCGCAATAGCTAGAGCTGAGCAAAATTCAGCCATCGGGTACAAGAGCGGGCGATCGCAAACCGCACCGGCCCAGGAGGAAGCGGATATGGAACCGGACCTGGAAGTCGTCCAGATACGGCGCGGTGAATCTTTCAAGGCGTGGTCACACGGCTACCCGTTCCACACCGTCCGCTGGCATTTCCATCCCGAATACGAGATCCATCAGGTCGTGGCGACCAACGGTCGCTATTTTGTCGGCGATTTCATCGGCGAGTTCGAGCCGGGCAATCTCGTGCTCACCGGCCCCAACCTGCCGCACAATTGGGTGAGCGATCTTCCGGCGGAAGTCACCATCCCGCTGCGCGGACGCATCATCCAGTTCAGTGAGGAATTCATTGGCGAGACGGTGAAGTTGATGCCTGAGCTTTCGGGCCTCGGTGCGCTGCTGGAATCTTCCCGGCGCGGGGTGCTTTTCGCCGGCAGCACGAGCAAGGAGCTCGCCCCGCTGATGGAGGAGATCGTGGCGGCGAAGGGCATCCGGCGGATCGAGCTTTTCATGATGATCCTGGGGACGCTCTGCCGCGCCCGAGGCGCGCTGCCGCTTTCCAGCCCGAACTATCTGCCGGACCCATCCGGTTACATGTCGGCGGGTATGAACAAGGCACTCGCGTTCATTCGCGAGAACCTGACGCAGCCGTTCGGCGAAGCTGACCTCGCGGCGATCGCGGGCCAGTCGCAAAGCGCGTTTTCGCGCTCCTTCCGCCGGCACACGGGCATGTCACTGGTGCAATACGTCAAGCGGCTTCGCATCAATCTCGCCTGCCAGATCCTGATGAGCGACGAGCAGGCGTCCATCACCGACATCTGCTTCGAGGTCGGCTTCAACAATCTCTCGAATTTCAACCGCCAGTTTCTGGCCGAAAAGGGCATGCCGCCCTCGCGCTTCAGACGATTATTGGCGGACAACATCAATGCGGCGCGCGCCGCCTAACCGGGAGGAGCAAGGGAGGAGGACCATCAAGGGACGAATAACGCGGGCACGCCGATGGCGGCCAGCGACGGGGATTGCTTGTCCAGGAATTTCGCGCGGCTTCGGAGGATATCGGCGCTGATCGCGGCCGCCTCCCGGCTCCGGAAGCAGGGAAGGCGTGTCTCCAAAAAATCAACAACCGCATTCTAACACCGAGATCCGGAAAGGGAAGTCCGAATGACAAAGCTCTTGCTCAGATATACAGGCACAGCCGCTCTGGCGTTGTCGCTGCTTGGCACAACGGCCATCGTCACGCAGAGTGCGCCGGTGAAGGACGCGACGGTTGCCTTCCTGATGCCCGACCAGGCCTCCACCCGCTACGAACAGCACGACTATCCAGGCTTTGCCGCCGAGATGAAGAAGCTCTGCGACAGCTGCAAGGTCATCTACCAGAACGCCAGCGCGGATGCCGCGCGTCAGCAGCAACAGTTCAACTCGGTGATCTCGCAGGGTGCCAAGGTCATTGTGCTCGACCCGGTGGACTCGACCGCCGCCGCTTCGCTGGTGAAGATGGCGCAGTCCCAGGGCATCAAGGTCATCGCCTACGACCGACCAATCCCCGATGCCAAGGCCGATTTCTACGTCTCCTTCGACAATGAAGGGATCGGCAAGGCGATCTCCGAATCGTTGGTCAAGCATCTGAAGGACGCCAAAGTCACGGCGAAGGATGGCGAAGGGGTGCTCGAGATCAACGGATCGCCCACAGACGCCGCCGCGGGCCTCATCAAGAAGGGCATCCACGCGGGCCTCGACAAAAGCGGCTATCCCATTCTCGCCGAATACGACACGCCGGACTGGGCGCCGCCCAAGGCGCAGCAATGGGCGAGTGGCCAGGTTACCCGCTTCGGCAAGAAGATCCTCGGCGTGGTGGCGGCCAATGACGGCACCGGCGGTGGCGCGATTGCCGCCCTCAAGGCGGCGGGTGTCGATCCGGTGCCGCCGGTCACAGGCAACGACGCCACGATTGCCGCACTCCAGCTCATCATCGCCGGCGATCAATACAACACGATCTCCAAGCCCAGCGAGATCGTGGCGGCCGCGGCTGCCCAGGCCGCGATGGAATTCCTCTCGGGCGGTACGCCAAAGGCGGAAGCCACGCTCTTCAATACGCCATCGAAGCTGTTCGTGCCGGCTGTCGTGACCCAGGAGAACCTGAAGGCGGAGATCATCGACAAGAAGATCCAGACTGCCGATCAGCTCTGCACGGGCAGGTATGCCGCCGGTTGCAAGAAGCTCGGCATTGCACAGTAATGAAGGACAGGTCCCGGCCGCTCCGGCGGCCGGAACCAACGTAGAGAAGCCGGACAGGAAATGGCCACGATCCCTGATATCGAACACCCGCTGGATGGGCCACGTGAGCTGGTTCTGAGCCTTCGCGGCATGTCCAAGAATTTCGGCGCCGTTTCCGCCCTCACCGACGTCGATCTCGACGTGCATGCCGGTGAGGTCGTCGCGCTGGTTGGCGATAACGGCGCCGGAAAGTCCACGCTGGTGAAGATCCTTGCCGGCGTGCATCAGCCCACCTCCGGGACGATCGCCTTCGGCGGCGAACATGTCGTGCTGCCCGATCCGGCCACTGCGCTCGGCCTCGGCATCGCCACCGTTTTCCAGGACCTGGCGCTCTGTGAAAATCTCGATGTGGTCGCCAATATATTCCTCGGACGCGAGCTCAATCCAACCCGGCTCGACGAGGTCTCGATGGAGGTCCGGGCCTGGACGTTGCTTAACGAACTGTCGGCGCGTATCCCGAGCGTGCGCGAACCCGTTGCCTCGCTCTCGGGCGGACAGCGTCAGACCGTGGCGATTGCGCGCTCGCTGCTCACCGAGCCGAAGCTGATCCTGCTCGATGAGCCGACCGCCGCGCTCGGCGTCGCCCAGACCGCGGAGGTTCTCGATCTCATCGAGCGTGTGCGCGCCCGCGGCCTCGGCGTCATCATGATAAGTCACAATATGGAGGATGTGCGCGCGGTCGCCGACCGGATCGTGGTGTTGCGTCTCGGCCGCAACAACGGCGAATTCGGACCCGATGCCTCCAACCAGGACCTCGTCACCGCGATTACGGGCGCCGACGAGAATTCGGTCTCCCGCCGTGCCGTTCGACGCCGCGCCCAGCAATCGCCGGAGGTGCGGTCATGACCGGCAACACGCAACCGGGTTCGACGGCGCGGCTGCTGGACCGCAGCGACGAGCGCTACAAGCATGCGGATACGATCGGCAGCACGATCCGCGCGTTTGTGGACCGCGTACGATCGGGCGACCTCGGCTCTCTGCCGGTGGTGGTCGGGCTGGTCGTCATCTGCACGGCATTCCAGAGCCTCAACCCGGTCTTCCTGGCGCCGGACAATCTGGTCAATCTGCTGTTCGATTGCTCGACTGTGGGCGTCATTTCGCTGGGCATCGTTTGTGTCCTGATGGTCGGCGAGATCGACCTCTCGGTGGGTTCGGTGAGCGGGTTCTCCTCCGCGCTCGTAGGCGTGCTTTGGGTCAATCAGGACTGGCCGGTCGCGGTGGCGATTGTCACCGCGCTGGTGCTGGGCGCCGCCATCGGCGCCCTCTACGCATTTTTGTTCAACCGGCTGGGTATGCCGAGCTTCGTCTCGACGCTGGCAGGCCTTTTGGCTTGGCTGGGCCTGCAACTCTATCTGCTCGGCTCGTCCGGCTCGATCAATCTCCCTTACGGATCGCCGCTGGTCAATTTCGGGCAGATGCTCGTGATGCCAGCCATTGTATCCTATCTGCTGGCCGCGCTTGCCGGCCTGGTGGTGTTCGTCACCGGCTACCGCATGGCCGCGCGCCGGCAAGCGGCGGGGCTATCGGCAAGTTCGCTCGGCCGCATGCTGCTGAAGGCGGTGCTGGTCACCGTCGTGCTCGAATTCATCGTCTATTATCTCAATCTCGGACGCGGGGTTCCATGGATGTTCGGCCTGTTCGTGAGTTTGTGCGTGGTCATGAACTACGCGTTGACGCGGACCAAATGGGGCCGTTCGATGAGTGCGGTCGGAGGTAATCGCGAGGCCGCACGTCGCGCCGGCATCAAGGTTCGCCGGATCTATGCGACCGCGTTCATGCTGTGCTCCACGCTCGCAGCCGCTGGCGGTATTCTGGCCGCCGCGCGACTGGCATCTTCCAGCCAGCAGGCCGGCACCGGAGACGTGAACCTCAACGCGATTGCAGCCGCGGTGATCGGCGGTACCAGCCTGTTTGGCGGCAGAGGGAGCGCCTATTCAGCCCTGCTCGGGATCATCGTGATCCAGTCGATCGCCAGCGGCCTCACGCTGCTCGACCTCTCTTCGTCGCTTCGGTACATGATCACGGGCGCGGTACTTGCCATTGCGGTCATCGTCGACTCGCTGGCACGGCGCTCGCGCATGTCCCATGGCCGAGCTTGAACAACTCTCATAAGAGGACAGACCGTGGGTCAGGAACTTGCAGGAAAAGTCGCCGCGATTACCGGCGCCGCGTCGGGCATCGGTCTCGAATGCGCCAGAACGCTCATCGGAGCCGGCGCGCGGGTAGTGCTGATCGACCGGGCGGCGGATGCGCTGAACAGTGCCTGTTCCGAGCTGGGCGAGGGCGCAATCCCGCTGTGCATCGACCTGACCGATCAGGCGAGTATGGCAGGCATGATGCCGCAGGTGCTCGAAAAAGCCGGCCAGTTGGACATCTTCCATGCGAATGCCGGCGCCTATGTTGGCGGTGAAGTCCTTGGTGGCGACCCCGACGCCTGGGACCGCATGCTCAACCTCAACGTCAATGCGCTGTTCCGGTCCATCCATGCGGTTCTGCCGCACATGGTCGAGCGCAAGCGCGGCGACATCATCGTCACGAGTTCGATCGCCGGTCTCGTTCCCGTCGTCTGGGAGCCGATCTACACCGCCTCCAAACACGCCGTGCAGGCTTTCGTGCACACCGTGCGCCGGCAGGTCGCCAAATACGGTTTGCGCGTCGGCGCCGTGGCGCCCGGCCCGGTCGTAACCGCGCTCATCAGCGACTGGCCGAAAGATAAGCTCGAGGCAGAGATGGCGGCCGGTGGCCTGATCCAGCCGGCGGACGTCGCGCAGGCGGTGCTCTTCATGTTGACCCGTCCGAGAAATGTCACGATCCGCGACCTCGTCATTCTGCCGCAGAGCAACGACCTGTAATCTTTCCATATCGGCGATCTCGACCTGGCTTCGTGATGAGGAGATCCGCGATGACCCGTCATTTCCTTGGCATCGATGTCGGCACGGGCAGTGCAAGGGCCGGAATCTTCGACAACTCTGGCGGACTGATCGCCACGGACAGAGCCGACATCGCGCTGTGGCGGGAGGCGGGCGACATCGCCGAGCAGTCGAGCGAAGACATTTGGCGTGCGGTATGCCGCAGCGTACGCGGCGCGCTGGGAAAGGCCGGCGTCGCGCCGGACACCATTGCCGGCATTGGCTTTGACGCGACCTGCTCACTGGTGGTGCTGGGCAGCGGCGGCGCGCCGCTGCCGGTCAGCCCGTCCGGCGATCCTGCCCGCAACATCATCGTATGGATGGATCACCGCGCCGCCGATCAGGCGCGCCGGATCAACCGCACGGGCGCCAAAGTTCTTGAGTATGTCGGGGGAACGATCTCACCCGAGATGGAGACGCCGAAACTATTGTGGCTCGCCGAGAACATGCCCCGCACCTTTGCGAACGCCTGGCAGTTCATGGACCTGACTGATTTCCTCACCTGGCGTTCGACAGGAAGCCTTGCCCGTTCCACCTGCACCGTCACCTGCAAGTGGACCTATCTGGGTCACGAAGGGCGCTGGGATGCCGGCTTCTTCCGTTCGGTCGGCCTCGGCACACTTGCGGACGAGCAGTTTCGCCGGATCGGCACCGAGATCGTGCCCGGCGGCACACGGCTGGCTGCCGGCCTGACGGCAGAAGCAGCGGCTGACATCGGCCTGAAGGCGGGCACGCCCGTCGCGGCAGGCCTCATCGATGCGCACGCGGGCGGTATCGGCACGGTGGGCGCGCGCGGTACGGCGGGCACCGTGCTCAGTCGCATGGCCTGGGTGTTCGGAACGTCCGCCTGCACCATGTCAACCACGACGGACCCAGCCTTCGTTCCCGGTGTTTGGGGACCGTATTTCTCCGCCATGGTGCCGGGTCTCTGGCTCAACGAAGGCGGACAGTCAGCCGCCGGCGCCGCGATCGATCACCTCGTGCAGATGCATCCGTATTCCGCCCACGCCACACACGCGGCACGTCAGAATGATCAAACCCTCGCCGCCTGGCTTGCCTCCCAGGCGGAAGCGCGCGGCGGCGCCGAAATGATTCCGGAGTTGGTCGGCGCGATCCATGTCGTGCCCGAATTCCTCGGCAATCGCGCGCCGTTCGCCGATCCCGACGCGCGCGCGCTGATCGCCGGGCTGGATATGCACACGGGGATAGAGAGTCTGATGGCCCTCTATCTTGCCGG
>Ga0307510_10010213_pt1 | contig 11163 bp, 9 predicted proteins | sample 12_EM_MG_FD_207224 | JGI IMG/M metagenome (GOLD analysis project Ga0307510, IMG submission 207224) | Populus trichocarpa ectomycorrhiza microbial communities from riparian zone in the Pacific Northwest, United States - 12_EM | ecosystem: Host-associated > Plants > Roots > Unclassified | place... | reverse complement strand
GCGGAAACCCTTGTCGCACAGGCGGAACACCGACCTTCGTTGCGGTGAATCCGCGCGCGGCTTCGGCGGTTTTCGCGCACGGCCGCTCTAGCGTCGCGGCATGACCGAACGAAGCACCGTGCGGACGCGCGAGATGGGCATCGAACTCAGAGCGCAGCGCGAGCAGCAGGACCTGACGCTGCGCGAGGTGGCCCGGCGTGCCGGGTGGTCCGCGTCCAAGGTGTCCAGCTGGGAGAACGGGCGCCGCATCGCCCCCGTCGACGCGGCGATCTACCTGGCCAACTGCGGCACGCACGCCCTGGAACGCGCACGGCTGCTGGAGCTGACGAAACCGCCGAGCGAGCTGTACTGGGTGCGCCCGTACTTCGACAAGCTCGTCAACCCGATGAAGTCGCTCATCATCCAGGAGAACCTGGCCGCCTCGATCGTCTACCACAGCCCCAGCGCCATTCCCGGCATGCTCCAGACCGAGGACTACGTCCGCGCGCTCTGCGAGCTGTCCGGGCGCCACACCGCCGAGCGCCTCAAGCAGCTGATCCGGGCCCGCGTCGACCGGCAGCGGCTGCTGCAGCGGCCGAACGCGCCGCGCACGACCTACTTCCTCTACGAGCACACCCTGCGCTCGATCGTCCGGGACCCGGCGCTGATGCACGAGCAGCTGCAGTACCTGATGCTCTCGGCCAACCTGCCGCACTGCACCATCCGGATCCTGCCCGATTCGGCACCGCCGTATCACCTGGTCGGCAGCAAGTTCACCATGCTGGAGTTCACGGACCATCCCGCGATCACCTACGAGGAGACCTACGCGACCGGGCTGTTCGTGGACGACCGGATCGCGGTGGAGGCCTACTACATCCTCCTGACGCGCCTGGAGCAGGCTGCTCTGACCGAGGCAGAGTCACGGGAGTGGCTGGCCCGGATGACGGCCGAGTACGAGCGCATGGCGCAGTGACGACGCTGCCCGCCCGAAGTCCGTGAAGGCCACATTGAGGGAGTCTAAGTCCCTCAATGTGGCCTTCACGGACTTTTGGTCCTTTGTGGACGAACCTCAGCGGCGGAACAGCTTGTTGCCCAGCCAGACGATCGGGTCGTACTTGCGGTCCACCACGCGTTCCTTCATCGGGATCAGCGCGTTGTCGGTGATGTGGATGCCCTCCGGGCACACCTCCGAGCAGCACTTGGTGATGTTGCAGTAGCCGAGCCCGTGCTCCTCCTGCGCCGCGTCCCGCCGGTCGGCGACGTCGAGGGGGTGCATCTCCAGCTCCGCGATCCGCATCAGGTAGCGCGGCCCGGCGAAGGACTCCTTGTTCTCCTCGTGGTCACGCACCACGTGGCAGGTGTTCTGGCACAGGAAGCACTCGATGCACTTGCGGAACTCCTGCGAGCGCTCGACGTCCACCTGCTGCATCCGGTACTCGCCCGGCTTCAGCTCCGGCGGCGGGGTGAACGACGGGATCTCGCGCGCCTTCGTGTAGTTGAACGACACGTCGGTGACGAGGTCCCGGATCACCGGGAAGGTCCGCATCGGCGTCACCGTGACGACCTCGTCCTCGGTGAACGTCGACATCCGCGTCATGCACAGCAGGCGCGGCTTGCCGTTGATCTCCGCCGAGCACGAGCCGCACTTGCCCGCCTTGCAGTTCCAGCGCACCGCCAGGTCCGAGGCCTGCGTGGCCTGCAGCCGGTGGATGATGTCGAGGACGACCTCGCCCTCGTTCACCTCGACGGTGTAGTCCTGCAGCTCGCCACCCTCGTCGTCGCCGCGCCAGACCCGGAAACTCGCCTTGTAGCTCACGCTGCGCCTCCGGGGTGCGACTCGATCTCCGGGTCCGTGTAGTACTTGCCGAGCTCGGAGAACTCGAACAGCTCGAGGAGGTCCTGGCGCATCGCCTTCTGCGGCTCGACCGCGACGGTGATCTCCGGCACCACCGGGTTGTCGCCCGCCGAGGACGAACACACGAGAAGCTTGTTGCGCCACTGCGGATCCATCCCGGGGTGGTCGTCCCGGGTGTGCCCGCCACGGCTTTCGGTGCGGGTCAGCGCGGCCCGCGCGACGCACTCGCTGACCATCAGCATGTTGCGCAGGTCGATCGCCAGGTGCCAGCCGGGGTTGAACTGCCGGTGCCCCTCGACGCCGACCCGCAGGATGCGCTGGCGCAGCTCGCCCAGCTTCACCAGCGCCTGCTCGATCTCCTCCGACTTCCGGATGATGCCGACCAGGTCGTTCATCGACTGCTGCAGCTCGGTGTGCAGGGTGTACGGGTTCTCGGCGGTCCCGCCGTCGGCCGGGTCGAACGGCGCCAGCGCCATCTTCGCCGCACTGTCCACATCGGACTCGCTCACCGCGGGCCGGTTCTCTCCGAGCTCCTGGACGTAGAACGCCGCGCCCAGCCCGGCGCGCCGGCCGAACACCAGCAGGTCCGACAGGGAGTTGCCGCCGAGCCGGTTCGAGCCGTGCATGCCACCGGAGCACTCGCCTGCCGCGAACAGGCCCGGCACGCTCGCCGCGGCGGTGTCCGGGTCGACCTCGATGCCGCCCATCACGTAGTGGCAGGTCGGCCCGACCTCCATGGCCTCGGCCGTGATGTCGACGTCCGCGAGCTCCTTGAACTGGTGGTACATCGAGGGCAGCCGCTTGCGGATCTCCTCGGCCGGGAGCCGGCTGGCGATGTCGAGGAACACGCCGCCGTGCGGGGATCCCCGGCCCTCCTTGACCTCGGAGTTGATCGCGCGCGCGACCTCGTCACGGGGCAGCAGGTCCGGCGTGCGCCGGTTGTTCTCCTGGTCGGTGTACCAGCGGTCGGCCTCGTCCACGCTCTCCGCGTACTGGCCCTTGAAGACCTGCGGGATGTACTCGAACATGAACCGCTTGTCTTCGGAGTTCTTCAGCACCCCGCCGTCGCCGCGGACGCCCTCGGTGACGAGGATTCCCTTGACGCTCGGCGGCCAGACCATGCCGGTCGGGTGGAACTGGACGAACTCCATGTTGATCAGCGTCGCGCCCGCGCGCAGCGCCAGCGCGTGGCCGTCGCCGGTGTACTCCCAGGAGTTCGACGTCACCTTGAACGACTTGCCGATGCCGCCGGTCGCCATCACCACGGCAGGCGCCTCGAACAGCACGAACCGGCCGCTCTCGCGCCAGTAGCCGAACGCGCCGGCGATCTTGCCGTCGGTGGTGAGCAGCTCGGTGATCGTGCACTCGGCGAAGACCTTGATCCTCGACTCGTAGTCACCGGTCTCGGCGTAGTCCTCCTGCTGCAGCGAAACGATCTTCTGCTGCATGGTGCGGATCAGCTCGAGCCCGGTGCGGTCACCGACGTGCGCCAGCCGCGGGTAGGTGTGCCCGCCGAAGTTGCGCTGGCTGATCCGGCCGTCGGCGGTGCGGTCGAACAACGCCCCGTACGTCTCGAGCTCCCAGACGCGGTCCGGCGCCTCCTTGGCGTGCAGCTCGGCCATCCGCCAGTTGTTGAGGAACTTCCCGCCGCGCATGGTGTCGCGGTAGTGGACCTGCCAGTTGTCGTTCGAGTTCGCGTTGCCCATCGACGCCGCGCAGCCGCCTTCGGCCATCACGGTGTGCGCCTTGCCGAACAAGGACTTGCACACCACCGCGACGCGGAAGCCGCGTTCGCGGGCTTCGATCACGGCGCGCAAACCGGCGCCACCGGCACCGATCACCACCACGTCGTAGCTGTGCCGTTCGACCTCGGTCATGAATTGATCCACCTCGGAACTGGGGACTTCGGTGTCCTTTTAAAACACTGTCTTATGGGACCGCAGGGAGACTGCAGACGCTAGTCCACGAACCGCAGGTCCGCGAGTGCGCCACTCGACACGAGCATCACGTAGAAGTCGGTCAGCACCAGCGTGCCGAGCGTCGTCCACGCGAGTGCCATGTGGCGGGTGTTCAGTTTCGACACCTTGGTCCAGATCCAATAGCGGACCGGGTGCTTCGAGAAGTGCTTCAGCCTGCCCCCGGTCACGTGGCGGCACGAGTGGCACGACAGCGTGTACGCCCACAACAGCACCACATTGGCGAGCAGGACGATGTTCCCGAGCCCGAAGCCGAAACCGCCGGACTTCCCGTGGAACGCGGTGATCGCGTCGTAGGTGTTGATCAGCGACACGACCAGCGCGACGTAGAAGAAGTAGCGGTGCACGTTCTGGATGATCAGCGGCAGCCGCGTCTCGCCGGTGTACTTGGCGTGCGGCTCCGCGACCGCGCACGCGGGCGGGGAGAACCAGACCGCGCGGTAGTAGGCCTTGCGGTAGTAGTAGCAGGTCAGCCGGAAGCCGAGGAGGAACGGCAGCACCACGAACCCGAGCGGGATGAACCCGGGCAGGTCGCCGAACCAGTGGCCGAAGTGGCTGGAACCTTCGACGCAGGACGTCGAAAGGCAGGGTGAGTAGAACGGCGTCAGGTAGTGGTAGTCGGGGACCCAGTAGGCCGTGCGCACGAAGGACCGCACCGTCGCGTAGACGATGAAGGCGGTCAGCCCCAGCACGGTCAGCAGAGGCGCGAGCCACCAGCGGTCGGTACGCAACGTGCGCTCGGCGATCCGGGCCCGCTTCGGGGCCCGGATGCCGGTGCCGACGCCGTTGTCAGCGGGAGCGCTCACCGCTGGTCGCGCTTGTAGCCGCCGACGCCTTCGTCGTCCGCGCCGTGCCACAGCGCGGGGTCGTACGGCGTGTCCGGTACTTGGACGCGGTCGGCCGGTTTCGCCTGCGAGGGCACCGGCATCGGCGTGCTGTCCAGGTCTGCGGTGTCGATGTCGAGGCGCTCGACGTCGTTGGCGAGCCGGCGTACCGCGGACGCGTCGCCGTAGCGGGAGCGCAGTGCGCCGACGCACTGCCGGAGCTGGCCGATGGTTCGCCGCAGCTCGGCGATTTCGGAGGTGGACATTCATGCCTCCCGGGTCGGTGGGGCCGGCTGGCAGCCGGGTCTGGCGATCAACTCGCCAACACCGACTGTGCCGCGCGTCGTGTTGTGTGACAAGTAGCACATTAGCCAGGTAGGGGCGTGATGGGGGTCACGGCACGGAACCTTCTGTATCGATTTTGATTCGGCGTTTGCGGCAGGTAGTGTGGTGCTTGTCACGACCCAGAGGCGCCAGAGCTGCCGTCCCGCGGACCACCACACACCAGTGATCCGGAGCCGGACATGAGTCACAGCCCGCCTTTGCGCCCCGTAAACGACACCGTCGCCCAAGTCACCGCCCGCATCGCCGAGCGCAGTGCCGCCTCCCGTACGGCCCACCTCGAGCGCACGGCCGCCGCCTACCAAGAGGGCCCGGTCCGCCGCGGCCTCGCGTGCAGCAACCTCGCGCACGGCTTCGCCGCCATGGACGGCGGCGACAAGGAGGCCCTGCGAGCGGCCCGCGCACCCGGCGTCGCCATCGTCTCCTCCTACAACGACATGCTCTCGGCGCACCAGCCGATGCAGGAGTACCCGGCCTGGCTGAAGAAGTCCGTGCGCGGCGCGGGCGGCGTCGCCCAGTTCGCCGGCGGCGTGCCCGCGATGTGCGACGGCATCACGCAGGGCCGCGCGGGCATGGAGCTCTCGCTGTTCAGCCGCGAAGTGATCGCGATGTCGACGGCGATCGCGCTGTCCCACGACATGTTCGACGCGTCGCTGCTGCTCGGCGTGTGCGACAAGATCGTCCCGGGCCTGCTGATCGGCGCGCTGTCGTTCGGCCACCTGCCCGCGATCCTGGTGCCGGCCGGGCCGATGAACTCCGGCCTGCCGAACAAGGAGAAGGCGCGCGTGCGCCAGCTCTACGCCGAGGGCCTCGCGACGCGCGAAGAACTGCTGGACGCCGAAGCGGCGTCGTACCACTCGGCCGGGACGTGCACGTTCTACGGCACCGCGAACTCGAACCAGATGGTCGTCGAGGTGATGGGCCTGCACCTGCCGGGCGCCAGCTTCGTCCAGCCGAACACGCCGCTGCGGCAGGCACTCACCGAGGAAGCCGGACGCCGCGCGGTGGCGTTGTCGCGGGGCGCCTCGTACACCCCGCTTTCGCGGATCCTGGACGAGAAGGCGTTCGTCAACGGCGTGATCTCGCTGCTCGCCACCGGTGGCTCGACCAACCACACGATGCACCTGGTCGCCGTCGCCGCGGCCGCGGGCATCCAGCTGACCTGGGACGACTTCTCCGACCTCTCGGCGGTGATCCCGCTGCTGGCGCGGGTGTACCCGAACGGCAGCGCCGACATCAACCACTTCCACGCCGCGGGCGGGATCCAGTTCCTGGTCGGCACCCTGCTCGACGCCGGGCTGCTGCACGAGGACGTGCACACCGTCGCCGGGTTCGGGCTGCACCGCTACCGGGCCGAGCCGATCCTGTCCGATGGCGAGCTCGTCTGGCGGGACGTGCCCACGCGCAGCCTCGACGAGGACGTGCTGCGGCCGGCGTCGCGGCCCTTCGCCGCGGACGGGGGGCTGCGGATGGTCGCGGGCAACCTCGGCCGCGCGGTGATCAAGGTGTCCGCGGTGGCGCCCGAACACCGTGTCGTCCAGGCGCCGGCGCGGGTGTTCACCTCGCAGGAGGGCTTCACGGCCGCGTTCGAGGCGGGCGCACTGGAGCGCGACGTCGTCGCCGTGATCCGGCAGCAGGGCCCGCAGGCCAACGGGATGCCGGAACTGCACGGGCTGACCCCGGCGCTGGGCGTGCTGATGGACCGCGGATACCAGGTGGCGCTGCTCACCGACGGCCGGATGTCCGGCGCGTCGGGCAAGATCCCGGCGGCGATCCAGGTGACGCCCGAGGCCGCGGTGGGCGGGCCCATCGCCCGGATCCGCGACGGCGACATCGTCCGGCTCGACGCGCGGACCGGCACCCTGGACGTCCTGGTCAGTGACGAGGAGCTCGCCCTGCGTGAACTTGTGGACGCACCGCCCTCCGAAGCATCCTGGACCGGCACCGGCCGGGAGTTGTTCGCCGCGCTGCGCCGCGCGGTCGGCCCCGCCGACCAGGGCGCGAGCGTCTTCGGACCGCTCACGCCGGAGCACTTCGGCATCTTGACCCCTGTGGAGGTAACCCAGTGACCACCGGTCCCGGCCTGCTCGAGCTCTCCCCCGTGATGCCCGTCGTGGTGATCGACGACGCCGACGACGCGGTCCCCACGGCACGGGCGCTGCTGGCGGGCGGGATCGGTGTGATCGAGCTGACCCTGCGCACCCCGGCCGCGCTGGCCTCGATCGAGCGCGTCGCCGCCGAGGTGCCGGACATCGTGATCGGCGCGGGGACGGTCACCGCGCCGGAGCACGCGAAGCAGGCGGCCGACGCCGGTGCGAAGTTCCTCGTGACGCCGGGCTGCACGGACGCCGTCCTGGACGCCTGCTTCGACACCGGGCTGCCGTTCCTGCCCGGTGCGAGCACCGTGTCCGAGGCGATGCGGCTGGCCGAGCGCGGGCTTTCAGCGCTGAAGTTCTTCCCCGCGGAGGCTTCGGGCGGCGTGCCGTACTTGAAGTCGATCGCCGGGCCGCTGCCGGGGCTGCGGTTCTGCCCCACCGGCGGGATCACGGTCGCTTCGGCGCCGACGTACCTGGCGCTGCCGAACGTCGGCTGCATCGGCGGCTCCTGGCTCACGCCTGCCGCTGCGTTGGCGGCGAAGGACTTCGCTACGGTGGAATCGCTGGCCTCGGAAGCCGCGAAGCTGCGCGTGTAGCGGAAATCACCCCGGCTCCCCTTGGGTGAATGACGTCCAGAATGCAGGACCACCGTTCCATTCCGTTGGAACGGTGGTCCAAGAGAGTGTGGCGCCGGTCATGATTCCGGGTCGCAGACCCTAATGTGTCGCTGAGCGGCAAGTCAGGCCATTTCTCGAAAATTCACCAACCTGTTATCGTTTCTCTTCGCAACGAAGCGAGGAGAAACGGTGCCCCAGGCCAGCGCGCTCACTGAATCCCCGGAGAACGTCACCGCACTGGTCGGCGAACGGCTCTCCTTGTCCGCACTGCACCAGCTGTGCGGCACTCTCGGCGGCTATTCCTACGTCAAGGTAGTGGTCGACCGGGAGAACTCGACCGTTCATTTCCTGAACAACGCCCGGCATTCCTTCCACGCCATCTACATCGGCGAGGAGATCCTGGGCGTGCCGGAGGCGCGGATGCGCGCCGAGATCGACACGTACAACCAGGGCTTCTACCACGGCGACGACCGCCGGTTCCTGCTCGGCGTCCTGGCCCTGCACACCCGCGGTGACAAGCGGATCCTGTCGCTGGAGACGGTCGAAGTCGACACCATGCCCGCGGCGCTGATCCGCGAGTTCCACGCGGTGGTGAGTGATCACGTCGACCCGGCGCTGCCGCTGCTGTTCAAGCCCGCGAACCAGCTGCAGGAACGGATCGTCCGGGAAATCCCGGCTGCCGAACTGCCGCGCGTTTTCGCGCACGAACTGTTCTCCACCGCGCCTTTCGTCGCGCTGAACCCCGGAAAAGCGCGCGGGCGGTTGCGCGTGTTCGCCTCCGAAGCCGAATACCGGGCCGCCGCAGGCACGCTGGAATGGTCCGACATCATCGTGATGGACCGCGTTCCCGACGATATTCCGCGGTTGTCCGGGATCGTCAACGCGCGGCACACGACGCCCTTGTCGCACACGAATGTCCTCGCCACCGGCTGGCAGATCCCGAACGCGATCCAGCTCGGCGCGCTCGAATCGGCGGCGCACCTGGACGGGAAGTGGGTCGAATACGTCGTCGGCTCCCAGGCTTCGGAAATCTCGCTGACCGAGATCGACGCTCCGGCCGAAGCGGCGCCACGCCCCGGCTGGTACGCCCAGCGCATCACGCTGGAAGAGCCGGAAGCCGACTACAGCCCGATCGTGAACCTGGCCGCGCTGCGGGCGTCCGACCGCTATCGGTACGGCACAAAGGCAGCCAACCTCGGCGAACTGCACCACGTGCTCGCCGAAGGATCCCAGCGGCTGCTGGGCTTCTACCAGGTGCCGCGCCCGCCTCGCGAGAACCTGCTGCCGTACCTGGCCGGCCTGCTGGGGACCTCACCGGACGCCGACCTCGCCACCGCGGCGCGCAAGCTCCTCGACGAGCGCATCCGCGTCCCGCGCGGGATCGCGCTGCCGTTCTCGCTGCAGCGGCGGTTCCTCGAGTCGTCGCCGCGGATCCAGCAGGCCATCGGCAAGCTGAAGATGGCCCTGGAGCTGGACGCCCGCGAGATCGAGCCGCTGTGTGTCGAGCTGCAGAAGCTGATCCACACGGCGAAGCTACCGGATTCGCTTGCCCGGGAAATCGATTCCGCGCTGGTCACCGAGCTGGCCGGGGTGCGCGCGTTCGTCGTCCGCAGCTCCTCGAACGCCGAGGACCTCGCCGGGTTCTCCGCGGCCGGGATCTACGAGTCGATCAACCACGTCACCACCGCCAAGCGGATCTTCGCCAGTGTCAAGGAGGTCTGGGCGTCGCTGGTGTCGGTGCGCAGCGTGCGGCTGCGGCGCCAGGCCGGGATCTCGCTCGACGACTGCTACATGGGCGTGGTGATCCAGGAGCAGGTCGCCGCGGACTTCGGTGGCGTCCTGGTGACCACCAACCCGATGAACCGCGCAGACTTCCGCACGGTCTACATCAACGTCTCGCCGAAGGTGACCGACGTCGTCGACGGCTCGGCCCTGCCGATGCAGTACCTGTACTCGACGGTCGAGGGTGGCGGCCGCACGGTGTCGCTGGGCGACGCCGCTTCGGATCTCGACGAACGCGGCCACGAGCAGCTCCAGCGGCTGGCGCTCACCGGGCGTCTGCTGCAGGCGCACTTCTCCCCCGACTACACCTTCGACTCGCCGGTGGACATCGAATGGCTCGCCGACGGCGACCACGTCCACATCGTGCAGCTCCGTCCTTACTCGATCTGATTCTGCTGGGAGACAAGAAATGTTGGGCTTTCGCCTGCCCGCGAAACCCGAGGTTCAGCGTGCCGTCCGGCTGACCTACGGCTTCCAGTTCTTCTTCGGGCTGCTGCTGTGGGTGCCGATCTTCTACTCGTACCAGAAGACGGCCGGGCTGTCCGACGGCGAGATCTTCGGCATCCAGAGCATCTACTACATCGTGTTCTGCCTGCTGGAGATCCCGACCGGGATGATCGCCGACCGGTTCGACTACCGGACGTCGCTGGCCATGGGCGCGGGTGTGCTGATCGCCGCGAACATGGTGCCGGTTCTCGCCGGGAACTACGCCGGGTTCCTCATTCACTTCATCCTGATCGCGCTCGCCCGCTCGCTGGTGTCCGGTGCGCAGAGCGCGTACCTCTACGAGTACCTGCACGCCCACGGCGAGGGCGGGCACTATCTGAAGGTCGAAGGGGTCGGCCGCGCGTACAGCTTGATCGGCAAGATCGTCTACTGGCCGGTGATCGGGCTGCTGATGCAGTGGAACCTGCCCTCGCCGTACTGGCTGACCGCGGTGAACGCCCTGGTGGCGCTGGGGTTCGCGCTGAAGCTCCCGGCGATCCCCGGCGGGCGTGCCGCGGGCAAGACGGCGTCGATGATCGCCGGAGTGGGCGGCGCGCTGTCGGCGCTGCGGTCGTCGCGGTGGCTGCTGCTGCTCATGGTGCAGGGCATCGCGATGTTCACACTGGTACGGATCTGCCAGGTGAACCTGTTCCAGCCGATCCTGGAGGCGAAGTCGCTTTCGGTGAACTGGTTCGGCGCGGTGCTGGCCGCGATGACGATCTTCGAAGCACTCGGCGCGGCGCGGCCGCACCGCGTGCGCCGCGCGATCGGCCCGGTCGGTTCGGTGTTCGCGCTGACCATCGTGATGGCGCTGTGCCTCGGGACCATGGTCTTCGTGGGCGCGCTGCCGGCGATCGCGCTGCTGTGCGTGTTCGCGGTGGCGACGGGGATCTCGTTCCCGGTCCAGAAGCAGCTGCTGAACGACTCGATCCCGGACTCGCGTTACCGGGCGACGCTGCTGTCGATGGAGTCGATCCTGGACCGTGCGGTGTGCGCGCTGGTGGCGGTCGCCCTGGGCGCGTACCTGGCGGCCGGGCAGCTCGACGAGTTCCTGGTGCTGACCGCGGTGGTGACGTGCGTGGTGATGGGCCTGCTCGGCCTGCTGCTCCTGGCCGTGCGGCGGCACCGCTCGGACCGCCGGGCGGCGATGCTGGTCTGAGGGCTGGTCGTGAGTGGTAAATGCCGTTCTAACGACATTTACCACTC
>Ga0307510_10010211_pt1 | contig 11165 bp, 19 predicted proteins | sample 12_EM_MG_FD_207224 | JGI IMG/M metagenome (GOLD analysis project Ga0307510, IMG submission 207224) | Populus trichocarpa ectomycorrhiza microbial communities from riparian zone in the Pacific Northwest, United States - 12_EM | ecosystem: Host-associated > Plants > Roots > Unclassified | place... | reverse complement strand
TCGACTGTAGAAGAAGCAGGAAGGGCGAATATACATTCTATGCATGATATGGAAATGATACTTACAATTCTCGTGCTCGTATAACAACTATGTTACATACCATATTGTATAGCGCACAGCAACAATAACAATAACAATAAGAGCTAGCCCAGCTAACCCTTGCATGAGTATCAATGATTACAGCGCTTTGACGACAAGGAGTTTTCTGGTTGCCTAGAGTTGGCTTTGCTTGTATCATACCCTTCTTCTCGGGGGTATATTTATATTTCACTCAGGGACTTAGTATTGGGTGGGCCTCAGTTTACATAATATTATTGCGGTACCGTATTTGAATTTTACACAATGTTTACCATCGGACGTTTATACAGAAGCCCGCAAAGTACTCGTAGGGGCTGACGGAGAAAGGGAGAATGAGACGATCACGGTGTACGGATGTGGGGGTGTAGTAGTAAGATCAATCATGGAGCAAGTCAGAGGAAAGAGCAGGACAGGGGGGGGTCCTCGTCTATCGGATCGCTATGGTGGAGGAGCTACCAGAAAGCTGAGTTTAGACTAGACCGCTCAAAGAACCAAGCTGTCATATGGTCATATCATATCGTATAATACCATGGGTATGTACTCGAGTACTCATAAAAAGTACTCGAGTAGACCACTTCTTACAACACTGTGCCGTAGCTTTGCGTTCATGCAGTGCTTTCTTCCTCCCTCTCGCTCTTCAACGCTCCATTCACACAACTCTTGATTTCGCACACAGCACCAGTTTAGCAACGCGGGACAAGAAGAGGTTGCACAAAATAAGGGCGGAATTTACTTGACCGTACTAGTGCAATTATCCCCAGCGATCAGCATTACCCTTGCCCGACTCCACGCTACTCAGTTCCGGTTCTTGGGGGGGCGGGGCGCAGAGAAAAAAGTAAAATCACACACCATAGAGAAGTAGAAACTAGGAAGGGAGAAAAATGTCTCGCATTGTTGGTATTAGGTGGCGCCTACCGTACCCTAACCATCAGAGTCAAGCCCTAATACCGGTAGCCTATCACCGGAGACACCAGACGAGAGGCATCATTAGTCAAGTGGGTGATTTTTCTCCTTGTTCTCCACATCTCCCTGAGCTAAACAAAAGTTCGGGGCCATAGCTGCCAATCTATTGGGTTTGTTTGAATGTTGGGTAGGGAACTGGGGAGTCCTTGCTACCACGGTAGGTTTTAGAAATATGGTAAAAGGCGAAATCCTTCCCTTGGACCCATTTCGTTCCCCTGGGCTTTTCCGGCCACCTACCCCGTTGAATTTGATCCCTTCCTCATCTTCTACCCTATCACGATGGGATTTGGCCAATGTGATTGCCATAAACTTGAGCCAATGCTCAATTGCACAAGCCATGTGTTGGTCTACCTCTTGATGGAAGTGCAAATATTTCATTCTCCTCCTACCACCAGGGGGGGTTGGAAAGGGGAAAAAGCCCTGACATTAGCAAGCTCAACTTAACAGACCGTTATAGAAAAATGGATAGAAGGATATTGTGGAGGACAGACTTGTAGCAGGAACTGAGATTTTGTTGTCGAAGGGCAGCCTATTCTAAAGAAAACTGGTGAATTTAATTTTCGTTTCTTTTTTTCGACGGGAAATCGTAAGTCTCTTTACCTTGGGATCACGAGCACGACATAACAAGAAAAGGAATGAAAAGTGAAAAAAGGAATGAAAAACCAGAGAAGAAAAAACAAAAGGTTTGGGAGAAAAAAACGTGCTGCCCCCATTCCCCTGACACCCCCCCCTGATCCTGCGTTCGTTTACCGGTATTCCCCTTGAGCTAAAAAGGTCTACGGACACCTTCTAGACGTTTACCCAGGCCACTGGGGATTCGGAGGAAACACGCAAGTGGGTAAAATACGGTTGTGCGGAAAAGCCGGAGCAATCATCAATCGGTAGAAATCACCGAACTTTCTTGTCACTTGCCCGAATCGGCGTTCAGTCTCCACGGTTGATTGATTGATTGATCGACTGATTGACCGATTGACCGGCTCATGATACCGCGGAGAACGATTGGGAAAAACTAGAAAACAAAAGATATCTGAACGCAAAAAAGAAAAGTAAAAATTCAAAAAATTCAAAAAAAAAACCTGAGAGAGAGACGAGACATGATTTTTTAATGACACGCGGTATTATTTTATCAAGGTGCTAACTAACTTGTGTATGATGCTACTTCCACGGTACGGTCCGGAGCGGGGGGGGGGGAGGAGCGCGCCATAGATAAGGGTGGCAATGTACAAGTAACTAGTAGCGTAAGTGTACGAGTAGTGTTCCAGACGAAATGAGAACCGTCGATGATCTCTGTTCTTTTTCCAAACTATCTCGGGCGAGTGCTAAACTAAGAATGGTAACCCATATTGCTGATGAGAGAGAAGGTACCGTAATGTGAAGGAATAAGGGTAAAAAAGTGAAAGCACTTGCATTACCGGTACTGTACTTTTACGCAAAGAATCCCACAGTGTCCCTTTTTTTCTCGAGAATAAAATGGCATAGGGAATATGACCACCGTGCGCTCTTGTTTTCTGTTATTCGCTGGAGGTGGATCCACGGCTGAGTCTTTCTTTCCTCCAATAGTTCACTGTGGGGTTTAGTCTTCCTGTCTGTCTGTATGTCGGTCTAAGGGGATGGATGGATCAATGAGGTGAAGGATCAGAATTCTTTTCTTTTCCTCATGGCTTTATTTACTTTTTCATCGCCAGTTTTGGTACGGTATGTCATGTTCCACAACTTGCTTTATGTTTCAGCAAAGAAGCTAGTGAGAATAAGAGAGGCGAGAGAAGGGCATCACATCCTATTACTGTAGAATCGGGAACTTGTGTTTTTTGTTTTTTCTTACATCTACGAAGTATGATAGCATTAAGTTAGACTGCGTACTGTGGTAACGACGGAGTGCTTGTATGGTTACCGTACCACACACCGCTGTCTGACTTCCCCCCACCACCCATCCACGCATGCAACGTCCAATGGAAGGGGAGGTCGGGTTAGTTAGTTCAAGTTAGTTAGATAGCAGGCAAGCCTGTGTTCCAAAAAAGCCAGAAAAGAAAAGAGGAAGAAGAAGAAAGAAAAAAAGTAACACTGGTAACTCCCCTTCTGAACTGAACAGACGGATATTCATGAACGACATGGATTGTGGAGGGTACCTTCCTGGTAGAGGGGCGCGGGGGGGTGCAGTACCGCACCAGCACCACCAAATCTAGCAAACAGTATTTAAGGACGATGGATGTCCATCCGTTTTTGAAACTTCGACGGACCTGAAAGCTTCTTTGGCTCTCAACCAATTTTACCAACCAAAAAAGCTTTGAACTGAAAAGCTAAAAAACTAAAAAGGGTTTTCGCAAGAAATAAGTCCCTTTTTATTTTAGTTTTTTTCGAAGCCTCTTTTTTTTTTTTTACACTCTTGATTCGACAATCTTTTTTTTTTGCCTAGTACTCCCTCGCAGAAAAAAAAAACCCCCCGGAAAAGAGGAAGAAAGAAAAAAAATAGACAATTAGTTACGATTTCGATCCCGGCTTCCCTCGAATCTCTAACTTTCAAGTATATATTTCGGGAGTTTTTATTTTTATTTTTATTTTTTTCTTCCAAGAAGGAAGGAAAGAGAGGAAGGAGAAGAGATAGAAATAGAGAGGGAAAAGAAGGAAAAGAAGAAACAGAAGAAATGGCTGCACCAGGGACTATGACAAACACGACGAACCTCGATGATCTTCCTCCCTGGGATGGGAAGGAGTCCAATTATGTCACTATCTTTGCGCTGATCGCTACGAGCTTGGCTTGGATGGCTGTCGCTGGGAGGTTATTTGCCCGTAGGAAGTTCACGACTTTTGGCGCTGACGATTGGCTGGTTATTCCAGCAATGGTGAATAATTGCTCCTCCCTTCTGCCCCCATTCCTCCCGATAGCTACCAACATCATACATATATATGTCCTATATTGGGTCTTGGTACAGGGACGAAGGTGAGAGCTAGGGCTAATTTTTGATATGTCTAGCTGCTGGTAACGGTGAACACCTTCATGGCATGTTATGCGGACTTGAGGGCAGGTATTGGCAGACCTTTGTGGGCAGTTTCGGAGCAGCAGTTTGCGCTTTGGTTCAAGGTTTGTTCACAGCATCTCTGGAGATATAAAGATTGAGTAACACTAGCTAACGAATGTTATCGCATGGTGCAGTGCACTCTCGCCAGTAGTTTCCTCTACCCGGTGATGATGAGCACAGTGCGAATCTCAGTGCTTCTCTTCTATCGCCGCCTCATTGGTCCCACTTACCAGACGCTCCAGTACTGCATCAAGGGACTCATCCTCTTGACCATCCCCTACGTCGTCACTTATGAGTTCCTTCTAGGCTTCATGTGCAAGCCCCCGTCATCCTTCTGGAAGCCGTTCCAGCGCAATGAGGACTGTGGGGACGTCTACTACTACAAATTACACATCACTTTGTACTCTGTCAGCTTGATTTTCGATTTGCTCATCTTGGTGTTGCCCTTGAAAGCAATTTGGGAGTTGAAGATGCAGAAGCGCCAGAGGGTTTTGGTCTGCGCTTTGATTGCGCTGGGTGCTTCGTATGTTCGCCGTTCGCTTTGGGTACTGGGACTAAGAAGGAGCACAAAGACTAACGAGATCACTACTACAGGGCGTGCTTCGGGATCGCATACAGACTTGCTCTCTGGGTCCTCGAAATGAAGAGGTACCCAAACATCGACCCAAGATGTAAGCTTCATCACCCGCCATTGCTCTCCCTGTTGACCTACTAACACAAACCTTCAGGGTCCGCCAACCCCCTCAGCAAGGTCATCCCACCTCAATTCGACCGCTATGGCTGGACCTACTGGGTTCCCTCTCTCCTCGAGTCCAACATGGCTATTATCGGTGCCTCCCTGCCGGCGCTCAAGCCTCTCCTGACCCAATACAACTGCCTCCAACGCGGCAAGTTCTCCAAGTTCTCCCAGGGCGGTAGCGGCGGCATGACAGACCCGAGCGATACCAAGCGCTCTCACGGCATCCAGCGCCCAGGACCCTACAGCGAGCAGATCGGCAGCAACAACGACTCCATGGAACTCCTCCACGTCGAGGCTGTTGGTGGCGCTTACGCTGGCACTTACCCCGTCAAGCACTCCCATGTCACTACCATCAAGGCGGACGTTCGTGATGATCTGTCCACCGATTCCGTACTGCCCGGGAGTATTGTGCAGACCAATACTGTTGAAGTCAGGGTTTCTGAGAAGCCTTAGGCTACTGACAGTAAATAGGGTCGAAGGGGTGGCGGTGATGAGTGATGGCTCGTGCCTGTGGTTTTTTGGTGTGTATGCGTGTGTGTATGTTTTATACGGGGGTTCTGTTATATTTTGGGCATGGGTTGGGATCTTTTGAATCATTTTTCCGGGGTGTGGGTTAACTATATGTCTGGTTGGTTTTTGGTTTAGGTATTAAGACTACAGGATGTAATAATGAATGCTAAGAAGGTTTTGATAGTCTTGTTCATTCATTTCCGGTAGGGCGGGTGTGTATTTATGTCGGTTTGGGGATCGGTATTTTTTTGGGTAGTATCGGCGTTTATCTAGCCGAGAGGAGACGGAAGGCGATGGCGTGCATGTGATTATACAAATAGACAGTCTTTTCCTACAAGACCGAGACTACTATAGATTTACTAGACTACTCGAGTACTAGACTACTAATAAGATTACCGGATACATCATACATGCCGTACCGTACTGTACCTGTTTGAAAACTTTAATCCGCTTAGTCATCTACTTCCGAGTGACAAAAGTACTCATACCTGCGTACCCACCATACCACCACTCGCTGCCACTTCAAGTCATAAACGACACGGAAACTCACTCACCCACCCACCCACACTCAGTCCTAATGCGAACTTCGCGAACTCCGCGCTTACCGTAAGACACCCACCAAGAATGAGGCGAGACATCAATCACCCTATCATATCATCGAGTACAAGAGTACCCGATTCGCACAGACTCCATTCGAGACCCCGCGCGGTGAACCTATATCCAGACGCCCAGCGTGCCAAGGAACAGGGAATTCGAAGCTGGATGGGAGTTTTACTTGATAATAATGTGTGAGCCCAGAATCCAGCATCGCCGGGGTCCATAAAGCCCCCCAAGCGAATATTGTAAAAGCTTTGATAGATCCAGGATTGGATTGCGTGGAGGAAATCGAAATACCGAGCCGCAAACGCTTGAAACTCTGCTGGCGATCCCTTGGGTTTGGTGGACCGGGTACCTCTGCTTCTCTGGTTTCAATACCAGGAAAAAAACAAAAGCAAAACAATAATGCTACCGGTCTGCCGGACAGACACTGGAGAGGTCAGACTTGTCGCGGCAGAGGCGAATCGTTATCTATATATCGTGCCGGTAATAAACTTGAGTATGTGTAAGCGAAGATAAGCCACCCGGATGCGGCTGCTACCGTTCAAGGTCTTTAATAAAACTTGGTTTCTTTTTCTCCTCTTTCCTTTCTTTTTCCCCCTTCCTCTCGCCTCTCCCTCGCCTCCTCCACTTCCCTCCTATCAAACCCTCCATGTCTCTGATTGCGAAATTTCCTTACCGAACTCGCAACAAATAGCTGGCCGCGTCTTGGCACTGACCCTCCCTCCTTTCCTTCCTTCCTTCCTCCCTCCCTCCTTCCCTCGTCGGCAAGATAATTCCCTCGCCAGAGGCACGAAAAATAATAGTTAAAAGTCGAAAAGGTTCCCTGAACCCCGTATGAGCACAGTATCGGGAAACTTTGGCCCGTTTCAGGCCTAAAACACGATCGAGACTTCTAGATACTTTTTCATTTACCTCTTCATAAGTATGGCGCGGTACTCGTGCTACCACTGCCTTGTAAATTTGCCTCTGGCCTGTTGCGGGAGGTGGGGCGGTGATAACCCCGGGAACGGATTGTGCAGGGGCGGGTTCATCAGGTTGCCTTTCGTCTGGATAGAGGAAAAGGAATGCTTGACCCCTGTCGGCCTTCTCCAGTCTTTGCGGCATAGTGCGATGGGCAATGGATGGTTATGGTATCACAGCTGGGGTTTTTTAAGGTGTTGGATTAGGCTTTTAATTTTTAATTTAATTTTTAATTTTTATAGGGATTTGTTGCGCTGAACTTAGGGTATCGGTAGTGGCTGACTCGCTCAGTAGTGCGGGATGGGCGGGTGGAGTGGGGGGAAGGTACTCGAGTACCTTAAGTCGGGGGGGGGGGGGCGGTTCGGTTGGGCTAGCGAGCTTGGGGAAGGTAACGTGGCCCGGATACGTCGGCGGTACCTTTTTGCAATGTGTGCCCGTATTACATCCCAATGTTCTGAGATCGTTTTATTGAAGTACCCTACTGCAGGTGCGTGTGATTTTGGAGTTTCTCCAGAGTGATTATTAGATGTGGTGAGGACCACAGTGTTCATGCCGTATCTCCGTTTCCCTCTGTGTGCTGACGGTGATTGTGTGAGGAGGGGGGAAGGGAATGTGAGAGCATGGTACTGGGCTCGTATGCATGCGCACGGAATATGAGGTGGGGTCTAAGGGAGGTCTGAGAGGAGGAGGAAGGGTCTGAGAGATTAATTGATTCTCTGATTCACTGAATGAGCTGCCAGACGTTTGTAAAACGGACTGCTATTGCATGTAACCAAAGAATTCTGAGGATCTGACCAATTCCTGGCCTGTATGCAATAACAGTCCGTTTTACAAATGTCAGGCAATCACGAGGGGATGGTGGGAATGCCACGTTGTTTGGAGGCGCTTGAGAAGACTACGGCTATCGGTCCAGTTGCTCAGAAGAAGAGGAAGAAGGGAAAACGGTGGAGACTGAATCTGTAGAAGAAAAAACAAAACAAAGGGCAGTATTTCTGCACTATCACACTGTAATCGAACCGGAAGTGGGTTATCGGTTCGGTTGGATATCTTCAAGAACCCCAAATTGGAAACCAGAAGCCGTTCAAGGCATTCAAGAAATGCACTTGATAACAGGTGGAACGTACCGGAGTGCAAAAAGGAAGGAAAGAAGAATTAATTTAACCCATGGGATCTGCTTGCATGATTTTTTTGGCATCGATAAAATCGTTCAATTGTTTATGACATACTATGGTGACCGGATGGTTTCTTGGTTTATTACGCGGCCCACCACGAAAAAACCAGAACCATCCAGCTAAAAAGGTACAATAAAGAAGCAACTAATTACATCCAAAAATCCGATACCCCCCCCACCCCACAACCCAGTCCCACCCACCACCCGGCCCAGTGCTCATTTCCTCCACTCTAAACTGCGGTTCTCCCCCGCGCCATTACACATAATATATATCGAACCTGAGGGTGAAAAAAAGGTACAAAGCGAGTAGATGAATATTACAAAGAGATAGGAGCGGGCCAGCAGAGCGGCCCGGTCCAGTAACCTTTTCCACCCCCGAAAAAGGGAAAAAAAGCTAAGGAGCACGTTAATAATCATATAGAAAGGGGAACGAAGAAATAATGGACAGGCAAATATAAATAAAAAGAAAAGAAAAGAAAAACTACCAGAAACACCAAGAACACCCCTCCCCCTACACGACCAACGGCTTATATATACTTTGTGATGAGTGAACAAGAAAGAGAGAAAACGCATACACAAATATACAGAGACACAGATATACAACCCGAGAATTAGGGGACTTTGGACAGTAGATATCCATCATTCTGCAGATTCTGGGCGATCTGCTTGGGGTCGTACTTGTGGCTGACAGTCCTCATCTGTGCGATATTCGCAGCGGGATAGGAGGCGATAGGGTTCTGGTCCCTGGAAGCGTCATTGGTGTAAATGTACGGATTTCCGAATCCCAGAGAATTGGAGACCTCACTCCACTTATCCGTGACAGCCTTGCCAGCCGCGCGGACAGCGGTGTCGTCAGCAGGATTGTCCCAGTCGATGAGCATAGTGAACCACTGCTGCGTCTGACTGACGAGGCCGAGAGTGTTTCCACCCTTGCTATACCCGAAATCTACAGCGCTCTTGGAGAAGGACTGGATGGAGAAGGACATGTTCGCGTTACCGCCCGTAGCAGCGTTGATATCGAGCGCTTTGGTCTTCCAGAATGCGTAGACCGTTTTGTACATTGTAGCGCTGACACCAGTGCTCACGGCGCGGTAGTCATGGCGGGCAGGGACTGGGGAGAAGGCGCTTGCGAGGGAGGCGACGAGCTGGTAGTGAGTTCCAATAGTAGGAGGAGCGAAGTGCCCGAGATAAGGGATGCTGTAGAAAGCTGAGAAAGCCGACGGAGAGGAGACGGCCCCGGCGTAGACGAAACCAACCAATGTCACTGAGGTTGTTGCGCTGAAGACGAAACCGGCCTTCTTGTCTGCTTCACCGTTCTGCTGGAAGTTCTCTACCGCATCGAGAATTGCTGGGGTCTGGTCTGCTGCATACACTCGTATCTCATACCAGATCTGCGCGAGGTCGTTACGAGTGTACATGTCGAAGCGGGTTACGATCCCAAAGTTGCCAGAACCACCCTTTAGCGCCCAAAATAGATCCGAGTTCTGCCCGGCATTTGCATTTAGAATTATGGAATCGGGGGTGACAATCTAAAACCAAAGTGAATCAGTCTCAGTTCAGCCCATTTTTTGACGGGACATAAACAAAAAAAAACTAAAATAATAATAATTTCGAAACAGATTTCTCTTCTCCGCTTGTGATCCTTGCATTAAATTTCTTACATACCTCAAAGTTTTTGACATTATCGCAGGCCAGTCCGTACTGGTTCGCGAAGAAGGAAAGTCCTCCACCAAGGATCAAACCACCGACACCTACATTTGGGATTCTTCCACCGAGGACAGTGGTGCCCCTCTGCGAGAAGTAATTGTAGACTTCAACCCATTTGAGGCCGGGGCCTATACTCGCGACGGTCCCGTCGGTGCTTAAGGACATAGATCGAAACTTCGACATTTCGATGAGTATGCCTCCGTTCGAATTGGCATACCCGGGATTTGGCGTGTGCCCGCCGCTACGCACCGAGTACTTCACATTAAGGAAGGAAATAATTTTCATAGCGAGGGCGACTTGATTGGCCGAGCTCGGCGAGACGATACATCTTGGTTTGAGCCAGCATGTCTTCGACCTATACAGCGCGCAAACGTAAAAAGAGATTAGTATGCCTATCACCCAACGAAAGCATTTGCCGGTTGTATGGGGGGAGAGGAAACAAACCAATTCAGAGTACTCAAAGTAGTGTATGTTGTACTTCCATCTTCGCACGAGTCTGCAGCAAACTTTAGCTGGATTATCCAGCAGGCAAGATCTGTGGCGAGGTCTAAGGTCCGCTTGCGTAGTTTCGCTTCTGGTGGGGGAGTGCTGGTCAAGTTCAGAGCTACGGCGCTCTCGTTCAGTTTGGTGGCCACTTCGCTGGCTGCTGTAGGGTCCAGAGAAAGTGATTCCACGAATTCAGTGATCTCTGGGATTATTGGCCCGGGGGAAGCTGTTTGTCTGGGTGCCAAAGCGATTGCTGCGGAGTAGGCCACGTTGATGAGAGCGCCGCCTATACCGAGCAGTGAGAGCACATGGAGCCTCATGATTTCGAGCTCGGGAGTCAGAAGGTAGGAGAAGAGGGGGTGAGAAGAAGAAGAGGGAGGAGGAGGAGGAGGAGGAGGAGAATGGATATTCTCCTTCGTGAGAAAGAGGAGAATAAGGAGAGGGAGGGGGAGGAGGGCGAGGTAGTAGATGAAGATCCGGCGGAATCGTGGGAACGGACGAATTCTTGAAACTGGAGATCTAGGGTTCTTCGTGGAGTTTTTATTAATGGCACCCATGATGAGCACGGATGTCGGACTTTCTTTTTCTCTTCTCTTTGAGTTCGAAAAATCAAAGAAAGGTGGAGAAAGTGCGTAGTGCGGTCCTATCCTGATGTAGTGTAAACTGACGACTGTAGATGTGATGTCTGTGGAGCAGAGCTGGCGTTTTCTTCTACTCAAGAAAGGAAGGATGGCTTGTTTGAAAAAGAAAACAAAGGGCTAAGTACTATACGGGTAGTCTTATAAGTAGAGAAATGCAATTACCTATGCACTTTGCGAAGTACCCGAGTACAGTATCTTGGTAAACTACCGCAGGTTCTACTGTTGGCTTGATGGAGTTGTCTCTCAGTTACAAGGGCATAACAAGGGGAGGAATCAAAAACAAAAGGAACAAC
>Ga0307510_10010210_pt1 | contig 11165 bp, 17 predicted proteins | sample 12_EM_MG_FD_207224 | JGI IMG/M metagenome (GOLD analysis project Ga0307510, IMG submission 207224) | Populus trichocarpa ectomycorrhiza microbial communities from riparian zone in the Pacific Northwest, United States - 12_EM | ecosystem: Host-associated > Plants > Roots > Unclassified | place... | reverse complement strand
TTTAGTTTTGCGCTCAATGTATTTTCGGGACGGACCCGTGGCAACTTCAGTTAGCTCGAGGGCCCTCTCAACTCACATCGTGTCAGACGGTAGTATAACTTAAACATGGATTGCCGATATACCAGGGCTACTTTACGACGACCCACAAGAGGCAATGTCCAAGAAGCTAAAACGCGCAGAGCAAGAATCCATCCAGGTTACAGGAGCCAAACCGCGATAAAGACAAGCAACGGCCAAGGTTGAGCACAGCCAAGGGCAAGCAAGCAACATGCGGCATCCTTTTACTTTCGTTTGCGTGGCCGGGGTTTGGGCTCAGGCTCCGCCTGAGGAATAGGGAAATGGTGACACTAGACATAGGTTCATCACGACTCACCTTGAATTCAGACGTTTGTAGCCCCATCTTCCTAGAGGATTTCTGGCCAAGCATTGAGATCCGCAGTTCCACTATGCAAGAACAATGCGACAAACCAGACGCCTCTGTGGTCTTGCCGTGTCGCTGTTACCTCCAGAACCCCTGTGCGAAGTTTGAGAAAGTGGACGATCGTGTTTACCCAACTTAGTAGCCCGCGATGCGTCATCTGAAGGCTGGGGCTCGTTAGAAGGATCTCTGAGAGGTCCAGACGGCGTTTGCAATGGATGGTAAGCTGGCAGCGGTGTGGTACATGCACCGCCGACGAGAGTCTGGGAAACAGTCTACCAGTGTGGTACTATAGATGAAGATCTGCCTACCGCCTTTTCCGGATCTACCCTGTCCATTTTTGGTCGTGGGGGACTACTGGACAAGGCGAATTTAGTGAGATTCAAAATTGAGTGCGCGTCACTTCCGGCTGTGAACTTAGGGCTCTGCGGAATGTAATATATTGTTCAATGATTACGGTCGAGTCTGATGAACACACCTGAGATTTGAGGTAGCGTGCTAAACCTTTCTCTAAGCTCTTTATCCTAGCCTCTTGTTCTGCAATTAGGTTGTCTCGCTGTATCACGCTTAATAACTGGAAAAGTGGAATAGATCAGCTACGCACCCGCCTCAACTCATTTTGTTTGTCCATTATCCGCTTCTCATGAAAAGACCGGGATTCCTCCAGTATGCGATTTACAAGGGTCCTTTCTTCGATACTCTGTAGCCCAGGGAGTCAGCATTGAAAAGGATGACGCCTGGATAGTGTACCAGATCATTTGCGTCATAACGGGCATCGATTGTATTGCCTCTTTCGAGAAGCAGAATATTTTCCGCCTGTAGAGTGTGGTTTCGTATACTGAGATCCTTTGCTTGGTTGTCCCATTCGGTGATTGATGACTGGAGATTCCGAACTTGCTCCCTGAATGTCGTGAGCTCACTCTGTGCAGTAATCAGGGAGTCATGCAAGCATTGTGCCTCTTTGATGGCTTGTGCCTTCTCTAAGTCCGCTTGCAACATTCGCTCCTGGAGCGCCTGTATGTGAGAATGGCCAACATCCCGTTCGTCCTTTAGCCTTTTCTCGTACTCGCTCCTCATGGCGGTGGCAAGTTCTTGCTGATTTTCTAGCTGGCGTCTATATTCGTCGACAGACCTTTGCAGAGAGCCATTCCGTTCTTGAACAGCGAGCACTTCTTGGCGCAGCTTTGCTGTCTCTGCTTCCAACTTGACCTTGGGACGGCGAGTGAGAGGGCATACTCACTCAGGAAAGATGTCCTCTCACCGAAAACGCCATCTCCGCTGCGATCAGGCGCTCCTGGTGGCAATGAAGCATTGCGCGGAATGACATACACAGACAAAACCTACCTGCATATCTCCGTGACTCTCCCTGGCTAATTTGAGGGTTGCCGATTGGTCATCAAACCGCTCTTGAAGTGCGTGGCATCTCATTTGAAGTTGCGTCATCCTAGGCCATTTAAACGACATGTTGGTTTCGTATAGTGTGGTGTGATCGCTCACCTGTCGCTCTCCTGTTTGCGTTCTTCTGTGATGCCCCGTATTTCATCTTGGAGTGCCTGTGACCGTTCGTCCGCTGCTAATTTTTCGACATTCAATCGTTCGATGGTCGCGCTAAGTAAACTTTCGCGCTCTTTCGATGCTTCCCGGACCCCACAAAGTGTTGCATTTTCATTGATTTGGCTGGCCAACTCCTTTTTCCGTGCTTCGTTCTCACTTTCTAGAATTTGACATCTATATTTACGATTACTATGTGTTGATCCAAACGGTACTAACACACTCACCTGCCACTCAGTTCTCCTATCATTTGCAATTGCTCTGCTGAAGTTTTTCTCAGACCGTCTAACTCTGACCGCTGGTCGCTTGACGAAGATAAAATCGTAACGATCCTAGCAGACGTTAGTGCCTCGGGTCGCTGAAAAAAAATACTCAGTCAAGCAGAGACTGACTCCTCCTTTAGGGCAAATACTGAGGTAGCGCTGCTTGTACGGTCCTTGAGGAGGGCTTGGAGTTCTGTGTTCCTGTTCAGCCGCTCAGCTAGCGGAATATCACTTCGGGAGCGTCCCAACGCTTACTCTCTTTGCAATGCAGCTGCAATTAGGGCTTTCTCCTCGGCATCCCGAACTAGCTTCGCCGCACTGTGTTTCTAGTTATCAGTGTGAGTAGCGAAAGGAACTTGTAACGTCACCGTTTATCGAGTTGGTCCATGTTCTCCTTTGCAACTGCGTACGCTGTTAAGACATCAGAGAGCTCTGTCTGAGTGACATCAAGCCTGGCGGTGCGAGCGGCAACTAATAGGTCTGGACCAGTGGGATTAACAACAACCCCTGCTTGCGTAGTGTTAAAGTAGTCGCACTGGCATTGTGGAGATCATCTAGGGCGACCCTTAACACATCTGTCTGGTTTGCATGGGTACATTCCGCAATATGAAGTCGCTCCATTGCGTCTGCATAGTGAGAGGTGATGTCCGTTAACTTGTCACGGAGGATATCATTTGCCTTCCGTGCTGTAAAGAGCATCAAATAGGTAACGGGAATAGAGGCAACAATGACTAGCCATTAGCGCATTCTAATTCGAGGTCGCGAATCAGACCTTTCATTTCCGTTGTCTTGGCGAGGTCTTCCATCATGCGGTTGCAGTCTATTTGGCATCAAATGCAAACCCGGAAATTTTGAAGAACTGATGCAGACTCTCAGAATTGTCCTTGATTATAACCCTCAAGTCGCTGATATCTGGCAGAGCGGAACGGGCTTGCGCCGCAAAAGCAAAAGACTCGATGGATTGAGACTTGAGTGAGGCAAGTTCTGTGCGAAGTTCCGCAAGTCTGTTCTATGTGTAGTAGCGTTGCAACATGCGACATTAGGTAGACGTACGTGTTCGAACTCGACGCAACCGATCGCTTTGTCGCTTGCTTTATCTTGTCGAGGTGAGCCAGGGTATCCGAAGCTTCTTGTCGTGTGGCCGTCAGCTCAGCACGTAGACGCTCGTTTTCGACTCGCTAGTGGCTTAGCTCTGGTGATGTACGTGAAAGGGGAGAATAACTCGGACCTGGCATTCAAGCTCATCTTTGACCGATCGAAGTTCCTTGAAACTCTTTCTGATGGAGACCGGAATATCATCTTCTGCACCTTCTTCAACTTTGGGAACCATCATTGGGGACATATACTCGGATTTCGATGGGTTATCGAGGGGCGTCAGTGCAGAATTCAAGTTTGGGTTTGAAGTCCTTGGGACTACGGAGCGGATGTGTCCTATATGCAGCGCGTAAACATGTCTCCGGGTCTTGGGACTACTAGAAATCACCTCTATCCGGATTTTGTGGTGTAGCACCGGCCAACTCCTCGGATGAACGATGGTGTTTGTGCTTCTCCTGGGCACCTTCAAGTTCAGGTAGAAAATTAAAATTCAAGACTCAATGGAGAGCTATTCGGCGTACCCGCTCGACTTGTGTGAAATGATGGCATTAATCGAGGTGGGAGTGGCCCATGGGTGGTACTATCCATGCTATCATGTGCGTGCTGGTTGTTTGTATCCTCAACGTCATGCGAAAAGGAAGGATAAGCCTTATGGCTTGCATATATGCTGCCGCCTTCCGTAGGTGAAGGGTGTAACGAAGAACTATCACCAGATTGAAAAGTTGCGCTGGTGATATGGGATTCAGAGTTCCTCCCAGCTGAATGGGGTACCATGTGGCTCTTTGCGAAGAAAGATGGCGTATTTAACTGCGGTCGCGTGGTTGACAGATAAGAACGATGAGTGTTGGATGACATTGATGTTGTGTATACGCGTGAAAAAAAATTGTTCCGAGTTGAATGGGAGGTTTGATCCATTGCAGTGAAGTGACTGGCTGTTGGTCGCGACGAATAATTGTAATGAACGCGTCTGAGTCACGTGATGGGAAGAATGACTCTTTGTGTGTCTTGTCCTCCGCACCCGTCTCCCCGTCTTCTCCTTGGGTCACCCGTCAACCCCACCACGTACATTTATTACGGGACTTGGATATCTTTTGATACTCCACATGGCTCCTGCCCCCCCAGAAGCGGCAAAGCTCTTCCATCCTAAATCCAAGAGGAAAGGTCCAGTCGGGATTTATGGCATGCAGTCGGGTCGTGCCGCTTCCCCCCAGAAGCCAAAGATATCTTCCAACCCCTCGACACCACCCGCTAAATCGTCACCAAAGCCCGAGCGAGAAGCTTCTGTAGCTCCTTCCTTACCAGAGGGACCATACACGGACTACACCCTCGTTTCATCTGCCCTCAATGGCTGGAAATACGACGTAATGAAGTTCGATTCTCGAAAGCCCGTGGATATCCTTCGATGGGCACCACCCGTCAAGTTAAATCGCAAAGATTTACGGCGCCCTGATACCTCTGTCAATGGCCCCGAGGCTCCAAAAGCTGTTGGCCCTATGTTGGGTCCAGACGGAAAGCCGGTTATAGGCATGGACGGTAGGATGGTCATGGTCGACGCGGAAGGCAAACCAATACATGGAGATGGCGCTCCGGGGGGTAGTAAAAGCAAAAATGGAGGTGGCTCGAAGAAGCGGTTCCAGAAGAAGACCAAGCAGGTCTTCAAAGTACCCGAGGCCACTCGACAACTGCGGAAGGAAGAGCGCTATCCCTGGGTGATGGAAGATACGACAGGGGCAGAAATGTGGGTTGGAAAGATGGAGGAGGTCGCGAAGGCGGAGACTCAGGCATTTTTCATGCCCGCATCCAACAATACGTTCAAGTTTGTGCCCGCCCACCGATGGTACAAATTTCAGAAAAAACCTAATTATCACATTCCCAATCTTGAGGAGGCCGAGGCTCTGGTATGTAGATATACGTTCATGCATCGCTCGTCTTCACAATTTCCCAGATGGCTATGAGGCAGAGGAATAAGGATCCAGAGCGATGGCTTCTGCAAAAGCGCAGCGGTCAGGGTCCTTCTGCTGCCACCTCTGCCTTGTTCAAAGCGGAGCCATCGGATGACCCAATGGGAGCCAACTTTTCTCAGAGCTTGGGCCCCGGGGGCAGACGATTACGCACAGTTGTGAAGGATAACAGCGGGTTGTTTGGGGATGATGATGAGGAGGGCGAGTCGCGGAGCCGCGATCTTGGACAAAATGCCGATTACGATGAGATGCCTTACCACGAGGATTTCGCAGATGATGAGGAAAAGATTAATCCCGAGGATCATCAAGAGGATGAGCTCGAGAAGGAGATGGAGGTATGTACGGGACTGCATTTTGCGATTCGGGCTCACTGGTGCACCAGGAACGTCTGCAACGAGAATATATGAGTGCCAACAAACAACGGGACGCGGGCATCGACGAGTCCGATGAAGAGGACCGCGATCCAGCGTTGACTGGTGCTGGCAAGGCAATCAAGAAACTAATGAATAAACACGAGAAGAATGAAGCGTACGAGAGTGACGAGGAGTTAAATCCTTACGCGAGCTCTGTGGTGCGCGTTCCCCTATCGTCTTCGTCCAATATACAAACCAATTTCATAGGAGGAAGAGGAAGAGGAGGAACCTCTAGTTGCGGATGGGCCAGCTGTCCAGCAACAGTTTACGCCATCGCGTCCTCCTCCTCCAACAAGTGAGGCAACATCGTCTCAGGCAACTCCTACGCCTGCACCGCGTCCTGCAGGGGCATCCACGCCCAACTCCCGTGCCACTTCACCAAACCCTGGGCACGGAGGGCATTTGGTTGTCGCAAAGCGCGCAACGAGTCCGAAAGCCCCGAAACCACGGGTGATGCCAAACGGTCTCCGTGCTGGTAGCCCGCTCGCCCATGTTGCGACCAGTTCACCAAACGGTGCTGACACACTCACAGGACGCGGGGCAAGCCCGGGGCCCTCCTCCCTCCCTCCTCGTGCCGCGCCGTCGGGTGTGGTAACCACTCCCACGAAACCCGGCAACAAACGGAAAGCGGACGAGACGGAAGAGGTCGCGTCCGCGCCATCCCCGGGCGCGTCGACCGCCGGCGGCCAGCCAAAACCCAAGAAACGCAGGGCGACCGCGGCGATGCTCGGTCCCGACGGCCAGCCGATCGAGCTCGAGGACATCATGGTCATCGAATGGCTGCGCAATACGCCGAACGCCAAGACGCGGGACTGTATCTCGCACTTCACGCCGTATCTCCGCTCGGACGAACAGAAGGCCAAATTTACCGCGTTGATCAAGGAGGTTGCACAGCTGAAGAATGGCATCTTGGTATTAAGGAGTGCGTACCGTGGCGGAAGCGGAGTCGGGAGCAAGGCATCATCTCCTGGACCCATGGACACGAAGTAGCATCGCGGGTTGAGGACCTGAGGCCGAGTTGAGGGTGCGCATCTTGGGAGCCAAGCACTCGTTCATTTAGCGCTTTTTGTCAGTTGTCCACTTGTCCACACTATCTTATTATCGTGTAACTTTGTCGGGTATGCTTCCCCTCATATTCAGACCCAATTTTCAAAAAAAGAAACTCAACCTCGTGGGAGGCATTATCAAACTACAGCGCAGTCTATCCGCAAAAGTGTTAATAATACACGAATTGGGTATGCGAGATGTGTGCGAGATGCGAGATGAGATACAAAAAGTCCGGCAGGTCGGCATCAGCTGGCACGTCAAGGTTATCAATCAGATAAACGATTGTGCGTGGCAGACGCGTGGTGATCCACCCCACCCTGAATGCGTGTGAGACAGCGGCGACATGTCAATGGAGCCCAAACTTGTAAATATATGTGCGTATGTGCGACAACCTATCTACTCAAAACCGAAACAGCCAAAATAAATGAATAGCACCAAGAGAGCCACGAGGAGAGAGAGGTGTGATCAGATGAGCTAGGTCGACGCTGCGTCCGGCTTTGGGCCCGAGGCACCACCGCTACCTCCGCCAGGCGGTGCGGGAGAAGGGTTGAAGGCGTTCTGCGAGGAACCTGGGCGCGAATCTGATTGCGGCGGAGGTGCGGTTTGATGGTTCGGAACTTGCGGAGGTTGATGTGGTGGCAGAGCGTGCCCAGGAGGTGGGTGGGGATAAGGCACGACGCCTGGTGGGCCTGGCCCGTAAATGCTAGGGTGAGGCCCACCTGAGGCGAACGGCGGGACGCCGCTGCGAACGCTCTCGACTTCATGGCGTAACATGTCGATCTCTCGAGTCATGTCCTGATGGCTCTGCTTCAGTGTTGCGATAAAGTCGATTGCTGTGAAACAGGACATAACGTCAGTTTCATCGAACAAAGCACGAGGATAACAAGCCTACCTTTGCTCAGGATCTCCCATTTGCTGGCCTTCATCCCACGATCTGCCGGGAGCTGATCCCGTAGCTCATCAAATAATTCTTTCATCTCCTTCCTTCTTTTCCGCTCTGCGAGCTTGTGAGAGATGCGTAATTCGGGTGACCGTGAATATGGCGTCATCCCCGAGTCCTTCATGGTCGGTGATAGTGGTATAGCGGATGAAGATGCCAAGGCGGGTCCACCAACCTCAGACTCTGCAGCAGTATGCGATGCCGCTGAATCGGTGCCAGCAGTTTCGACGGTACGGGGGCGTCCAGCAGACGGTGGTCGCGACCTCGATCTCAAAACCCGGGACGTTGTCGGATTAGTTGAAATGGTAGAGGGAAGGTTAGTTGGGACGGACATGCGGCGCTCGGCGTTGAAAGGTGCAGGGGGGACCATGGCTAAAGGAGGGACGGAGCTTGGATCGAATGGTCGACCAGAGCTAGACCCATCACCTTCACTCTGAACCGTTGACGACTGATCGGGGGACTGCGTGGAATGCCACGCGAAAGGGGCTGCGCCATGTGGATGTGGATGGCCGTGCGAAGAATCTGCAGAATACGCCGGGGAGCTATAGCTCACGGGAGGGCTTGGGAACATGGAAGACGATGAGTCACGCCGATCGCTACTCCACCACTGCGGCCCCCCAGAGGTTGGACGGGCATCTATGGAGTGTCGACGGTCAAAAATATTTGTCTGACTGACTCGTTGTGTGTCGGCAATAGAGCCACGCCTTTTCAACGCGGGCCCCTCCAGGCTCATGTTAATCGAAGATGGAACACCCGGACCAATGAGCTGCGAATCAATATCGTCACCACCTGGTGTTGGCATGTTTCTGTCAGAAGATGACAATTTGCGTTTTGTGCCATGAGGCAGAGATGGCGAACTGGAACCACGCTGTGCGGGCTGTGAGTTGATACCTGTCACTGTCACTAGTGATGCCGTACGCGTTAATTGGGTAAGATGTACGAGCGATGACACGAGGCGTACCTTCAGTCTGAGTGTGGCTGGGAGACGAGTGTCCAGCCTGAGTGGGTTTATTCTTTGGGTCGCGGGCGGTGTGCATGGCTATAGACGCAGCTCGGTAAGGAGGGAGACCCTTGCGCGAAGAGCAGTGATAACGAGCAGAAAAGGTGATAACTCACAGGAATTCGTACCTTCAGACACGTCGATTGAGTCCCTCCGCGAAGACGACTCTGTGCGTAGTCAGAAATACTGCGAAGGAGAAGAGATGCTAGACGCGCACGAGTATGTGAACGGTCCGGAGAAATAGAGCTTCTATCCGAAGATTTGAAGGGGGAGGACGGACGAGAATGGGACTGGCTATGTCTCTGAGGGATGTCGCGTCCGGTGTCTGCGTCGCTGGGTGTGAAGAGAGTACGAGTGGGGGAATGGGGGAGTTTGGGGGGGGAAGTGGAGCTCGCGAGGTGAGAAGAGTCGTTTGTTGAACTTCGTCTTGGGCTCTGATGGAAGTCGTGAAAGGGTATGATGCAAAGGAGATGAAGAGAACGGTACCTTGTGAAGAGATGAATCGCCTGAGCTTCGCAAGAGATTTGAATGAGGTTGGACGATGTCGGAGGGACGGTCACGGTCTGCCTGGGGGAAGAGAGACTGGGTAGCCTTCCCTTCTTTTTCGACCATGGTATGTATGGGGTGAAAAGGTTTTACGGACGAGCAGTTGAATATGGTGTTCAGTTGGCAAAACGTGGTTCTACGCACACAGGCCACGTGCAAAACAAATCTAAGGTCCCCTACTCCCTTCCCTTCCTCGCCGTGCCCCTCGATCACCACGAGCAGCATAGCCCTCCCGCCCTCACTGCCCCTCTCAACTCCTCTCTCGCATTCAACCATCTCACATCCTCCTCTTGTCTCTTCTGACTGTTCTGGGTCAGCCGTCCGCTTCTCCCCTTCACCTTCTCCGCCGCCCGTTCTATCTCCTTGTCCTCCACCGTCACCATCATTCCGATCAGAGGCCTATAGTCCAGGTATAGTCGAGGGAGATCCACCAAGCATTCTAAAGCTGGATCTGTCTTCAATCCCTCCCATAGTCGGCTGCGGTACTGCTCGCGGCTTAGCCGCCCTGCAATTTCACATGGGTCGTCCAATGGCATGCCGGGAAAACATTGCTCTAGTACACCTTCGAATGATCCCAACGCCGCAGTAGCCACGTCTACGTCCCGAGAGTAGTGCTCCGACTGCACTGGCATCACGGTACGCCGTGTCTCCACTATCGCTTCGTAGCCAACTTGGTCATCTGGATGGCACTTCGCGATTTCGAAAGAGTAAGGGTGAGAGAGAAGCACACACGCATCAAGATATGATGCCAGATCCGCGGCCCTGAGGGACTGTTTCAATAGGCACAGATTTTTGCGCCCATCCTGTCCTGAGTCCATTTCGGTAGGTATATCCGCTTTCATTCGAAGCGAAAAAATCACATCGGCCGCAGGCTCCGATTTCTGCGCAAGATTTTCGCAATCTGAGTCGGTAAGACCTAAGTGGTGTTGATTTATGCGTTGCCGTAGGTCTACCGTGGCGACCTGTCCTTCTGGGCCAGGGGTGTCTTTCGGCTCCGCGCTCGGTCGACCTTCCACCTGGCAAATAGCACTTAACAGTGGCGAAGTCAGGGATGTAGGTGGTAAGCTGAAGGTCAGCGTAGTTTGTAGTGGCAGGTTTTCAACTGGGATCAGTGACACATCTGTAGGAAAGACCCTGCATTAGTCCCTCACCAAGTGACGCAGTACCAACACACCATTGCACGTGATAATAACTGGCCTCCTGCAGCTTCTGATAAATGCAACGACGGACGGCCAGAAGCCCGCCTCATCTGCAAACACGATATCAGCTTCCTCTATGAGAACGGCGGATTGTGGGTGAATTTCGGCCTTTGGAAGGTCGCCAAGGGTGTCGGCAGCATTTGTCGAACGCTTTTTGACTGGGGACGGAGGCTCTGAGCGACCCCGATGAAACAGCAGTGGCTGAGGCAAAGTGTGATTTTTGCCCACGTCCCCGATCAAGTCGTCCAGGTGCGTACCCCCGCGTTTACCCAGGCCAGGATATACTTCGAAAACGTTCCAGCCGAGTTCCTCCGCACATGCATACACAGCTGCGGTTTTCCCGCAACCAGGCGGGCCAACCAAGAGAATCGTATTGCGGATTCTCCTTCCAAAGGATATAGGCATCGACTCTTGAGGACCCCACGGGCTAGGCAAGGAGCAGTCACCTAAGTCCTCAAAGCCGTCGTATTCCCCATGCAAGTCGTCGTCGTCGCCATCATCATCGTCGTCATCATCAACTATCCATCCATCCAAGTCTCCCGCCTTTTTCCGCTTTCTCGTCACTTCACGGACAACTTCGGGGCGCTGCCCTCCACGCTTTCTCTTTTTGTGATTTTTCCTGGACTTAGTACGTTTGGCGGTAGACGAAGGCCCTGCATCAAAATGCAGTCGTAAAGCGTGCATCCATTCGCGCAGATAACACGCATTCTTCTCGTTTCCAAGGATGTGTTC
>Ga0307510_10010209_pt1 | contig 11166 bp, 9 predicted proteins | sample 12_EM_MG_FD_207224 | JGI IMG/M metagenome (GOLD analysis project Ga0307510, IMG submission 207224) | Populus trichocarpa ectomycorrhiza microbial communities from riparian zone in the Pacific Northwest, United States - 12_EM | ecosystem: Host-associated > Plants > Roots > Unclassified | place... | reverse complement strand
CTTGCCGGATCTATGGGAAGAGTTCCTCTTCATCTTGGGGGAGGAACCGTAGGGGGAGGCCGTGGATGGCTAATTGAACGGCTGTGGGGGCGAGGACGAGGGTGCACCAGGGGTTGTTCCCTACAGGGAAGGACTGGTTGAGGACCCTGGTGAGGGAGTCGAAGTAAGGGGGGTACGAGGCGGCGGGAGTGGCCTTGTCGGTGACGGTCAAAGAGACGGAGCCACGAGGGTTGACAGTAGCGGAGAAGCCTAGGGGGAGGAGGTAGTTCGACTCGCGGAGGACGCGAGCGGCGATATCAGGAAAGGTGACAGCAATGGTGAGAGCGTCTGGGTGAGGTGAAGGGGACTAGCGAGGAGCAAAGAAGCGTTGTTGGGCACCTGGGAGGGAGGGCGGCCCCTTTTTAACAAGACGGGCCGTCGCACTGGCAACTTGTTGGGGGGAAGGAGGCTTCCCAGCTTTGCTTTTGCCATTGCCGCCTGAGCCGGAGCCGGAGGCAGCTTGCGCATAGGAGGGGGAGGGGCGAACCTCAGTGTGGAGGTGGCCTGGGGTGAAGCAGTCGTGGTCGTACCTCCCCTTCCAGAATTCCCCGGCTTCGTATGAGTTGGGATAGAGCCTGGCGTACTTCTCGGGGTCCCCGAACGCCTTGCCAAGCCTCGTATCGTAGAAAGGTATGAGGTATTTAGGCTCTTCAGCCGCGGCTGAGGGAGGTGTGGGTGGTGCACGGGCCCTTTCCTTCCCTTTCCTTGAAGGGGGGGGGCCGGCAGTTGGAGGGGGCTGCGGGTTTCTTTGTGGGGGGGGGCCGCTGCTGGGGGGGCAGGGGTCGGGGCTGACACACGATGCGACAGGTCGCGTATGGATGCTTGGACATCGGCGATCCCCGGAGCGGTTTGTTGGTCTTGGGTGTGGGGGAGGTTCGCGAGTTGGGAGGAGATGTCCTGGAGCTCCTCCCTGAGATTCTCGTTTTCCTCGGAGATGGTTGCGTCCGCCTGGGTTACCCCGCTCAGCTCATGTGAGACGGTCACCAGGCCCTGGACGAGTTGGGAGAGGAGAACAATTGTGATGCATTCAATGGGGAGGGTGCCGGCCTGCGCCTCGGGGCTGAGATCCGGGAAGTCTTGGTTGCTGAGCCCGAGGGCGCTCCTCGCCTGGGCGAGTTGCCTCCTCATGAACTCTACGGGGAAGTCTTTCGAGGGGGTACCTGAACGCGACGGGAGGGGGGAGTTGCGGGCTGAAAGCCTACCAAAGGCTGCGTTCCCTGGGGGGAGGTTATGGGGGTCCGCCATGGCGACGAGAGGGTGAGGAAAAGTGGGAAAGGGGTTTGATCCGGACACAAAGCTGGGTAAAGTTGAGATTATATGTGAAATGTAGGGGGGGGGAAGAAGTTTGCCAGAAGCGTGGCCTATCTCTTGGTCAGAACCAAGCGCCTTATATAGGCATCTTCTCACAACCCTAACCCTGATGACTCATCACCTTGCCCTACATAAACCTCTATGACTCGTAGTGAGTCATAGCACAGAATCCATCGATGACCTATATGAGTCATCGCGCACATTCCGTTAACCAATCAAAACTCATAAACCAAGTCATGTGCGCGAGTAACTCACATGCGTGAAACCCATGACTCATAATGTGAGTCATGTGCGCGAGTTCTTACATCATATGACGTCACAATCGTGAGTCATGAAACAAACAAACTATCATAATATAACGATAACACGCAAATGTGTAGTCATGTGAGAATTATGAGCCAAGTGACGTCATAATGTGAAATCCAGCATACCTTATGACTAATAAGTATTAATCATGTGAAATCTCCCTTACTTAGTCACCATTTGTGACATTAGCTCCTGTCTCCCCCTAGCATCGGTCCCTCGATGCTAATTGCCCAGATCTAACAACCTCTGCCCAGCTCTTCTGCGCTCTTTTCGCAGGCTGTGGTTTCTGTGCTCGCGCTCCTCGTTCCCTCGCTTCCTGGTGGCCATCTCGCTTTTCAACCTCCCTAGGCTGAAGCCAGTTCCCGCCACCATTCTGCGAAGTCCTGGAATCTCTTCGCCTATTCCGCTTATCGTCGTTGGCTGGTCTGTTATCTTCCCTCCGTATTTGTCCTCGCTTTTTCCGGAATGGATCCTTTTCGTCCACCAGTTCCGGGACTTGCCTCTAAGGCTCCGACCTCTCGTTGAGTTTTTTCGCTCCCCTCCCTCTCCTGCAGTGTCCTCACGGCACCGAACTTCCTTTGTTGCTCTGGCTCAGGATGGTTCCGGTGCCATCTTGAGAGAGTTTTTCTTTCCCCGTTTTCCTGTGGGTAATACCCTGCAGTTATTTTTTCTTGGCCCTGGACAAAGCATTTGTCCTCGTAGCATTTGTTCCACGTACTATCCTTCTCGTGGCGTTTCCTCTGTTGTTTCTTGTTTCGGTGCGATATTGGTACGGATGGTGCAGACTGAGATTGATCTTTGGGAAACCATCCCGTGGCTTCCTGGTCTCGAAAGTGGGTCTGGCACCCGTCGTTGTAACATGCTGTCCATGGCAGCTGGTCGTGCTCCTGGCGAGCTCGTTCTGTCCTTTCTGCTTCCTCCCACTCGTGTGGCCTGCGATATGGGGGGCTCGTTGGTAGCCCTATCATCGATCCCCTCCTTCTTGCGGCGTCGCGGGTGCTGGGGGTCTTGGTGTCGTCATTCTCGGAGGCGGTGTTGGTGGCGAGAGTTGCGGTGTTGGTGATATTGAGACCCACGTCTCTCCGTTTTCTTGCTCTTTGATCTTGATCGTGAGAGGGTTTCCCTGCGTACTGTTGGTGGAACTGTTGCTTTGCGATTTCTGCATTTTCGAAATTGTTGTAGCGATACCAGACTTTATCGTGTTTGGGAGGATAACCTGTCCACTTCACTCGGTATTGTAGTTCTCCGTAGTGTAGTCGTGAATCGACACTCTCCTCGAGTTCGTACTCTGGTTGTCCTTTGAGGATAATTGGAGGTGGTGGTTGTGTTCGTTTAGAGGGAAATTTATCGTCGTGGTAAAGTCCAAGAAGAGAGATATGGAATGTGTTGTGTAGCATCATCGAGGGTGGAAGATCGAGCTTATAAGCGCTTTCTCCTATCTTTGCCAAGATTTTGAATGGTCCAATTTTCTTGTAATCCAGCTTCTTGCATGGCCGTGTGGTGACCATATTCCTTAGCAATAACCAGACCATATCTCCTGATTGTAAATTGGGATGGGGTTTTCTTCGCTCATCCCAATATTTCTTGTGCCTTAATTGCGCTTCCGTCATTTCCGTCGGTAGTATGTCGTGTAATTGACTCATGTTTTCTGGCGGTGTGATTTGTCCTTGCATTAGGTGGCCGATGGTCTAATATTCCAGGTTGGTTCCGTAGTTCACGAAGAATGGCGTGCGTTAAATGCTTTCTTGGTGGCCGTTGTTCTATGCGAATTCCCCCATTGGTAGGAGCCCCTTCCAATTATCCTATTGATAGTTGATGTATGCTCGGGGGTATTGTTCCAAAGTGGAATTAGTCTGTTCCGTCTGTCCGTCCGTTTGCAGGTAGAATGCCTTACTCAATCTTCTTTCGATTCCCAGCTGTTTGGTGGTTTCTTTCCATAAGTCGGATGTAAATATAGATCCTCTATCTGTTATAATGTCTTTGGAAAGTCCATGTAGTCGAAATATTTCCCTCACAAATAGTTCCGAGAATTGCCGTGCATTAATTTCTTTGGTGCATGGCAGAAAATGAGCCATTTTTGTGAGTCGAGCTATGATGATAAGGATTGCTTCATTTCCTTCCGACTTTTGTAAGTCCGTGCTGAAGTCCATTGATATTGAAATCCATGGTGGATTCTGGGCTTCGTTTGGTTTCATCAGGCCATATGGTGCATATCGTACCACTTTCGTGCTTTGGCATGTGTCGCAGTTTTTGACGTATTGTTTTATCGTATCTCGCATATGTGGCCAGTAATATGTGCGTTGTAGAAGTTCTGTTGTTTTTGCAATTCCTCCATGTCCTGCTTGAGGGATATCATGATGTTGTCGTATAAGGTCCACCCTCATTCCTTCGTTGTTTGGAACCCAAATCTTTCCTTGATGCCATAGGTATCCGTCTTTCCACTGACATAGTCCTAGGGCTATTCCTTTGATTTCTTGGCTTCCTTCGTGCAGAGCTTTTCTTATTTTTTGGATTTCTTCGTTCCTGCCCGATTCGTGCTGAAGTTCCTTGTCATTTATTTCTTCAAATCTTTTTGTCTCCATTTCTTTGTCGGCTGTGAAGTATTTATCGTTTGCTAAGATAATTCGTTCTTTTTCTGTGAGCCTTTCATCTTCTTCCTGGTGCATGTCGGCCTTTCGCCTGGTCAGGACATCCGGCGTGCCTCCTTCTTTTGCTGGTCGGAATTCGCTTTTAAAGTCGAAGCAGCTCAAGACTTCGCTCCATCGTATGGGTCGTTCGGTTAGTTCTTTTGTGGTTGTAAACCTTATTAGCTTCTTGTGGTTGGTTAGGATTCTGAAATGCTGTCCACTTTCTGTGAGGTATCGTCTGCATGCCTTCAGTGCTTGAACTATAGCTAATAGTTCTTTGTCGTGTACGTCGTAATTGCATTCGGCACGGGCCATGGTTTTCGACCGATACGCTATTGGCCTCCATTTTCCGTCTTCGTCATGTTGAGATATTATGCCGGAACAGACCTATTGCAAGGCGTCAGTTTCGACAAGTAGTGGCCTCCCTCGCTTGAAGTATTTCAACACCGGGGTTGAGCATAGCTTCCATCGTAACTCGTCAAAAGCCGCCTGTTCCTTGTCTTCCCATTCCCATTTGAGTTCTTTCTTGGTTCCGTGGTATAGGGGTTTGGCCGTCCTGCTGAATTCTTCGATAAACCATCGATAAAAGTTGCTGAATCCTATGAACTCTGGGATTCCTTTTTTGTTGGTGGGTGGTTTCCAGTCCCATATTGCTGTCGTTTTGATAGGGTCGACTTTAACTCCTTCATTATTGATGATGAATCCTAGGTATTCCGTTTCTTGTTGGTGAAACTGGCATTTTAATAGTTTGAGTTTCTTCCCTTGCTTTCGTATGGCATGGAGGATGGCTGCCACATCTTTTTGGTATTGTTCCAGGCTATCCGAATATATGAGGACATTATCCACATATACTATGCAGCATATGTCGATATATGACTGTAGGGTCCTGTTGATCCATCTTTGGAATGCTGCTGGTGCATTGGTTAGGCCAAAAGGCATAACGAAGTATTCGTACGTGCCGTATTTCGTGGTGAAGGTTGTTTTCCATTCCTCTCCTTTCTTGATTCTGACGTTGTGATAGGCATCCATGATGTCTAGCTTCGTGTAGTATTTGGCCATTGGTAGCCTGTCTAAGGCTTCCCCTATCAGTGGTAGGGGGTATTCGTCTTTCTTGGTGACGTGGTTGAGTGCACAATAGTCGACGCATAGTCGGAGTTTTCCGCCTTTCTTTTTAACGAACACGATTGGGGATCCTCCGTCAGAGTGCTTTTCTCTTATCCATCCTCGTTCTTCGTTTTGCTTGATATAGTTCCAGAGTTCTTTCAGTTCGTCTTGGAAGAGTGCGTAAATCTTTTTGACTGGCAACCCTTGTCCTTCATCTAGGTGGATGTTCAGGTCCACTCCTAGTTGGTGAGGCGGCAGCTTCGTTTTTTCTTCTTCCTCAAATACGTCCAAGTATTCATGGTATTCTTGAGGCACCATTTCCTCTGACTTTCTTTCCTTCTGGTACTTCCCACTGTTGATGGCTAGCTCCGTGCCGATGTTGACGGATTCTAGGCTTATTCGTGCTTGCTTCTTGTTATATTTGAGGATCTCTGTGGTTGTGTTGGGTCGTTGGTAGAACTTTCTGAAAGCTCGCGCGCAGATCTTGCAGATTTGTGCTTTGGAAGTTCCCGTGTTTTCAAATCCTTGTTGACCTCAGTCGGTCATTTGCAGTTTAGGGACTTGGTAACAGTTGCTTTCGACTATTTTTAACGCAACGAGTTGTGCGATTCGATCGCCTTTTTGAATTTGGTAGTCCTGGTCGCTCATATTGGCTAGTGCCACTTTGATTTCACCGGTATAGTCAGAGTCAATCACACCTGCATTGACAGCAATCTGATGTTTAACGGCCATGCCGCGTCGTGGTGCTATCCGTCCATAGGTTCCTTTTGGTGGCATGATTGCTATTCCGGTTGCGACAACTTCTTGTCTGCGGGCTGGAATAGTCCTTTCCTCGTTTGCGTATAGGTTGTGTCCTGCCGCCTTTGCCGATCCTGGAGTCGGTAATCTTGCTTGAGGGTCGAGTAACTTAACTCTTATCCTCTGATCTTTCTTGCTTTGAGTCGCGCTGAAGACGACTTTCAAGTTCTCTTCTCGCGCCTCGTCTCCGGATATTGCTTATACTATTGGTGATTCTTTTAAGCACCATGTCATACACCGTTCACTTTCGAAGATGATCTTGCCTTGGCCTCAGTCAATTCGGGGACTGTGCTGCTTTAACCATGGCATTCCGAGCATGACCTCATGGTTGTGTAGTTTAGCCACTTGGAAAATTGCCAATACCCTATGGCTACCGATGTCCAGAGGTACTTTCGCTGTATGGGTAATTGGTCCCATAGCGCTGGGTCGACCATCTGCCAGGTAAGCTTCTCGTATCGTTTTTGCTTGGGTGGTTCTGATGTTGTATTTGCTGCAGAACCCTTGATCGATAAAGTCGTTGGTTGCTCCCGAATCGATCATCACGTTGATCGTGATTTGTGTCGTTGTGCCATGTAGTCGTATTGTGACCATAATATGATCATTTTCGTTTTTCAGTGCTTCCGTGTTGTTCAGTGCCGCGGAAAGGTTCCTTATCTCAATGGGCATTGCTTTGGTCTTGTCCCTCAGACCATTGGTTACTGGGAACCTTCGTCGTTTCCCGATTCTTCTTCTTTTGCGACCTCCATTTTCCTGGCTTTGGCTGGTGGTCTCCATTGTTTTTTGTTGTCATTCCTTAGTTCCCAGGTCGCTCTTTCTTTCCTGTTGGCCTGGAGTCGGCAGGCCGCTGCTCGATGTCCCAGTTTGGCGCATTTGAGGCATAAATTTCTTCTCATTTTTCGTTGGTATTCTTTGGCCGATATGTTGAACACTGGCCTTCTTCGCGTCGCATCAAGGTCCATTGGATCGTCCTGATTGTCGTTCGGAGGTCGAAAGGGCCTACTTTGATTCCCTGGGGTTCCTTGCAATATGGTTGTTCCTTTGCTGGTTTTCCCGTGACACCTGTGTTTGATGGCTGCCATTTTGGTTTCCTTTTTAATGGCCCAATTTGCGACGAATTGTGGGTCTTGCAAGTCCGATCCATCCATTCCCCATGTGTCTTGTAATTCTGTTTTGAATCACTTCATCTGGTGGTAAGTCAGGGTTGTATCGTGCATCTCCGTTTAACTGGCGAGGAGTCTATATTCGTTCCAGTATTCCGTGGCTCCTTTCGATCCTTGTGCCAGTCTCATAAGCTTTGCTCTTGCTGCTCCTTTGTTGACCATTTCGCCAAATTGTTCCTGCAATTGATTTTTGATGTCGTCCCAACTGCGCCAGGTTACATCTTGTCGTCTTTCGATGTATGGTGTAGCCCATTTCAGGGCGTCACCTCTCACAAGCCTAAGAGCGTAGACAATTTTGTCGTTGTTGTATTCGAATTCCCATCCTACTCGTTTGAAGTAGACTGACAGCTGAGCCAGCCAACCTCTGAGTTGATCCCATTCGCCGTGAAATGTTGTAACGATCCCATAGATAGGTAGCTACAGTGGACTAAACTCAAGCCCATATGGTATACCAAGAGGTAACCAGATTGAGGATCGACCAGTTTACTTAGTATACTAACAGTAGACATGAGTTGGTACAAGTGTCTACAAAGTGACTTGGTGACATCGGGTTAGACAGAGTAACCTAGATAGGCCAAAGTTACCCTGCTAGGCAGGGTAACCTTTGGAGGATATGTTCGCATAAAGTTAAGGAAACATAGTAAACGTTGCACGGGTCTCCGGGGTAACATTATATGTTGTTGCGCGGACTCCCGAAGGGAATAAAGGCATAACAGGGTGAAGTTACCCTACCTTGGAAACATGATTACCCTACCTCAGGGACCCAGTTACCCTACTGAGGTACCTCAGTTACCCTACCTTCACCAGCAAAGTCATCTGCGGACTTAGGGGGAAGTTATCCCACTATCGTGGGGCTCTTAGATGTTCAAAGGGTCGCTTCGTAGGCTGTGAAATGGGCTATTGATGGAGCAGGAGTGGTCCGAACCTTCTGTAACTTTCAGGGGATATTCCCAACACGCCCATGCGGCCCCAGGGCTGGTACGGCGCGACAGCACTGTGGCTATGTAGTTGTGTGCTTTCTAGTAAAGTGAGATCCAGAGGAACGCTCCCACAACACCGTATGGATTGTGGCCGTCCAACCGACCAGAAGCTGTTCGCAGGATATATAAGGGGTGTGAGGGTGACCGCCTCCTGGGGTGCCACCTGGATAATACCTGGGAACCAGCTACGGGCATACTTTGACCTCCAGGTAGTTGTATGGTTAATTGTAGAGGGCTTGGGGCTGCCCGGGGAAGGTGCAAGGCTTCCAGGACAACCACCCCAAAGCCAGTCCCGGGCTACCCCGTGAACTGTAGCATTACCATGGGTTATTAGTGAACTCTAGAGGTGTGAGTCTTGTCACGATTTAAGAAGGTCCCACATGGTTGACTGTGGGTAGCGCCCATGCAGTCAGGCAGCAGGAGATTTCTTATTGTGGGAGCAGGCAGTCAGGTTTAGAAGCTTAGTATAGCCAATTAGATTTGCCGATGGACTGCGTAGCTTGTATAGACGAAACCACCGCTGGGCCAGTGAGTCCCAATAGATATTATCTCTACTGTTGGCAAGTCAGTTGGCCACTGATATGCTACCGATAGGAAAGAGTTTTCGCTTATGCAGATGTAGTTGGAGAGACATCACCGGAAGAACTTCCTATTGGTGGAGATAGTTAATATCCGAGCGGTCCGACTGCCTCCGAGTGTTAGCTCACTCTAGGCGGGTAAGTTGGACAGCCCTGAGCTGAGCAGGGTGCTTGCGAAAGGTCAGAATGGTTGACGTGTGTCCTCTGGCTTTACATTATTCTACTTAACTAAAGTGAGAGACAGCCTATTCTGATAACCAACGATCCTCGAGAGACCTTATTGAGTGAAGCTTTCAGGCTTAACGATATTAAGTTTTACCGCTTGATTCTACTTTGAATTATGTTTATCTTGATTTTGATCCTTACTTCTACTTGGGTCTTCGGTGCGGTCGCAATCTTAGGATCCATCTTCCTACGCAGTGTCCCCCTTACAAATGTGCTGGGTTCCTTGATTTTAGGCTTCCTTGTATTCCCAGCCTCTTTGGTTAAGGCTCCAATGATGTGTTGTATCTGTTCCGGCGTGAGGTTGAGAGGCAGGAGTACCGCTTTTCCTTTGGTGTCTGGATTGGGATTGGATGTGGACGCCATGGTGTTCCTCCTTGTTCGTACTGCATCACTTTCGTCCGATGCTGATCCATCTTCCGTGCTAGGTGTTGTGGAGCACGCGGTTTGCTAGTGTTGAATAGACTCGGGTAACGCTACCCCTAGTCCCTCTAGGGCGATTTCTGTGTCATTGAGATCGAGCTCCGGATCGACAGGTTGTTGAGCCGTGCTGTCATTGGGTGATGCAATGCGATGCAACCCAATGTAACAATCCTATTGTTAAGTAGGTATGCAACATGCAACGATAGTCGTTTCCTAAGTAAGCACGTCGCCTTATTCTACAATAGGGGGTATAGAAGTAGTATCTCCACAGATAGTACGAAACTGCCTTGCTTGTTTTGCGTGATCCGTCGAAGGACACTATCTCGTCAGATAGTAAGATGTGTGGATTGTCGTGCTTGATAGAACTATCACAATAGTCCTATGTTCGAACAGGCTGTCGAGACTATCACAATAGTCGCCTGGTTGGTAGATCGTTGTCACAAATTGTGACTAAGCAAGGCAGATTTCACATGACTCATACTTATGAGTCATAAGGTATGTTGGATTTCACACTAGGACGTCACTTGACTCATAGTTCTCACATGACTACGCACTCGTGAGTCATTGTTATATTTTGATTGGTTGATTCTTTCATGACTCACGATAGTGACGTCATATGATGTAATGACTTTCGCACATGACTCATATTATGAGTCATGGGTTTCACGCATGTGACTCGTTTGAGCACATGACGGAGTTTATGAGTTTTGATTGGTTAATGGAATGTTGTGCGATGACTTATATGAGTCATCAATGGATTTCGCGCTATGACTCACTATGAGTCATAGAGGTTTATGTAGCGCGAGGTGATGAGTCCCCAGGATTAGGGTTGTGGGAAGACGCCTATATAAGGCGCTTGGTTTCGACCAACAGATGTGACACGAACCATCGCTCCTCCACATCCGGCGATTGAAATCTCAACACCACGGGTTATCATCGTCACTTTCCCCCACCCACCTCTCTTCTCCCACGATGGCTACTGGCTAGGGGTTCATGTTAAGCCATCTACCCTCCTCCTCTGTGGCCTCGGCCTCCCCTCCTTGGGCTTCTCGTTCCTGTTCGTCGTTGACTCCCGCTCATGATGTTCGGTTCTCCCCCTTACCCCGCACTTGCTTTGCACCTCACTTAGCATTTTGCACGGTCGGAAAGCTTCTCGCTTCGCTCACGGTCGGCGTTACGGTGTCAGACTCTCGGTCAAAGTAAGGCCTCGGTTCTGCTGGGCTTGTACCTCTGATGGGGAAAGCTTCGGTTAGTAACATCACGGTCCCGCTTGGTCTCGCTGTCGCCCCAAAAGCCCTTGCTATGGCCCGTTAGTCGGTTGTGGCTAGCCCGCTGGCGATCCTTCCTCTACCCCCCTCCCGGTTCTGTCCGCTGGCACCGTACTGCCCCATAAGCCGGCACCTTTCTGCTAATCCCCCTCACCCGCTGGCACCCTACTGCTCCTCACCGGCTGGCACCCTACTGCTTCTCACCGGCTGGCACCCTACTGCTCATCATCGTTGGCTGGCATCCCCTCGGCCCGGTGGCTCCCCTCGCCCACCTGCCTCTCTCCCTCCTGCGATTTACTCTACGGTCGCAATCCTCGCTTAGGTTACGGTTGATCATGGTATTGCACTGC
>Ga0307510_10010208_pt1 | contig 11166 bp, 8 predicted proteins | sample 12_EM_MG_FD_207224 | JGI IMG/M metagenome (GOLD analysis project Ga0307510, IMG submission 207224) | Populus trichocarpa ectomycorrhiza microbial communities from riparian zone in the Pacific Northwest, United States - 12_EM | ecosystem: Host-associated > Plants > Roots > Unclassified | place... | reverse complement strand
TTGTTTCTGTCATGAGTTTTTTGTTTTAGTTAGAGCGAATTTGAAGAGCTGAGCGACGTGTCTAAGTTCCGTGTGAATTCTCTTCTATCGTCTACCACTGTGCCAAACATAACCTGCCAACGTTAATAATTCCGTCGACCTTAATCCCCGCAAACACCTATCCGAGAAAAACTAGCGGGAGAATTTAGCTTGAAAGAAAAAGAAAAAGTGTAAGGAAAAAAAAAGAAGACGGAAGGGAAAGTAGAAACGAACAAACAATCCCCCTGTGCATGAAAGCCTGAAGGGGATTCTAGTTTTGTTTCCATGCAGAAAAAACTATGATAGTCAGAATGAGGATCACTACCCCCAACTCTCTGAGGAAAATGCCCGCCAACGAGTAAGCTCAAAGACTCAGGGAATCCACCGTGCAAAGGAGTCCTTTATCATACTTCACTGTGAAAAATAGGCTTTAGGTATGCCTTGGCCGCACTCTCTTCTTTGAATTTATACTTTCTACTCAGTTCTTTGTACATCATATCCAAGTTCTGCCCAAATTTTCAGTAGTTTTTGCCATCACCAGATATCACTCGATTTAAGGGTTATATCTGGCCGCCCTCCCGTGACAAGACCCCTCTCCTCTTTTCACCCCCCCCTTATTTTCAGCCTCGCGCTACTCCCTACCTGCTGGAATCATCAGAGGTTTCACTGCATAGAGCCCCCTCCTTCCCCCTTCCTTTTCTTTAATGAGTGGGCAGCGGGAGGTTAGTTAGCTAGTTATAAGGTAGGATTTGTGGTGCTCGTGACACCCCGGAAGCGGGTGATTTGTAACCACAAGTGTAGATCGTGGGTTAAGCAGGGGGGGCGAGGCGGAGCGGGGACAAGGGACGAGAGCGAGGAAACTCACTGATGGGTTCAGACTCAACTCCCAGTTTTCCACGGCTAGCGATTTTTTTCTGTGTGTTTTTTTTTCCTTTTATCATCGACGATAGTTAACACTTCCTATAATGCAAGCCACATTTGCCCACTTAGGTTCTGTTTTGCGCTTTCCTACAGTTACAGTTTGATCATTCCTTTGTGTTTGATCGTTCACTTCCTAGGATACGCCAAAAAACCCATCCGGGGAATCCTGCCTCTGGGACACCCCAGTCATCGTTTTAGCACTCGAGTAATTTATAATCCATTTGCGGACCCGCACCTCACAGGCGCTTCATACTCCAGTGAGCATGCCTAGTAATGATTGGTTGGTGCAGGATTGTGCAAAGCAAGAGCCTCGCTAGTCATCACCCCCCTTCCCTCACTTTCTAGAGATTTCCTTATGCCCTAGCAGAAGCCGGATCTCCACTGCACACAATTCTTCTGTAACTCAAATGAAAAAGGAATTCAGATAGTACTCGCAGACTTTCTGCTGAGATCGTTCCGCGGAGATAGCCGCCAATTTCAATTGATTCAACAATAATAACTCATTCAGCAAGATTGCCAACCTCATTACCGAAATACGTTTGGCATTTTTCAACTTATTAATAGATCGACAGCGACAGCCCGGCGAAAGGCCTGGGATTCGCGATGGGATGCGATAGTCGGTGCGCGGCCTGGGGGTGAATGGGGAAGTTCCCTCGTTCTCTACTTCTCTTCTCGCTATATATTGAATTCTTAACTAACTATGTACTCGAGTAACGGTAGAGATAGGCGTGTATACACTGTAAACCAGAGCGAAGTCGTCCTCATACCCTTCCATGGATCACCACACATGCCCATTCTCACCCTTGTGTCCCCCCTTCCTTTTGGCATACTCTCGTGCCGACAAAGGAAAGGCGCGGACTGCCACTGCTTATTACCTCCAGGAATCCAACTCTCTCGCGCTTCCTTCAAGCTCCCTCGTCTTCCTTCCGCTTTCCTTCCGCCTTCCCTCTGGATGACTCATCAGGTGCATTCCCAAGCGGTTTATAGGAACAATGAAACAACTATCGCGAGAGCAGGTCTCACAATTTCCAACATGGCGCTATTCCTAGGAAGCGTGTTAGTAGGCGAGGGATCCTGAGACATATACGGGAGACTTTTGGGAAGGTTAAAAGCGAGTTTGGCGGGCAAGGTCTCATACTCTCTAATAATATAGATATTGTGTGGGAAACTATTTCCCTACCACGGCTATTCTATCTAATGACATTTTACACGGATCGCCTCCGAAGCACCGATCTGAGTCCCTGGAGTCGCTACGAGAAAAGATTCGGGTACCCCCGGTGTCTCAATTCATAAACGCTTTACTCAAGACTTCTTGAAAAACTGCTGCTTACCTGTTCCATAGTTAGGTTTGGCATGAAGTGGGAGCCATGGATTCGTTGAGAGCTCAGTGGACAGTAAAGTGTGCCGGAATTTGGAGTAAAATGGCCATCGCCTCGAGTTTTTGGTTACTCCCCGTCAGCAAATCTTCACCATACACCCCCTGTTGTGTTGGCCGCTAATGTATCTGAAAAAAAAATGGATCCCTCCAACGGGCGTCACCATTAATCCTTTATGATACATCAGGGGGTGTATTAGAGTGGGAAAACAAAAAAAAGCAACAGTTATCGTATCATACTGTAAAAGACCAAGAGACCATCTAAACAAAAATAAAACTCTGGATATATCATCTAACTAAACCTTGATCCATGCTTGTATCAAACGAAAATAGATTGCCCGTGAGCGAGAGAGCGGATAACCTATCCGAAGAAGGAAGAGAGAAAAGTGCCCCAATCCCACTCCCAAAACCCCCGAGAGAAAGCTGACCGAAAAGAAACGAATAATTATCTTAGACCACCCCATAGTAAACTCATATAATTACGTACAGTACATATAGGATTCATGTGACACCAAAAAGCGGATCCCGCGGAGCAAGGTGACACTCCAGGAAACTAGGCGGAGAGACAATTACCGCATGTCATCAGGAACGTTGGGCCTGGAACAGTTTTACGATTCTATCATAGTCGTATTTGGCTGCGATCATCCGCGATGTTTCGCCGGATTTACTGCAGCTATTGGGGTCGACATCATTCCGCTCTAACAACATCTTTACTACTCCCTCATGGCCATTGGTGGCAGCCCACGAGAGCGGTGTTTGGCCACGCCGCCTGTCAGGAGTATCCGCGTTGACGTCTTTCCGTTCCAACAATATCTTGACTACGCCATCAAGGCCATTCGCGGCAGCACACCCGAGCGGTGTTTGGCCGGATCCGTTTGAACTATTGGGGTTGACATCATTCCGCTCTAACAGTATCTTCACCACTCCCTCATGGCCCCTCTCGGCAGCCCACGAGAGCGGTGCCCTGCCAAACAACCTGTCTGGAGTATTGGGGTTGACATCTGCCCTCTCTAACAGCATCTTCACTACTCCCTCATGGCCACTCTCGGCAGCCCATGAGAGCGGTGTTTTGCCGGATCCGCCTGGGTCATCAGGGTTGATGTCATTCCGCTCTAACAAGATCTTGACCACTCCCTCATGGCCATTCTGGGCAGCGCACGAGAGCGGTGTTTGGCCGGATCCGCTTGAACTATTGGGGTTGACATCATTCCGCTCTAACAGTATCTTCACTACTCCCTCATGGCCGTTCACGGCAGCACACGAGAGCGGTGTTCGGCCGTATTGGCCTAAATAATTAGGGTTGATATCTTTCCGCTCTAACAGTATCTTCACTACTCCCTCATGGCCTTGCTCGGCAGCCCCCAAGAGCGGTGGTTCGCCGATTTTGCTTGAACTATTAGGGTTGATATCATTCCGCTCTAACAGTATCTTCACTACTCCCTCATGGCCTTGCTCGGCAGCCCTCGAGAGCGGTGTTCCGCCAAACATCGTGTCTGAGGTGTTGGGGTTGACATCTCTGCGCTCTAAAAGTGTCTTCACCACCCCCTCATGGCCATTCTCGGCAGCCCACCAGAGCGGTGTTTCGCCGGATTTGGTTGAGCTATCAGGGTTTACATATCTCGTGCTAAACAGTAGACTCGCTACTTGCGGAGCCTTCCCCCACCAACAGCCTATTCTCCCTAGATTGACAAATCGAGGTCCGAGAAATAACCTCACAACTCCCTCATGGCCATTTCCGGCAGCCCATGAGAGTGCCGTTCGGCCATCATCTGTGACAGGCTGATCAGGCTGAATGTCCTTTTGTTGCAAAAGCAACTCCACTACCTCTTCATGCCCACATCTTGCGGCCCATATGAGTGGCGTTATACCGGCACCATCTTTTTGGTTCACATCCCATTTGTTCATCTCTAGCAAAGTATTTGCGACTTGAGCGATGCCAAAATAAGAGATACAGTGCAGCGCAGAGAGCCCACGGCAGGCGCTAGCGCCACTCCAGATAAACCCTCGATTCCCATACTCCCGTTTCATCGACTTCCAAAGGATCTCAGCAGATATGTGAGTATCGAACTGATCAAGAAGCTGCAGCGCAAATATTTTGGCAAGATCTGAGGGCTCCGCTCGCATGTGGATTCCCCAAAATATAGAGGAATATTTAAGGAAGGGTGTGCCTCGCCAGTTAGGGGGTAGGCCAGATGAATCATCCTTGACATGCTGGAAGTTGAGATACGTCAAACAGGTTTCGGCTATTGTTGAGTGAGCTCTCTCAAAGAGGTTCGGATGTGTGCGGAGATGCTCCTGGAGTGTAAAATGGATTAATCTAACTGTCGAGGTACCCTTATCAATGGTGGCAAGTCCTTGGCAACAGGATAGCATGGTCGATATCCCAGGGATATTATCAAAATCGAGATCGTTTGACCCTATCCGGACTGCTAGAGCGTGTCGTATCTCATCCACTTGCAATGGCCGCCTCGAATGGGAAACCCACATCAGGACGGCCATCCCGAGTCTTTCTTTCTCCTCGCCTTGAGACTTTATCCTTTCCAGTGTTGCCCCGTATGCGCCCCCTAAATCTAAACTATTCTGCATTGCTCTAAGCCTCTGTCTCCTTCGATATATAGTTGTCTCCAGTAGAATCGTCTCGATACTCAAGAAGGCGAGCAGGAATCTAGATACAATATCTCTTAGCACAAAACTTTAGGTGTTTCTGCAAGTGCTCCCTTCCTACTTACATTTGCGAAACCGTTCCTGGAAGATTACCAATAATTTCCTCCTCTAAACCTTTGTCCATCGCGTCCGGCATCGTATCCTCCCCTAGTTTGGCTCGCAGGAATGTGATGATATCATTCTTGGTGGGTGTTATCGATCGAATCGCTGCTCTCCCCGCAAGGCGCTTCTCAATTTCAGTCCGGATGTGTGGTCTTCCGGTGACAAATAGCCGAGCCCCGGGAGACTTCTGGAGAATTTGATTGAGTAAATCGAGAAGCTTCAGCCGATACCCTTCCTGGCACTCGTCCAAGGCGTCAATGCATATAAATGAGGGTCGTGAGGACGTGATATCCTGCAAGAACTCCACAATTTTCGAGAGCACTAGTTTCGGGGCACCAACAGCCCTCTCCCGATAAGCTTTGACTATTTCTTCCGGAACCTTGCCCAGTCCACCGATGATCTGTTTCAGCACCGAACCCAGAACAACTGTTGGGGATTGCTCCTGCGGCGCTGCGAAGTCGAAGTAGAAAGATGCAACGCCTGCGTTTCGTTCCTCGGCCTGCTTGCATAATGTATCTATCACGAGCGAGCTAACATTGCAGCTTATTAGCAATACCTCTCTCTCTTCAAGTATCATCTCCCTTACCTAATGTAGGTCTTCCCAACCCCCGGATCTCCGTAACAAAACAAGGCTGAGCGATCAGGACCATCACTACTAGTTCCACCCAACCAATTTCGGTATTCCTCAGTTTGTAAGATCCAGTCTCCCACCTTTTCAATCCTACGGGCTCGGATGTCATCGTGCCGTGTCTGAGGTGATAGGGGTGATAGCCAGGCCAAAATTTCAGAATCCTCGTCAGCGATCGTGCAGTTGTTCCACACATTGCTAACAGCATTGGTTGTATTAAAACAGTGGGTATTATTGAAATAATTGGGATCACTAGAAGGATAGGTATTTTCGTTGATGTGAAGTTGAGACATTGTGGATTTTTCACCGCCTCGCCGGTTGTAGAGGAGTGGTTCTTGGCTAATTATGTCCAGTGAGTTAGGGTCGATGTGGTTTCCTGGGAGAGACGACGAGCGGGGGCGACAGTGGTTTTTGAGGCCTGGTGGGCAAATCCCTTGCCCAATTAATCCAGCCGATAATGGTCATACTCTGTGAAACCATAATGATTGTGGGCTGTTGTATGAACAAGCCCTAAGCGGCTAATGGGGGAGTGGGGCAGCAGCGAAAGGATAACAGGAAAATCAGCATTTTATGCTAGGACTACCGTACCGTAGTTACAATGTCGATCAAACTCTCCTTTTTACAACTTGCAGAATGAGGAGATATATCGGAGCCATCTCAAGAACACAAGACACCAGGTGCCGCGGAAAGAAGTCAATCCTTCTCAGCAGTTGCATCGTACTATTTCGAACTACCTTTCGTGATCTCACACCGACCCTATCACCACCACCTGCTCCTCCACATGGCAAAATACCAAATGCACCCCCCTTGTATATGTCGGCAACCAGTGCATCCGGAAAAAAAATTCCACAATTGGCTCTTACATTCCCCCCGCCCTTTGCGCAGGATGGAAGGAAGACAAGAGCTACCGTACTTTACAAAACTAAGACACCCTCTACCTCCCAAAAGGTCTCAAGATATATGCTCTACTTGGGTGCCTAAACCCGAATATACTCCACCAGCAGTATTTTACAAAAAGGTGAGATTCCCTAGGAACAAGAGAAGGGTTGACTTACCCGCGAAACCTTTAATTTAATCCCAAGCATTGACGAGGAAAATTGGAAATCTAAACACAAATCAGCATCCCGGACTTTGCCGCACAAAACTCATCCATCAGGCGCTACGCATACGAAAAAATAATTCCAAGGGACAAGGTAGCAGACTCCAGGGAATCAAGGATTATCCGATTACCGGTTACGTCGGGAATGTTCAGCCTTTACTGAATCCACGATCGTATCGTGCCCATTTTCAGCAGCCAGCGGGGAGAGTGTTTTGCCGGATTTACCCGGAAAATTGGGGTTCACAGCTTTTTGCCGGAATCGGGGGCTCGTTCCTCATTGGCACCCATTGCTAGCACCCTGCGAGAGTAGTGTTCAGTGACACCCTGCATCTGTAGTGTCGGGGTTGAAGCCTCCCCCCCGCCCCAATAGCAAATCAGCCAACTACAGGCTCATAGCCAGTCCTTGCAGCCCACACGAGCGGTATTTTGCCTGAAGAGCTTTTTCAGCCGTAGCGCCGTTGTCTCTGTGGCTCAAACGCTCACCAGTACTCGTAGCCTGTACGAGTAAGCTGGGGCTGTTGGATATTTCGCTGCTCACCACCTGCATATTTTCTCATGCGCGCTTGACGAGGAATGCAACCATCTTACGTGATACACATGTTACACACCGTCGCTTGAGGACTGTTCCCACTACTCGAGTACGGCATATCCACCCAACTATTCCCGAGCTTCTTTGGTTCATCCCTGGTTCTGGGAATTAGCCGGGCATAAACTCGACTTTCGGTAGATCATTCTACAACTATTGTTGTATAAGATCTCGCAAGGGATCTGATACAAACCTAGTTTTGAGATACTCGAGCGATTCAGAATTCATTTGTGGACGGGCACCTGGATGGTACTTCGTAAGCATGACCGGTAATGATTAGCTAGCGCAGGATTGTCCAACGCAAGAGCCTCATTAACTACCACCCCCCCTTCCTCAGTCCCTCAAGATTTCCTCATGTTCCAGCAAGCCGGATTCCCACTGCACACAATCCCTCTCTAACTCTTATGAAAAAGAGTTCAGATAATAGACTATTGTAGAGATATCGTTAAGCGACAGATTACCGATAATTTCAACTGGTTCAGCAGGAATAACTCATTCAACAAGACCCCCAACCTCATTAGCGAAATAAACGCGGGGGGACCAAATTCTACCTCGGTTATCATTAGTTGAACTACAGCAACTGCACTAGTGCGTATGAGCCGGCTGGTTTGATACGATGGGGAACCGGGCACTGCAAACCAGCCGGTTCATAGGGTGACAAGATACGAAAGAGGATTAGGTTTAGTGAGAGTTGTTATGTCACGAGAATCAAGGGGTGAAAGAAAGCTATGTCAGGCAGAAAGTGTTGTCTGGAGAATGGAGGTCCAGCTGCCACTAACTACCAACAAGCAATAGTTCCCTAGCCATTGATATTCCGCGCGACCAAGCTAAGGACCTGTTCGGTTGCGATGGTTCCGTTCAGTTGGGCGACCGTTTCTGCTGTGAAAATAGCCTTCTCTCATTTTTGAAACTGACATTTGTATGGGACAACGGAACGGATCCATCGCGACCGAACAAGGCCTAAGGGAAAAGAGACAGCCATCGTGGGCCTATGCTGCGATTTCCTTGTTCAACGGGAACATCTAAGACCAATATGTTTGGTGTTTTCAATTGGCCCGGCGTTCACAACAAGGTACGATCACCAGCGCACGACTTAAGGGTAAATGGGGAAGTTCACTCTCGCTACTCCCCTGCTCGATATCGACTACACTCTCAACTAACTACCGGTACTCGATTAACTATAGAGATAGGAGTATATATAAACCATAACGAAGTCGTCCTCATATCCCCCCATGGATCACTGAACATGTCTCAGAGCGTCCGAACATCCAACCCTTTCATGCTTCCTTCCGGCTCTTCAGTTTTCCTTCCTCTTTCCATTCGGTGGACGCATCAAACGCATTCCCGAACCATTTATAGGAACAATGAAACTACTATGGCAAGAGGATTTCGGGCAGCACCCCGCGACTTCTAACATGCACTATTCCCGGCGGCTCGTTAGGCGAGGGATCCTACGACATATACGGGAGATTTTGAGAAGGTCAAGAACGACTTTGGCGGCAAGGTCTCCTGCTTTCTAATAATATAGATTTTCTGAAGAAGGCTAGTACATCCCTACCACAGCTACTCTACCTAGAGGCGCTTTACCCGGGTCGCCTCCGGAGCACCGATGTGAATCCCTGGAGTCACTACGGCAAAACCGTCCACCGAATACACCAGTATTCCTTACCGGAAGGCCCTATATCGGCGAAAAGATTGTGAGATGTTTTAGTGAGGTAGTTAGGGTACTAGGTAATACTACCGTGGAGGGTATCAAGAGTTATCTGAAAATGACCCCAGACGGCGAGAACTAAAGCAGCAGAAGTAGGACTCCAATTCACGAATTTGGGATGAGCATAGAAGTTCCCTTGTTCATTACACTCTATCTAAACAGTAACGGCAGGAGTAGATATAAATCATAAACGAAATCATCCTCTTATCCTTCCATTGGTCGCAACTCATATATGTGCACTTCTAGGTCTGTTTCAAGTTTCCTTCCATGTTCCCATCCTGATAAAGGAAAGACAAATATCATAGAGACTCCCGCCCATTGTTGCCTTCAAGAATCCGACAATTTCACTTTCCTTCCCACGGATGTAGTGATACCAAGCCTCAGCGCATCCCCAAAGCCTATCCGAGCCACGAAGCAACAGTCCGACCATGCCCAGAATGATCTAACAACCTCCAACGGCTTCTCTCATGTTCTCCTAGTTGATTTTCTCAGATTTGGTTGTCATTGCCCTGTGTGATTTCGCTCCGCGCTATATGTATTAGTCTCTTTCTATATTCTAAAAAATATCCTAGTAGCTTGGGTGGTGAATACCGAAGGTTCTCCCATCACTCCACATCGCTTGCTAGACATCATCTATGGGTTGCACCAGCTTCGCTCGTATTGCTAGAGTTGGGGGGTGGAGATTGGATCTCTATAATCTATTTCGAAGTGGTGCGCCTATTTAAGGACTAGAGTCCGGCTTAGCTCAGATCACTGGGGTGATTGCTTATTCATCCTTAACCTTAAGCATTGTGCTTCAACTCAAGGGTGAAGGGAATTAATATCTTGTTCCATTTCGGCACTGGCGGCAGTGGGCTGGTTAGCGTTGACCAAACACTACGATACCTTCCACAGTTAGGAGGCATATCTGAACCATAATTCAAAAGCACAGGAAACAAAATCAGTTGGGAAAGGATTCAATCCTTTTGTGCAATTACACAATTCGATTTCAAACGTCCATGTGCGATCCCACACAGCTACCACCACCACCACCACCTAGGCTTCCTCCGCACAAAATATCGACACCTGCCATACGCCTGCGAGTAATCTGACCATTAGTATACCTGAAAGATATTCTCTACCAAGCATTCCGCCAAATTACTTTTGATACATTCCTGTCCATTAGATAAGGGAAAGAAATAAAACTAAAATTATCGCATTGTGCAGGACATGCTTCACCTAAAAATATATCCCAAAATATATACTCTCCCTAAACATAATGGCATTCGGCCACCGAGTAAAATAGTGGGGCTGCGTGAGAGTTGGTGAAAAGTCAACTTCCCCAAGAAGATTCTAACTTGGTTATCAAAACTCTGGGGGGGAAACTGAAAGCAGAGGACAATAGACATCAGGGACCACTCAGACAAAACTCATATTCATCTGGCACTAGATGTACTAAGAGACGAGTATTTCCATGAGATAAGATTACAAACTCAAGCAAACCAAGCGGGGACCTAATTACAGAATAGGCCAGGAACGTTGGGCCTTTAGCAGCTTCACGACTCTATCGTGCCCGGGTAGGCAGCGAGCCTGAGCGGTATTTGGCCAGATTTGCCTGGACGATTGGGGTTGACATCCTTCAGGTTGAACTGCGGATTCACTACTCTCTCGTGTCCATACTCTGCAGCCCACAAGAGCGGTCTTCGGCCGGATTCGCCTGAGCCATTGGGATAACATCTTTCCGCTCCACCAAGAACTCGACTATTCCCTCATAACTATTCCTGGAAGCCCAGAAGAGCGGAGCTCAAGCAGATTTACTTGTACGATCTTGTCGACAAAATTCGTGGCCCCCCCCCCAAACCTTTTACACCAAAAATGGCAGATTTCGGACTCTCATAACTCAGCCCAAAATTTGATAGATTTAATAAAACCAAGATATAGTCTAGGCAATTGTTCAAACTTTCTAGGTAAGAATTATGAGAATTTTCCCATTCCCCTGTGAGAGTTGAGAGCTGAGGGCTGTCATTGGATGCGGTTACAATGTACTTTTTGTGTGGGACTCTCATACAAAATCAGAGGTATC
>Ga0307510_10010207_pt1 | contig 11166 bp, 11 predicted proteins | sample 12_EM_MG_FD_207224 | JGI IMG/M metagenome (GOLD analysis project Ga0307510, IMG submission 207224) | Populus trichocarpa ectomycorrhiza microbial communities from riparian zone in the Pacific Northwest, United States - 12_EM | ecosystem: Host-associated > Plants > Roots > Unclassified | place... | reverse complement strand
AGTGGCGGGCCGCTCGGGCCCGGTTTCCGCATGACGGCTTGCACCACTCCTGCCGCCCGTGGCTCTTGACGAAGTAGCGCACGCAGCGGGGCGCGGTGCAGGACCGCAACTGTGCACGCTCCGGGCCGCTGAGAAAGTCGATGGCGGCTCGGGCCAGGGCCGCGAGCAGCCGCACGTACGGATCGTTCTCCATCGACAACAGCCGGGCGGCGGGGGCTCCTTCGGCCGGCCAGTCCAGCTGCGGGGCGACCGGTTCCCGTGCGGCGGCCGTGTTGAGGTGGGCCATCGCCTGGTCGGCGGGCATCAGGCGATGGGCATCCGCCGGACTGGGCGGAGCGGGACTGACCACTCGGGCGAACAAGGCCCTGACCGCCTGCCGCAGCTCGACGATCCCGAGCCTGAGGTTTTCGTCCGCCGCGAGTTCGCCGACCGGAACGGCCGGAACATGGCCGGCCAGCAGATCACGCTGGGCGCGGATCCAGTGCGTCGCTCCCTGGGCCGTGGCCAGGTCATCAGCGACGCCGCCGTCGCCGTCGTGGCGAATCGTGCTCGCCAGTTCCAGTGCCAGCCAGCGCTCCACAAGGCATCCCCTTCCCGCTCGTGCCCGGTCGTCGACCACTTGATCACATCCCCGCACACACCCTAAGGTCTCTAACGGTAAACGGAAAACTTCCGTTAGACGCCGGAGCGGGTGGAGACATCCACCCCGGCACAGGACGGCGGCCGAGCCCGCCACGGGAGGGGACTACGGAATGACACTGCTCGCACACATCAGCGACCTGCACCTGGACGGCAGCGAGAGGGCGATCCGACGCGCCACCCGCGTCATGGACTACTTGCGAGCCCTGCCCCACCCGGTCGACGCACTCCTGGTCACCGGGGACATAGCCGATCACGGGGAGGAGGCCGAGTACGAGGAGGCGGCTCGGCTCCTGGCCGCCCCCTTCCCGGTGCTGACCTGCCCCGGAAACCACGACGCGCGACCGGCCTACCGCAAGGCCCTGCTCGGCCAGGCACCCGACCCCGGCCCCGTCAACCAGGTCCACCACATCGCCGGCACCACCATCCTGATGTGCGACTCGACCATCCCGGGCCGCGACGAGGGACGCCTCGACGCGGACACGCTCGCCTGGATCGACGCCACCCTCACCGCACTGCCGCAGGACGCCACGGCACTGATCGCCTTCCACCAGCCACCGGTCGAGCTCCACCACCCGCTGCCCGACTCCGGCATGCTCCAAGAGCCCGGACAACTGGCCGACCTGATCGAAGCGCATCCACAGGTCGCCGCCGTCCTCACGGGCCACGCCCACACCGCGGCCGCCTCGACCTTCGCCGCACATCCTCTGATCGTCGCACCGGCCATCACCTGGACCCTGCGCATGCCCTGGGAGGGCGATCAGGCCGCGGACCGCGACCAGCCGCCGGGTCTCGCGTTCCACGTCCTGTCCGACAACCGGCGCCTGACCACCCACTACCGCGTCGTGCTCTGATCACCCGCTCGCACGGTCCGGAGGCATCGTGGTCCATCCCTACGCCCTCGCCGGGTTCCTGGTGGCGGTCCTTCCCCTGATCGCCACCCCCGGAGCCAGCCTGGCCCTGCTGATCCAACACGTCACCGGCAGCGGCCGCCGCCAGGCACTTACCGTCATCCTCGGCACGGTCACCGGCCTGTACATCCACGCCACTCTCGCCATAGCCGGCCTGTCGGCCCTGGTCATGCACTCCAGCGTGGCCTTCTCCGCCGTCAAGCTCGTCGGTGCCGTCTACCTCATCGGCCTGGGCGTATGGACATGGCGGTCGGCCACCCCGAACGCGACACCCGTCGCCCACCGCCCACGTCCGCCGAGGAGATCGGACTCCGTCTACGTCCAGGCATTGCTCGCCAACGTCCTCAACCCGAAGGCGGCAGCCATCTACTTGACCCTGGTCCCCCAGTTCATCGCGCCCCACCAGCCCTTCGGCGGCCAGATCCTCGTACTGGCCACCGCCCACGCGCTGCTCATCGCCCTCTGGCTCGCCGCCTGGACCTTCCTCGTCCTGCGCGCCTCACGCGCCCTGCGCAAACCCCGCTTCAAGCAGACGGCCGCCAAGGTCACGTCGGCGGTCCTCATCGCCCTCGGCGTCCGAAGCGCCCTGACGTAGGCGGAGAGCCACCTCTTGACTGCCGCCAACTCCGCGGGTCACTCCGCGAGTTCGGAGTCCCGCTCACCCGTGGGCGCCGCGGCCGAGTGCTCGCGCTGCGCGTCGTGCTGCGCGAGGGTGGACAACAGCGCCTCGACGGTCATTCCGGCCTCGGCCGGGTGCCGGAGGATGGTCCCCGGCTGGATCCGGTACGCGTTGGTCCGCCCCTCCCGCGTGTGGCTGAGATAGCCGTCCTGTTCCAGGTCGGAAATGATCTTCTGCACGGCTCTTTCGGTGAGCCTGCACCGCACGGCGATGTCACGGATGCGGGTGCGGTGGTCATCGGCGATCGCGGCCAGCACTCGGGCATGGCTGGTGAGGAACGTCCACCCTGCGTATGTCTCGGATACTCCGTCCATGCCCCCCAGCATAGGCCCCGCCTTTCACGTATCCCGAGACACGAAATAGATTTCGTGTATATCTTGACGCGCTAATTGCAGCGGGTGAGACTTGACCAGGCGGAAAACAGGGCGGATGCCTCGGGAGCGGCTGCCATGCGAGAACACGAACGTAGCGCTCCTCTCAGGAGCGGGGTCCGGACGATCTGTGCCGTGTCACCCGTCCCTGCGGTGGATCCCCTGTCGGTTTCCGCCTCCCTGAAGATCGTGACGCAGCCGGCCGGTACCCGGACGGTCGTCGTGGTCTCCGGGGAGATCGACATCGACACGGAGCAAGCGGTTCAGCGCGCCTTGCGGCTGGCACTCGCCGGTTCGCCCGGAGGGCTGGACCTCGACCTGGCCGGAGTCGGCTTCTGCGACTGTGCCGGGCTCAACGTCCTGCTGTCCGTCCGCCGACTCGCCCTGGCGGACGGCAAGACGCTCGGCGTCCGGGCCGTCAGCGCCGGGGTCGAGAGGCTGTTCGCGCTCACCGACACGTCGTCGCTGTTCAGCCACGCGCCAGGACCTACGGCCGCCGACGGCGTGGTCAACGCCTGGCGCGGACATTCCCCCACGACGCACGACCTGATGGAGGAGAACGGCGTGTCCGACGAGGCCGAGGAGCTGCGCGTCGAGGTCGGGCAGCTCAAGCGCGCGATGCTGACCCGGCCGGTCATCGACCTGGCCCGCGGAGTCCTGATGGCCTCCTTCGCCCTCAGTCCCGAGGACGCCTGGACCGTCCTCGTCGACGTCTCCCAGCGCACGAACACCAAACTCCATCAACTGGCCGAAGAACTCGTCGACTCCGTCAACGGAGCACCGCTGCCCGAACAGTTGCAACAGCGGATCTCGACGGCGGTCGCCGAGATCTCACGCCCGGCGTAGGTGGGCGCGGCGCGGACGTTCGCCACCTCCTGGTGCGTGTCGGCCGGCGTTCGCTACGGACGTTCACCAGTTGCCGGCGCGCGTCGGCCGACGTTCGCTACCTGCCGACGGGCGTCCGCTCCGGCACCGGCGCGATGCGCAGGGCGACCGCCCCCGCGGTTTCCGCTTCGTCGCTTCGCCGCGCCATCTCCGTCCACCACGACCCGCCGTCCTCGATGTACCGCAGCAGCACTCCTTCACGGATACCCCAGGGGCAGACGGTGACGGTCTTGATGCCGGTGAGCTTCATGACCGTGTGCCCGACCACGGCTCCGGCCAGGCTCTGCGCGGCCCGCGGTGCCGAGACACCGGGGAGCAGGGCCCGGTCGGGGGCCGCGAGGGCGGCCAGCCGGTCGAGGCCCACGCGCAGTTCCGACCGCGCCAACCGCCGTTCCACAAAGGGACCTTGACGTCCGGGCGCGGCGCCGCAGAGCCGGGCCAGCTGCTGAAAGGTGCGGGACGTCACGACGGTGGTCCGGGGCCCTTCCCAGCGGATCCGTGCGGCCACGTCCCGCAGTTGGTGCCGTACCTCGCGACGCAGCGCCTTGACCGCGTGCTCGGGCGGCGGGTCCTGGCCGTAGAGGAAGTCCCGGGTCAGCCGGCCCGCGCCGAGTGGCAGGGAGGCCACGAAGTCGGGCAACCGGCCGCGCCCGAAGGCGACTTCGAAGGATCCGCCGCCGATGTCGAAGAGCGCGAGCGGCCCGGCGCGCCAGCCCATCCAGCGCCGGGCGCCGAGGAACGTCAGCTCGCCCTCGACCTCTCCCGGCAGCGTGCACAGCCGTACGCCGGTCTCGGTGCGCACCACGCGGAGCACGTCGCGCCGGTTCGGCGCGCCGCGGACCACCGCCGTGGCAAAGGCGAGGGGGCCTGCCGCGCCCCAGTGTCGGGCGGTCTCCGCGGCTGCCGACACCGCCTTCACGAGGTGGCGTACGGAGTCCTCGGGGATCTCCCCGTACGGCTGCCCGACGCGCTCGGAGAGCCGTAGCTTCCACTTGGCCGTGTGCACGGGCAGTGGTACGCCGTCCTCCACGTCCGCCACCACGAGCCGAACCGTGTTCGAACCCACGTCCACCACACTCATCCGCATGAACCGGTGAGTACCCAAAGCCGGAGCCGTCAGTCGTCCAGATCGATCTTCAGTTCGACGAACAGCTGATTCACCCGCGCAGTTCGTCAAGTCGCCGCCCGGCCGGGGCGAGGGACCGTCCCCGACTCGCCAGTCCCGCCCAGGGGTTGGTGCGGGCCTGGTCCACGGCGTCGGTGATGGTCCAGCGTCGGGCGTCGAGGTCCGGATCGTCGAGTTGGTCCCAGCTGACGGGCACGGCGACCGGGGCTCCGGGTTTCGCGCGGACGGCGTAGGGGGCGACGGCGGTCTGCGCGTAGCCGTTGCGCTGTATGTCGAGGTAGAGGCGCTCCCCGCGGTCCTTCTTGCGTGCGGCCGTGGTGAGTCGGTCGGGGTGTGCCTCGGCGAGGTGGTCGGCGACGTCCTTGGCGAAGGCGCGTACCGCGTCGAAGTCCAGCTGCCCGTCGAGGGGCACGACCAGGTGCAGACCGCGCGATCCGGTGGTCATCGGCGCGGACGGCAGCCGTAGTTCGTCGAGCAACTCGCGCAGGAGCAGGGCGGCTTGGCGTACGACGGTGAAGTCGTCCCCGTTGTCCCCCTTGTCCCCGTCGCCTCCGTCCGACGGGTCGAGGTCGAAGACCAGGCGGTCGGGCCGGTGCGGCCGGGCGGCCCGGGACAGCCAGCGGTGCGGGGTGAGGCAGGCCTGGTCGGCGAGGTACACGAGCGTGGCGGTGTCGTCGCAGACGAGGTGCGTGACCGTGCCGCCCTCCTTGGACACCTCGACGCGTTTGATCCAGTCCGGGTAGTGCGCCGGGACGTTCTTCTGCATGAACCGGGGGCCGTCGATCCCGTCCGGGTGCCGCTCCAGCATCAACGGGCGTCCGCGCAGGTGCGGCAGCATGAAGGGGGCGACGGCCTGGTAGTACGCGACGAGGTCGCCCTTCGTGTACTCCTTGCCGTTCCCGTCGGCGGGGAACAGCACCTTGTCGGGCCGGTGGACGGCGAGGCTGCGGCGCCCCGCCCGCACGGTCCGGACGCCTGCCGGGGTCTGCGGGCCGGCCGTGGTCCGGGGGCGGGCCGTGGTCCGGGGGCGGGCCATCAGGAACCGCCGGACCTCTCGTCCCAGCGCGGACGCTCCTGGTTCTCGCTGCGCCTGCTTCCGGAGTGGTGGAGGTTGTGCGGCAGGAGTCGCTCACCGCCGGGGGTGCGCGGCACCTCGTCCGGCTCCCGCTGTTCCCTGACCTCCCGGACGGCACCGGATTCCGGCAGCCGGGGCTGCTCGTCCGGTCGCGGCGGCGCCGGCTCCCGCTCCCGCACCTTGATGCCCAACCGGACGGCCCACACCAGCAGCGCGACGATGACGAGACCGCCGGCGAAGGCCACCACCAGGCCCATGGCGGCGCCGGATGCGGCGAGGTCCACGTGTTCGTTCTCGGTGATCATCATGACGGCCGAGTACCCCCGAGCGAAGGGGCCAAGCGTCGGGGCCGACCGGAGTGCCCGGCCCCGGTGTCACATCCGCGAGCCGGCCGGTGTCTCTATGTCGAACCACCGACCAGGCACACGTACAAGGAGGACACCATGACGATCCGCGTTCCGAAGGCAGAGCTTCCCGCCGAGCTCCGCGAGAACATGATCCAGCAGCTCGGGACCGTGCCCGAGCCCGTCGAAGTACTGTGGAACCAGCCCCAACTCGCCCGGGCCAACCAGGAGTTCGCGGCGAACGTGGGCGCGTGGGACGCGGCCGACGCGGCGCTCAAGACGTTCGCGCACATGGCCGTCGCGGCCCAGGTCGGCTGCACCTGGTGCCTCGACGTCAACTACTTCCACGCGCTCAACCAGAACCTCGACCTGGCCAAGGCGAGCCAGGTGCCGCGCTGGCGGCAGTCGGAGGTGTTCACACCGCTGGAGCGTGACGTGCTCGCGTACGCGGAGGCCATGACGAACACACCGCCGACCGTCACCGACGAGCTGTCGAAGAGCCTGCTGGAGCGGCTCGGTCCGGCGGCGCTCGTCGAACTCACCGTGTTCATCGGCTTCGCCAACATGGCGGCCAGGTGCAACACCGCGCACGGAATCACCTCGCAGGGCTACTCGGACTCGTGCGAGATTCCCCTGGCCGTCCGGGCGGGGCACACCGGCGCCGACGTAGCGTCGACGGCATGACCGAGGACCCTTTCGTCACCCACCGCAGCCTCCTGTTCACGGTCGCCTACGAGATGCTCGGGTCGGCGGCCGACGCGGAGGACGTGTTGCAGGAGTCGTGGCTGCGGTGGGCCGACGTCGACCGGGCACAGGTCCGGGACCCGCGGTCGTACCTCGTCCGGCTCGTCACCCGGCAGGCGCTCAACCGGCTGCGCACGCTGTCGCGCCGCCGCGAGGAGTACGTGGGCGAGTGGCTGCCGGAACCCCTGTTGACCAGTCCTGACGTGGCCGAGGACGTCGAGCTCGCGGAGAGTGTCTCGATGGCGATGCTGACGGTGCTGGAGACGCTCGGGCCCACCGAGCGCGCGGTGTTCGTGCTGCGCGAGGTCTTCGAGATGCCGTACGGCGAGATCGCCGAGGTCATCGGGAAGTCCGCGCCCGCGGTACGGCAGGTCGCGCGGCGGGCCCGGGAGCACGTGGCGGCCCGGCGGCCGCGGGTGCGGGTGAGCCGGTCGGAGCAACAGGCCGTGGTGGAACGGTTCCTGCGCGCCCTGCGGACCGGGCAGTTGCAGGAGCTGATGGAGGTGATGGCTCCGGACGTGGTGCTGGTGACCGACGGTGGCGGGGTGGTCGCCGCCGCGCTCGCCCCCATCCACGGAGCCGAGATGGTGGCGCCGATCCTCGCCCGCGCACACCAGTTGGTGGCCGCGTTCGACACCACGCCCGTGTGGCTCAACGGCGAGCCGGCGGGCCGGATCGAGATCGACGGTGAACCGTCCACGGTGAGCCTCGTGGTGGAGGACGGCCGGGTCACCCGCATCTATGTGGTGCGCAATCCACGGAAGTTGACGCAACTGGACGAGCCGACGGAGCTGTCCAGGTGAGTCCATCGCCGTCCTGGATCTTTTAACTTCCCTATGTCCAGGGGTAGTTGAAGGGATCAGCTCTACGATCGTCTCGGCTGTGCGCATCCTGTGCGGCGCCGGAGATCGAAGCGGAAGCCGGGGAACCGTCCCGTGCCTGGGCGCATCGCTACTGGCATGGGGCGGCCGCACGGCAGGCCGTGGAGGGGGCGACGTCGTGGCGTATGCGAGAGCACTGCGTGTCAGCGGGGCGATGGCGGCCTGCGGGGCCATGGTGCTGGGGTGCACCGGGGGTGGTGGCGGTTCCGCGTCGCCGCCGACTCCGTCGTCCGGGACGGCTCGGAGCGCTACGGCCGACGCGCAGCCGTCGGCGTCGGCGACGCCCGAGACGGATCCGGGCAAGGAGCCGAAGACCGCGGCGCAGGCTCAGTCGCTGATCCAACGGGTCATCTCCGGCCCGGAGTTGTTCGGCACCGGGGTGGTCCGGGCGACACCGTACGAGAGCGACCCGGCGCGGTGGGCGGTGCTGGGTGACGACTGTCTGTGGCGGCTGCGCCCGTTGCCCGAGGACGCGCTGGCCTCGCTGACCCGGCACTTCGAGGTGCCCGCGTCCGGCGCGAAGGGAGCCGTGCGGCTGTCGGCCACGGTGACCGTGCATCGCACGGCGTTGGACGCGTCGTGGGAACAGGCCAGGATGCTGGAGGAGGATCTGGACTACACGGAGCAGGTCCAGCGGCCCGGTGAAAGCCTCACCGGGCTCCAGTCGTTGTCGTTCGCCCGGGGCGAGGGCGGCAACACCAGCGGCGACGATCTGCTGCTGGAGACGGGGCAGTGCGTCAGCGACACGCGCGGCGGCCCGTACCCGTACTGGTGGCAACAGGCCGTGCTGGGCCCGGTGGTGAGTGGTACGTCCGTGTGCGGCGGGCGCGGCCGGAGCCAGGAGGAGCTCAACTCCCTTGTGGCGGAGGTGCTTCCGAGGATGCTGCTCCGGGTGCAGGAGGAGATCGGGCGCACCGCCGGGTCGGATTCCAGCGGGGCGACCGCTTCCGCGTCGGGCACGAAGGGCGGGTCGTGATGGAGCGGCTGCTTCCCGCCGATCCGTCGCGGCTCGGCGGATACCGGCTGCTGGGGCGTCTGGGTGCGGGCGGCATGGGTGTGGTCTACCTGGCGCGCGGCGGGGCCGGGGAACTCGCCGCGGTGAAGGTGATCCAGCCCGAGTTCGCCCAACAGGCGGAGTTCCGGGCCCGGTTCCGGCGTGAGGCGGACTCCGCCCGTGGGGTGGACAGCCCGTGGGTGGTGCCGGTGCTGAGCGCGGACACGGAGGGCCCGGCGCCGTGGCTGACGACCGCGTTCGTGCCGGGGCCGTCGCTGGCCGAGGCGGTGGCGGAGTGCGGGCCGTTGCCGGCGCGGGTGGTGCGGGTGCTGGGCAAGGTCCTGGCGCGGGCGCTGGACGCCGTACATCAGGCGGGACTTGTGCACCGGGACGTCAAACCGGGCAACGTACTCCTCGCGCTGGACGGACCCCGGCTGATCGACTTCGGTATCGCCCGGCCCACGGCGGCCGAGGAGACGGAGCTGACCTCGGACAGCATGGTCGTGGGCACGCCCGGGTTCCTCTCCCCGGAGCAGGCGCGGGCGTTGCCGGTGGGTCCGGCGAGCGATGTGTTCTCGCTGGGCTGTGTGCTGGCGTACACGGCGACCGGGCGGCTGCCGTTCGGTACGGGCGCGGCGGACGCGCTGCTGTACCGGACCGTGCACGACACGCCGGATCTGGACGAAGTCGAGGACGTCGAACTGCGGGACCTGTTGGAGCGCTGCCTCGCCAAGGAGCCTGCGGAACGACCCCACCTCGCCGACATCGACGCGGAGTTGGTGGAGGATGCCCCGGCCGGCTCGATCGGCTGGCTGCCGGATTCGGTGGTCCGGATGGTCGCCGACCGGTCGGCGGAGATGCTGGCGCTGCCCGGTGTCGAGCCGACCGAGGTCTCCGGCGAGTCCGCGTCCCAACGCCCGGTCCGCCGCCGGGTGTTGGCCCTCGCCGCGGGCGGTACGGCGCTGCTCGCGGCGGGTGGCGGCGCGGCGCTGTGGGCGGTGCTGCGGGACAACGACGAGAAGAAACCGGCGAGTTCGGCCGCCCACCGTGACTGGGTCATCGGTGTCCAGGCCGATCTGAGCGGTCCACTGAAGGCGGCGGGGACGGCACAGGAACGGGCCGCGCGGCTGGCCGTCGAGCAGTTCAACGCGCGTGGGGACAAGCCGTTCCCGCTCACCCTGAGGGTGATGGACGACCGTGGGGAGCCGGCCCGGGCCCAGGCCGTGGCCCGCCGACTGACCGGCGATCGCGATGTGTTCGCCGTGCTCGGCCCCACCGGCTACGCCTCGGCGCAGAGTGCCGTGGAGGTGTACGAGAGCGCCGGGCTGCCGTTGGTGACCGTGTCCGAACTCTCGGTCTCCGCCGTGCAGTCGGCGCTCCTGGCCAAGCCGCGAAGATACTTCCGGGCCGCTCCGCTGGCCGCGTACTCCGCGTTCGCCACCGTCACCGCGCTGGCCGCGCGGGGCTCCCGCCGCCCGGGGCTGCTGGTGGACCGCGCGGGCGGGATCACCGGCATGGAGTCCGTCAACGTCGTCCACAGCGCGACCGGCGCGGGCAGTGTGGCTCTGTACGCCCGGGTCGTCCCCGCGCTCGCGCCCGACGTGTCGGCCGTCGTCGCCGACATGCTCGCGCACGGCGTCGACAGCTTCTACTACACCGGCACCCCCGAACGAGCCGCGCCGCTCGCCCGCGCCCTGGCCGCACGGAAGTTCACGGGTCCACGGTTCCTGGACATTCCGTCGGCCACGCCCGCGTTCGTCTCGGCGGCGGGCCCGGCGGGCGAGGGCTGGCAGGTCCTGGCTCCGCACATCGACCCAGGCGCCGCTGCCGTACGACCGTTCGCCACCGCCTACCGCAAGCGGTACGGCAGCGCGCCGGGCGACTGGGCCGCCGAGGCGTACGACGTCACACGTCTGCTGGCCGACCGGCTCAGCGCGCTCGCCGGGAGCGGCAAGCGGCGCCCGAGCCGCACACAGGTCGCCGACACGCTGGCCAAGGCCCAGTTCAAGGGGCTGGTCACCACGTACGCGTTCGACGCCGACCACCAGCTCATCACCCGGCAGGTGCAGCACTACCAGGTCAAGGGCGGGCGCTTCGTCTACGACGGCCCGGTGGGAGTGTCCGCTTCCTGACGGGCGGACGGCGCGTACGGGAGCGTCCCGGCCGACGACGAGAGTGTCCACGGAACCGACGAGGGGTCCATCCCCGAGCAGCGACGGGAGCCGCAGGATGCGGGCATTGCGGGCCGAGGACCCGGAGTTTCTGGGCGGGCACCGGCTGCTCGCCCGGCTCGGCGTGGGCGGCATGGGCGTGGTCTACCTGGCCCGTACCGCCGACGGAACACCGGTCGCGCTGAAGGTGATCCGCGCCGAGTACGCGGCCGACCCCGGCTTCCGCGCCCGGTTCCGGCGCGAGGTGCGGCTGGCCACCGGGCTCACCGGCCGCCGGGTGGTCGCGGTGACGGCCGCGGACACCGAGGCGCGTGCGCCGTGGCTGGCCACCGCGTTCGTCCCCGGC
>Ga0307510_10010206_pt1 | contig 11166 bp, 8 predicted proteins | sample 12_EM_MG_FD_207224 | JGI IMG/M metagenome (GOLD analysis project Ga0307510, IMG submission 207224) | Populus trichocarpa ectomycorrhiza microbial communities from riparian zone in the Pacific Northwest, United States - 12_EM | ecosystem: Host-associated > Plants > Roots > Unclassified | place... | reverse complement strand
CATGTTCTTTATTGTCGTGTGATTAAATGAAAAATAATATTTGGGATAAAAAATTTATTGAATCTGGTAATGTGTATAACATTCATTGTGAGTTTGCTTGGTTGACTCGAGTTTATTCTTTTTTTTTTATCAGATGTTTTTTCAATTGATTTCATCATTCAACAGTGAATTAATTAAAGATTGAGCTTTCCAAATTTTTTTCTCAAGATTATCCTCGTAAGTTTCACAGGTTTACCCAAGTTAACCAAAATGGATCAAATGTTTTTTCATCTCAATATTAGATCATAATATCATTTAATTCATGGTTTAAATCAAAAAAATTTAGAAGACACATTATCAATGCCTAGATATCTTCTTGTTTTTTTTTGCTCAAAACTCTAATATGAAATGCAACGTAGCTCATGATAATAGGCTGGTTTGGATGTTATATAGGCTCCTTGAATGTTATATGAACTTGAAGATGCCTAAGTTCAATATATATAATCAAGTCTTTATAAGTATTAATTTGGCATCACAAAAATGATTTTCATCATAAAATATTTTATTGCTGAATTTCCATCCAAATATATTTTAAGTGCATAAAAAATTATATAGTGAAAAATACCTCATGAAAAATTATTTCATCCTATATTTTGATACTTTCTATTAAATGAAAAGCATAATCTTTAGTATGTGCCCTTGTCCTCTAAAATATTTTTAATGTCCACTTGTTGTTAAAAAACTATCTATTTTTAGTTAAGTGGCAATGTTGTAATTTTTAAAAAATGGACTAAACACTCAAGAACTATTTATACCTAAGATTTTAACTTACCTTTTTAGCATGCTTTTTCCAAAAACTCCTTTTCTTTCAAAAACAAGTCTTAGCAGTTTCTCTCTAATTAGAGAACACAAAAAAAAAAATTATCATTTTTCTTTGTGTGTGTAACGGTTATAATGGGTTTTTCACTATAAATACCCAATTGATTTCATGTAAGAACTCTTGCATACTCCTAATCTTGTACAATCTTATATACAAGATGCTTTGAATTTCTTTTATTCTAAAAAACTTTAATTCATCTTCGTATTCTCTTATAAAACTTTGAATCCTACATTGCATCAAATCTATCTTTCACATTTGTGAGTTAGGTTAGATTCCTATAAAGACTTGAGCTAAATCTTTGCAATCTTTTCTTGAGTAAGGTGTGATTATTCTCTTGTGAGAGATAAACCATTTGTGAAAATGTAAGTGTCACTTGAAACTACTTAGGTAATTATTTGGTTGTGAGCTAAAAAGAGGCTCTAATCTTTTCCTTGAAAAGATTGTTAAGTTAGGTCTGATCATTATCCCGTAAATGGATTGGGTTTAAATCTTGAATCAATAAAAAGATTATTGTGAAAGATTTGATTCTAAACCCGTAAAGGAATTGGGTTTAAATCTTGAATCTATAAAAAGATTGTGTAATCCGAAAGATTTGATTCTCTTGTGCTTTGATTAATTATTCTTGTTGTTGTTGCTTAATTTGTGAAAGACATGGAAAAAAAAAGGCCTAAAAAAGGGTGAATTATGGCTTTATTCAAAATTATATCACTTTAAATATCAATCTTTAATTACTTCAAGAATGTTTAAATAGACAAACAATATTTAGGAATAATTTCGTCTCTTCAAATTTGGCAACAATAATACACAATCAATCAATGTACAAGTAAATTGAGATATATTCCAATATTTTTTTCAGGCTCAATATTAAACCCAATTTCTTTACGGGTTAAGGATCAAACCTATCACCTAATCTTTTTACTAGCTTAAGACTAGAAAATCTTACACATAATCTTTTTCAAGACTCAAGATTGTAAACCTCTTTTTGGCTCACAACCAAATAATATACTAAAATAGTTCAAGTGTCACTTATACTTTCACAACTTGATTTCTCTCACAAGAGAACGATTACTCCTTATAAGAAGAGAAGATTACAATAAGAATAAGCTCGAGTCTTTGTAAAAATGTAATCTAACTCAAGGATGTGAAAATTAGAATTGATGCACTTATTTTTTTTTTTATAATAGGCCAAGTGCACTAGCCTACTCAGGCCTAGACGTCGGGCTTCTTTTCAGCCTTTTTTCTTTTTATTTTTATTTTTATTTTAATTATGATTTATTAAAATCAATTAATTAAAATTTTATTTTGAATGTTATTTTTTTAAATGCAATTCAAATTTTAGTTTGATTTTTTATAAGATTGTAATATTTCTTATAACTAAATGTTATAAGAGTAGTAGATAGGTATCCCGCGCTACGCTACGTGCCGAGCCAAATTCTTTCCATCGTAAAAAAAGGATGCTAAGGAGAAGCAAGAGTTCTTAAAGAAGTAAAAAAATCGAGACTTGGATTATTAATTTGACTGGGTTTAATAAACTAGCTTAATTTTAATAATATGAATAAAAAATGCAACGACAATAGTGAAACTAAAAAAAGGTAAAAAATAATAATTTGAGCCCATCAGGGTTAGCATGTTGAATCCGCGACATGGTTGTGAATTGTGATGTCAGGGTAACCTCGTCGAAAGAAAATTGAAGAAACCAATGAAGCTCAATTATTAAATAACCTAATGTTGAAGAGAAAAACCGAAAAAAAATCAATTTAAGAAAAAACTAAAAATTAAAGATCTATTACAGCCTAGGTAATGTCGTTGACCTCGCGACGTAAACATAAGACTGAGATAACCCCATTGAGAGGAAAGTGAAAAACAAAAAGCTTGAAGATCAATTCCTAATAAATTAAATGTTGAAGGATGAGATTGAAAAAAAAAATAATAAAGAACATAAAAAAGACCAAACTCAACCCGTGTTAATATTATAAACTTGTAACCCTAATCCTGAGCCCAGAACTACTCCATAGAAGGCTAACATGAAAAAATAATGAAACAAAATTCTCAATCACAAGATAATAAGGAATTAAATGGAAAAGAAGAAAAGAAAAAAAAGGATGAAAATATAAATAAAAAGAAAGAGGATCAAATTTGATATAAAAATAAATAAAAATCAAATGTTGAGGAATGAAATTAAAAACAAAATTCAATTAGAAAAAGGATAAAAATGAAATAAATAGAAATTAAAAAAATAAAGATTAAATTTGATATAAGAATCAAATGAAATCAAATGATGAGGGACATAATTAAAGAGAAAAACTAATTTATAAAAGACAAAAAAAAAAAGTAACAACCAAAAGAATGAGAACCAAATTGTATATAAAAAACAAATAAAATGATTTTTTTGTATTTTACCAAGAAGAAGAAAGAGAAAAGGGGGAGGATAAAAAAAGTCGATCGGAGCCACACCGTCGGTCCTCCGTCGGAACGCACCCCACCATTGGTAAGATCTCAGTGCGCCGCTCCTAACACCATCATGGAAAGCGATGTTTGACCGATGGATGAGCCCGCATGTGCTACTTGAAAGGCGTGGGCTCCTCCAACTCCTTGGCGCGTGACTTTTTCCTTTAAAATATAATTTATATATGTTAAAATACCTAATTGCTCTTGAGTCTATTTGATAATTACAAAAAAAAAAACATAATGAAATGACTAAAATATCCCAGGATGCAAGTTTATGAAAATAAAATCTCAAAGGTAGTTAAGTATTATAATGTGCAAAAAAAAAAGAAAAAGTCAAAAAAGCCCTTTGGCACCTAGTTATTTTTTAAACTTATTTTAAGGGTAAATAGTAATTTCAATAAGCAACAAAAATGTGAAGAGACAGATGTACCCCCATTCAATTTGATAATAACAATTGAACCTTGTGAAAAGATCATTTTACCCCCCAATTTATGCTTCCGTGGCTTGTACCATGGAGGGCAAAAACATCATTATACTGTAGCAATCTACAGTGCAATGAGTCTTGCTTTACAATGTTTTACTGATGACCCTTAGTTTTTTTATAATAAAAAAATAAAAAAAGAATCCAGAACAAAATATATAGCATTTAAAAGATTAAGGATTAAATTTGATATAATCAACAAATAACATAATATTTTTGAATTTTTTACAATTTTCTGAAAGTGTATTCCATCCAAAATAAAAGGAAAATATTTTTCTTGAAACCAAGTTAAATTTTTCTATGTCTGAAAATTGTTTTTCATTAACCAATATTTCTAATGGTAAACAAACATGAAAAATTTTAAAAAATAGTTTTCAATAAACTATTTTTCATGAAACAAATACGGCCTTAAGCACATAAAAAAAACCATCAAAACATAACTTGAAATGATGGAATAAAAAAGAAATAAAGTCAAGTGATCTAATGAGAAACATTGTAAAATACAAAGACAAAAATAAAATAAGATAAAAGTGCACATTGAATGAACAAAGTTTGTATGAGTGAGGTGAATAGTACTTTTTTGAATAGTAAAAAGATATTAGTTTAGTTTTGTTTATTAATTATTAATTATTAATTATAATATTATAATCATGATATTTAGATTATAATTACATTGCAACATGTATGTTTATGTGTATACTTGTTTAAATAAAAAAACAAAATTTCAAATTTAGATACTGAGAGTTTTAAAGTTGAATGGTAAATTTGTTCATAAATTCTTAAGAAATTTTTTATTTTAAATCAAATACAAATATTAATTTTCAACAATCACATTGCAAGAAAATATATAAGAATGATTTATATCAAATGCCACCTAAATTTTTTAAAAAGGGAAGTTTTTTTTTTATTAGATAAATAAACACTTTAATTGAGAAAGATAACTCATTTGTACGGGGACATAGTTGAGAATTGGTGCATAGAATGTTCATCTAATTGATAAAAAAAAAAATCTCAAATACTCAAATTTTAGATAAAATTAGATAAATAAACACTTCAATTTGTGTCAAACAGAAAGAACACAACAAAATTTGTGCTTTCAAGCCTCTAGTATTTTCATTTTGTTTTGCTAAACAATATCAATCAATTTTACCACTTTTTTTAAGATTAGAACTACTCTAGCTCTTATTCAAATAAAGACTTACATTATGTACCAAATATAGCTAGAGGGATTCGTTTCAAACTCTAGGGATTGATTTGACATCAAGGTTAAAAAGGAAGAACTGATTTGTAGTCAACATTTGTTATTTTAAATTTAAGTTAAAATAGTTGGTAAGGTTTTTTTAATTGGTACATAAGTATAGCAATGAGGGTCCTAAGCTTTAAATACTAGTGTTAATAATAATATAAAAAAACTCAAACTAGTAAGTTTATAATATAATGGAAATTAATGCAACATGGTTTATCAGTATTTTTTAAAAAATAATTTTGGCTGGTCAAAGCCTATTTTAATAATGGTCATATTCTTAGAAGGGTCTGCAAATAAGTTTGGGCTCAAGCCATATGCGTGGGCATAGTTGTCATACACCAGTCTATTACCCTGCATGCTAAGCATCGGGCTTGGCTCCTCTTGGGCCTATACTGCGCACCCAGGCCTAGGCATCGAACACGTAGCCTGATGCCCTGAGTGCAAGGCCTAGCGCCCCTTGGACCATGTGTTGTGCTTTGGGTGCATTCTCGCCATTGTTTGGGCCTAGTCTTGGGGCCAAGGCTGAACACCTGACTCTTTGAGATTTTTTTACTTAGCACGTGCTTTTTAGCCTGAATCCAAAATGCTAAGGGACTTACTCAACAAGTTTATACTTAGTTATACTCCTAGATGTATAAAAGTCTCTTATGGTCTACTACATTTATCCTTCATTAATGCATGTATAAGAAATATTTATCATTCATAAATGCAAATATAAAGAATATTTATTTCTTATTAATATTACTAGGACGAAATAGTTTTTCAACCTCTTTATTCAAGAAAAATGACAATACTCAAGAGGTATAAGTATTGCTTAAACCACTCATATAAAAAGTTCATAATTTTTTCATTTTCAATATATATATATATATATATAACATCATTTTCTCTTGTAAAGCATTTCTTACATCCCAAAACAAGAACAAATAACCTTGTTTTTAGTATTTAATGATTTTTTTGCATATTTATTACATAATCTTTCTATAAAAATACTAATTTAAATATTTGAAAGTCTTTAAATAAATAAAAAATGATTGTTTTGCTCCTAAATCAAGTCACCACCTCTCTTAGCATAGAGAATGAATCATAAAGCAAAAACACTTACCACAGGTACGCCCTGTCCCTAGGTTGCAATCAGATAATAAATAACTTGAGCAGCGTTCTTATCCATGTAATCTTTGGTTCAGTCCATTATTAGTGGCATTGGAATTCATCACGATAAGAAGAAGAAGAAGAAGAAGATGGTGTTATTATTATTATTTTTATTTTTATTCTCAGACCAATATGACATTATGTGGCATGTTTCCTAATTTTAATTAAAAATAACACTTTGTTTATGTTTTTTTACAAAGACTACAAAAGAAAACGAAAGACTATCTAAATGTCTGTGAATTTCTTTTCTAAAATTACAAATTAAATAAAAGGATTTTTATCCTCTTGGAAGTTAGAATTACATTATATACGTTATAAATTTTCTAAATAAGTCACTCAATAATTCATGACACTACAGAGAGAGAGAGGGGGGGGAGATTTAATTCATTTGGATATGTTAATTGTTTTTTAGTGCTGATATTTATTTACTTTTAAAATAAGTTTTAATATTATATATAAAATTTTAAAAAATTAATTTTAAAAAAGATTTAAAAAATACTAAAGTCACCCCATGCTAATCTTTAAAATTCATGATCCAGGTCATAAGGCCGTGAGTAACCCCTTAGAAACCACACCTGAAAAAATCATGAAACCAAATTCCTATTCAATAAAATATTAAGGGATGAGATTGGAAAAAATCTCAATAAAAAAAGTATGAAAAACAAAACAAATTATAATTAAAAGAACGATGATCAAATTTGATAAAAGTAAAATAAAATAAAACAAAATGCTTAGGGAAGAAATTGAAAAAGAAAAAAAATAATAGCAATCAAAAAAATAAACATCAACTTTGATATAAGAATTAAATGAAACCAAATGCTAAAGAATGAAATTGAAAAAAAAAATCAATCAAATGAAGAATTCAAAACAAAATAAATAACAATAAAAAAAATGATGACCAATACAAAAAAAAAATGACATGAAAATTTTGTTAGGCCAATACAATTCTCAAGGAGATGAGAAAGGAGAAGGAAAAAGCTTGTTAAAGTCCAACTGTCGTGCCTCCACCAACACGTGGCGTACCACTTGGAAGAGTGGGTTGCAAGGCTTTCAATGCCATTGCAAACGCTTTAGTTTGGCAGCCAAAAGACTTATCATGCGCTGCTTGAATATTGTTGACACCGCCCGTCATCAAGCGCATGTATTGTACACACTAGCCTATTTTCCCTATCCATTCACCAAAGTCCCAATAATTGTCTTATTTTCAATTTTGGCCCCTTAACACATAATTATTTTATATTAGTTGAATTTTGTTTTATTTTGCAAAATCGAGAACCAACCAAGCGCCAAGAATTTCCCTCAATATTGCAAGATCCTCGTACCAAGGTAACCAAAACAAATTATAAAGTTAAATTTCAAATAAATCCAATGCAAATAGATCAAATTGAAAAAAGTTGAGGGATCAAAGGGACATGAACTTCTCTCTTGACTATGCAAATCAGTTCATGATGTTGGAAAAAAAAAAACTAAATATTTCTTTAAGCTTTAAATTTGGTTCTTGATGCATAAATTATTTTAAATCAATTAAATTAAAATTTATTTTGCATAATCAGGAATTAATCGAGCGACAAAACATTGTCTTGACGCCTTAAAATCTCTATATACACACATGAAAAAAACTAGAAGCTCAATTTTTAACAAATCAAATGTTGAAAGATGAAATTGATAAAAAAAATAAAGAAAAGGATAAAAAAATCGATGCAAGTCCACCGAGTCAACATGCCAAATATGTAATCTAATTATGAGATCGGGATAATCTCATAAAAAACAAATTGAATAAAACAACGAAGCTCAAATCTTAGACAACTCAATGTTGAAGGGTGAAATTAAAAAAATTCAATCTAAAAACAAAGCAACGAAAAAACGGACTCGAGTCAACCCGGGTTAACCCACTAAGCCCACAACCCTAGACATGAGATTGAGATAAACTCATATAAAAGGAAAGAGAAAAAAACCACGAAACCCAATCCCCAACTAACTAAATATTAAAGGATAAAATTAAAAAAAAACAATTTAAAAAAAACCTAAAAAAGACCGAAGTCAACTTAAGCTAATCTTTAAAATTGGTGACCCAAGTTATGAGGCTGAGACTAACCCCATAGAAACCAAACCTGAAAAAATCATGAAGTCAAATTCCTAATCAACAAAATTTTGAGGGATGAGATTGGAAAAAATCTCAATTAAAAAATGATAAAAAAAACAAAACAAATAGCAATTAAAAAAATAATGATCAAAATTGACATAAGAATAAAATGAAACAAAACATTTAGGGATGAAATTGGAAAAAAAAAATTAAATAAAAAAAGATAAAAAATAGCAAAAATAATGAAGAGCAAATTTAATTGAGTGTGTTGTAAGGCTTTTAATGCCACTGCAGAAGCTTCAGCTTGGTCGTCAAAAGACTTCTTATGTGTCGCTTGAATACTGTAGACGCCGTCCGCCATCAAGTACGTATGTTGAACACACTAGCCTATTTTCTTTACATGTTTATCTCAGTCCAAATACTTGTTTTATTTTTAATTTTGGTCTCTTAACACGTAATTATTTTATATTAGCTAAATTTTGTTTTATTTTCCAAAACGGAGCTTCAACTACGCACCAAGAACGTCTTTTAATATACAAACTGCTAAGTTAAATTTTAAATAAATTAAAGTAAAGGGATCAAATTAAAAAAAAAAGTTGATGGATCGAAATAAAAAAAATAACATGAATTTCTCTCTTGACCTTGAAAAAAAAACATGAGTGAATATTTCTTTTAGTTTTAAATTTGGTTACGAAGAACAAATTATTTTAAATTAATTAAATAAAAATTTATTTTATAAAATAAAAAATTAATCGAGGAACAAAACATTTTTTTCGATGCCTCAAAAGTTTTGTATACACACGTGAAAAACAAATCATCAAGAAATCGTAGAAAATCCTAGGAAAAAGAAAAGAAAGCCGGTGTTCGAACAGTGGATTCCCTCACAGATGTAGGGCAGGGCCCAAATTTACTTGGAGTACAAACTGTTAGATCAGATAAGGAAAAAAATTTAAAAGGTTCTCTGATTCTCTCTGTCCCATGTAACATATTATTCTGCATCTGCCTGCGTACGCGGGTTTCTGATAATCAGAGTGAGAAAAAGAAAAAAAGAAAGTATTTCTCACCAAAACATCAATGGCTGAACCTGAATCAAAACAAACCCATCTCAGGTACGATTTTTTCAATTCCCCGATCATTATTAATACACCTTTTTAATGGGATAGATGTTACGCTATACCCTCAATTTATGTCATAAAGAAACTCATCGATCCATGCCTACTGTCGACATTGATGACAGCACCCCATCAAAGGAAGAGATTGAGGCTCTTGTTCAAACCAAGATTTACTCAGAAAATAATCATGACGAGAGGCATCGACAACAACCCACTTGCTTCATTACCATTTATATATTACAACTCAATGTTAGATGTTCTTTTATGGGCTCGGATTCTTTCTTATTGTTATGTGGCCTTCTCCTTTTCTTTCAGGCATCAATCTTCAAGATTGGAGAAAGCAGGTGCTTTACTTGATTTCTTTTTGTTGTATTGTCATGGTTCTTATACTTACAATGGATTAAGATGTTATGATGGTTGTGATCTATTGAGGAAGTTCAGCTTATGACCTGTGTACTTATGGTTTGTGTCATTCGGAATTGGACAGTGGCATTAGGCTAAATGACCAACTGCACAAACCTTTTTAGGCTAACTTTTGATTCCTAACATGGGAGGAGTCTAATTCTTATTGTTTTCTAGTAAAAAAAAAAAATTGTTAATCATCACTTGTTATTTCTATTCATATACTGTCTTAGTATGTTCTCACTTTTTCTTCTTTTTATTTTTTATTGAGCCGTATTGAAGCCATGTCAGTCTCAAGGACATAGAGTGGTGAACTTTTGAATGTTTTGGGTGGTAGTAAATGTTAGGTATTTGGATTAGAGGAGGTAGAGATGTTGCTGTTTGTGGCCGTTTTTTCTCTCCGTTGTTGCAGGGGCTCTGATACCAAAACATGTCAGAAAGTTTTTGGTTCTCCTCACTTGACAGTGAGCACTGAGCAGCATCTGTCATATTATACACTGAAGTAGATAACCTTTGGAATGCTACAAGGAAAGCTAGATACTAGATAGCGATAAGCAATAACAATTACAGAAGAACTTGTCAATCTTTTCTGCTGGTACTAACCTGATAAAGATGATAACACACTTGAGGTTTAGGATAGGTACTTGAGGTTTAGGATAGGTAACATATATAGGAGTCTGATATGGCTTCTGACATGAGCTGTATTGTTGTATCTGAAGTTGGAGTCTGACATGGCTTCAATATGGCTAAATAATTTTGAATCAAACCACTTATTTTGCATATATGCTGTTCCTGTATTAGCAGAGAATGATGTCAAGGCAAAGGCACCCAATCTAATTGAAAGAGCAAAGGAAGAGATTGAAGCAATCATTCACCATGGCAAGTCACCAGTCCATCATCATATAGAAACTCATGGAAGGAATGATGACATTGATGATAGTACCCCAATTGATCAAGTCAAAGGTCCAAGCGTTTTCCAACGAGCAAAGGAAGAAGTCGAAGCCCTTGTTCAAACAATCCATCGTAAGAAAGAATCCAGCAATTCTGTGTCTTCTCCGAAGAAGGAAGGTGGTTTTGGAGCTTGTATTGGGAAAGGGTTGGAAAAAATTTGCTCCTTTAACTGGGGTAGTAAGAGAGATTAATTTAATACTTCTGCAGAGCAAAATTTTCATATTTGTTTGTTTTCTGAGAATGTACTACAGCATAGGAAAAATAGAACACAGTTATTGATCAGTAAGAACTCATACCATGGTTGATTATGGAAATTCACTGGATTCATTTTTCCATTTCATTGCTGTGTATTTTATCTATTGAATGTCTAGTAACACAGATTTTCTTGTTTACATTTGGCAAGATTCATGAGTACAGTTTCTGTTTCTGATG
>Ga0307510_10010205_pt1 | contig 11166 bp, 10 predicted proteins | sample 12_EM_MG_FD_207224 | JGI IMG/M metagenome (GOLD analysis project Ga0307510, IMG submission 207224) | Populus trichocarpa ectomycorrhiza microbial communities from riparian zone in the Pacific Northwest, United States - 12_EM | ecosystem: Host-associated > Plants > Roots > Unclassified | place... | reverse complement strand
GTACTGCTGTTTACGCACTATCTGTTCCAGCCCCGGGCTGAATCTTTCTATATGCCCGTAAACCGTAGTATAGCCGTTGGGGTGAGTGATATAAATGGCATTCCCAAACCCGCCAAATTGTACACGAAGGCGGGAGATATAACCATCATAAGCTGCATGGACAGGATATCCTGTACGGCTATTGGTTTTAAAGTCGAGCCCCGAATGAAAATGGTCTGGCCTGAGCTCACCAAATGAGCCGGCGGTGCTTGGCGGCAAATCCAATGGGTAGCGGAAAAAGTTTTTTGGATACTGTTTGGTTTGAATAGGATCCTGTGCAAAACAATTCATTAACAAAGCCAAACAGGCGGCAGTAAAGAAAACAATTTTTTTAGACATGCTTATTTAACGTAAAAATCAAGCATTTTCACATCTTCAAGGTAGGCTTCCAGGTGATCGCCAATGTTCACCTTGCCAACACCCTGTGGGGTCCCGGTAAATATCAGGTCGCCTTTTTTGAGTGTGATGTATCTTGATACAAAGGCTATTATACGTTCAAATGAGAATAAAAGGTCTTTGGTATTACCTTGCTGGCGCGTTTCCCCGTTTATATCGAGCTTGAAATTTAAATTATATAAGCTGCTAAAATTTGCTTTGGGAATAAAATTACTAATCGGTGCCGAACCATCAAATCCTTTGGCCAGTTCCCAGGGTAGCCCTTTTTCTTTATGCCGCTGTTGTATATCGCGTGCAGTAAAATCAACCCCTAATCCAATCTCCTCAAAATAATTGCCTGCAAACTTTTCACTGATGTGCTTCCCTTCTTTGCTGATCTTTAAAACAATCTCAATTTCGTGATGGATATCTTCAGAAAAATCAGGATGATAAAAAGGTTTGTTATCCTTTATCACCGCAGTATCCGGCTTCATAAATATCACCGGGGCAGTTGGAACAGGATTGTTTAACTCTTTCGCATGCTCGGCATAATTCCGGCCAATGGCAATTATTTTCATAGTACAAAATTCTGGATTCGAAAATGGGCATTCGATATCCGAAATTCAAATGAAATAAAAAAAACTTTTTAAGGATGGAATATCAGAGTACCGATATTCTTTTTATCACCGACTCGGTACCGGCAACTACCCTGATAAAGTAAAATCCGCGTGAGAGTTTGTTGCTGATGGGATAAGTGATGCTTTGTTCACCCGATCCGATCCTTTGTGAAACTAATGTCAAGACGTTGTTCCCCAGTACATCCATTATTTTTACGGTGACGATAGCGTTACGGGATAATACGTATTTCACATTGATCATATCGGTAACAGGGTTGGGATACACCTGCACGTCATTGAGAAGTTTATCGTCTGTACGCATCACGCTTATCCTGGTAGTAGAAGTAGCGGCAGGTTTTAGCGGCGGAAGTGTTAAATGTAAGCCGGTTTTTGAATAAGAACCTTTTGTAGTTGTAAATTTGCTTTTTGGAAGATGCAACGTAGTATCTGTCCTATTTGCCTGGTAACCATAAGCAAAGGCAAAATTTATGGATATCGCAAGCGCAACCATTGTTATCCACGAAAAAATATAAGTATAATTTTGCCTCATGCTCAAATTTCCTGTACAAAAATATAAATAATGTCCCGATCAATTCAAAGCAACGCCATTTTATAAAACATTTTAACAAAATTTAACAAAAAGGGATTTATTAATCACATATTTGCGCAATTTTATAAATAGATGTAAGGTAGACACTAAGTGTCTTAAAGTTAGCATTAAATATATAAAAAAACTATTTTTATAGGTAACAATGCATAAAGATCTTCAAAAGCTATCCTTTGCCGGGCTGCTCATAAGTTTAGGCATTATTTATGGTGATATCGGTACATCCCCTCTATACGTTTTTAAGGAAATAGTCGGCACGCAAAAGGTTTCGGAAGTATTAATTTTAGGCGGAATATCATGTATATTCTGGACCCTTACTCTGCAAACCACTTTAAAATATGTAGTGATTACATTACAGGCCGATAATAAGGGTGAAGGTGGCATATTTTCTTTATTCTCGCTAGTCCGCCGCAAGGCAAAGTGGCTTATTATTCCAGCAGTAGTGGGCGGATGCGCATTATTGGCTGATGGTATAATTACACCACCAATCACCATATCGGCGGCAATAGAAGGGCTTACCATCAAATTTCCCCATCTGCCCACTGTTACTATAGTTATTATTATAATTACTTCATTATTTATTATACAACAGTTTGGTACCTCACTCGTAGGCAAGGCATTTGGCCCGGTGATGTTATTATGGTTTACCATGATGGGCGTATTGGGGATATCGTATATCATTCAGATGCCTTCGATCATCAAGGCACTAAATCCTTATTATGCTTATAAGTTGTTAAGCAGCAGCAATTATGATGCATTCCTGGTATTAGGTGCGGTTTTTTTATGTACCACCGGGGCAGAGGCTCTGTATTCAGACCTTGGGCATTGTGGAAGAAAAAATATCCGGATCAGTTGGATATATGTGAAATGCAGCCTTGTGCTTAATTACCTGGGACAAGGGGTGTGGCTGCTGCAAAGCAATGGGCGTTCGCTTAACCTAAGTGTACATAATCCTTTTTATGAAATCATGCCGCATTGGTTCCTGATCTATGGAATAGGTATAGCAACAATAGCGGCGATCATAGCCAGTCAAGCCCTTATTTCAGGTTCTTTTACACTTATTGCCGAAGCGGTAAGGCTTAATTTATGGCCCAAAGTGAAGATCAATTACCCGACTGAGCAGAGGGGACAGCTATATGTGCCCAGTATTAACTGGCTGCTTTGTATCGGCTGTATCGGGGTTGTCCTACTGTTCAAACATTCAGACAAGATGGGTTCTGCATACGGTTTAAGCATTACCGTAGCTATGCTGATGACTACTATACTGGTGTCCAAGTTCCTGGCAAAACGTAAATTTCCCTCTTATATCATCGGGATATTCCTGGCGGTATATTTGGTTATCGAGTGCACCTTCCTGTCGGGTAACCTGGTTAAATTTGTGCATGGTGGCTGGTTTACTTTATCTGTAGGCGCAGTATTATTCTCGATCATGTGGACATGGCACATCGCCCGCAAGATCAGAAACCGGTATGTGAAGTTTATCAATATCGAAGATTACTATGGCATTCTAAAAGAATTAAGTGATGACGAGTCTGTACCAAAATATGCATCGCAATTGGTTTATCTGACCAGTGCCAATTTTGATTCGGAAATTGAATCGAAGATCATCTATTCTATACTCCAAAAGCAACCCAAACGTGCCGATGTTTACTGGCTGGTGCATGTGGATGTGGTGGATGAGCCTTACCGACGCGAATATGAGGTGACCTTCCTGGTGCCAAACAAGGTTATCCGTATCGACTTTAAACTGGGTTTCCGTGTTGAGCAACAGATCAATCTTTTATTCAGAAGGGTAGTGGAAGACCTGGTGAAGAAAGGTGAGGTGAATATTACCAGTACTTACAAATCGCTGGGCAAGCATAAAATAGTAGGTGATTTTCGGTTTGTGGTGATCGAAAAAGTATTGTCCAGATCTCATAAGCTATCCTTCTACGAACGCTTTATAATGGCCTTTTATGGATACCTTAAACACTTCAGCTTATCAGAAGAACGCGGCTTTGGCCTCGACCTGAGCTTTGTTACGATAGAGAAGGTGCCTTTAATGCTGACTGATCCTGAAGTGGTTGATATAAAGCGTGTGAATTGAGGAGTAGTTGTAAATGTTTTAGAGGTTGTAATGGTGAAATTGGTTTCGTTTTTCCAATTTCTGCAACACTTACAACCTTTCCAACATCTTCAACTTGCCAACCTACTTGTACTTCAATTTATAAACCAGTATAATACTGGCGAATATAAAGGTGATCACATTGGCTATCGCAACAGGCAGGCTATGGCTCATCAGCCCATACATCAACCACAAAAACGTACCTGCGGTAAACAACATGTACATGTATAGCGATATACCCGAAGTGTCTTTTGTTTGTATGGTTTTTATAGCTTGTGGCAAAAAAGAAACCGTTGTGCCGAAAGCAGCCATGTAGCCAATAATATCTGTATAGGCAAGGTTTTTCATGAGATATTTATTTGTAGTGATTTTAAAAACAATTACCTCTAATAAATGACTTTTGCGACTTAATGCAACATTTTACTCCAGCCCTTTTATAGTCTTGACGTTTTCTTTACCCAGGATACTGTTTTTATAACTGTAGGTAAAATAAATAAGCAATCCTATGATAAGCCATGCCAGGAAACGTATCCAGTTTGTATAGCCCAGTTCAGTCATCAGGTAAAAACAACTTAAAAGTCCCAAGACAGGTATCAGTGATAAGTTTTTTATAAAAGCGAGAACCGCTAATACTGCCGAAAGAATAATAAAAATAAAGAATGGGAAATTCTCATGTGCGTTCTTGCTGGTAAATAATCTGAGAATATCGCCGTGAAAGAAATATATACCTACTACGAAAATAATAGGGACTATCCATTTTGAATTGATGTAGGGAAGGCGAAAGCGGCCCGCTATTGCTGCTTCACGCGGCAATAGTAATACACCACCGCAAACCAATACGAAGGCGAATAAGGTACCTATACTGGTCAGGTCGGTAACTATAGTAAGGTTGACAAATAATGCAGGTACTGCTACTACAAAACCAGTTACAATTGTTGCAAAAGATGGTGTATGGTATTTGGGATGTATCTTGGAAAATACCTTTGGCAATAACCCGTCACGGCTCATGCTCATCCATATACGCGGTTGCCCTAATTGGAAGATTAACAGTACGCTGGCAGTGGCTATCACCGCACTGAATGAAATGATACCGCTTATTTTGGTTAAGCCAACCTGGTTAAACACATAAGCCAGCGGATCGCCCACAGCAAGATTTTTATAGCTCACCATGCCTGTAAGTACAAGTGCGATTAATATATAAAGTACAGTACAAATAATAAGCGAATAGATCATTCCCCGTGGCAGGTCGCGTTGGGGCTTTTGACATTCTTCGGCCGTGGTGGATATGGCATCAAAGCCGATATACGCAAAAAATACGCCGGAGACCCCTTTCATTACGCCACCAAAGCCATTAGGCATAAATGGGTGCCAGTTAGCTGGGGTAACATAAAAAAAGCCGATAGCGATAACCGCAATCACAATCGCAATTTTTAGAATCACCATGGCATTTGTAGCCTTTTTTGTTTCTCGGATACCTACATACACCAGGTAAGTTATGATCACCACAATTAACAGTGCAGGGATATTGGCTATTAACCTAATGCCGCCAAAACCCGGGGCCGTATTCCAGGCGAGGGCACCTTGTTTAAGCGTATCGGTTATTTCAGAAAGCTTATTGCCTGCAGTTAGTTCCTGTATTTTCTCATGCGCCTTAAATGCTGAAAAATAGTCCATAGTAAGATATTCCGGCATATGGATATGGAAACCCTCAAGCAGGTTAACAAAATAGGTGCTCCACGATATAGCCACGGCAATATTACCTATGGCGTATTCCATCAGCAGGTCCCATCCAATTATCCAGGCGATTAGTTCCCCAAAAGACGCGTACGCATAAGTATAAGCACTGCCCGCTACAGGTATGCGTGAGGCAAATTCAGCATAACATAAAGCTGAAAAACCACAGGTAATGGCTGTTATTACAAATAAAATAGTTACTCCGGGTCCGCCTTGAAAGGATGCAAGACCTATAGTTGAAAATATACCCGCACCAACTACGGCGGCTATACCCATCAGGGTAAGATCTTTTACGTTTAATTCTTTTTTGAGATGAGAGCCTGAATGCTCGGAATCGCTGAAGCCGCTTGCAACATCGGCTAATATCCTGTTTATAGATTTTTTACGGAATACACCTTTCGACATCTAGTTTAAATGTTAGACTAAGCCCAAACATAACTATTTTTTTGCATTGAATTACATAGCATATTTTCTATTAAATTGCGCCCATGAAAATGAGCATGAATGAGGTATTGAGGCGAATCAGATCGTTTTTGATCCCTTATTTGTTGATTCTGTGCATCTGCCTGGTGATCAAATTGATTTATACCAAGGCGGATATCTATTTTGCAGTAAATAGTTTAAATTCTCCTTTAGCTGATTTTTTAGCGCCCTATGTAACGGATATTGGTAACGGATGGACAGCTGTGGCAATAGCAGCGCTATTTGCATTATTTAATTATAGAAAAGCGCTTATTGTGGCATCTTCTTATGCCATTACGTCCCTATCAGCCCAGGGATTGAAATACATATTTGATACACCACGCCCGATGCTGTATTTTAAAGACCAGCTTGATCACATACATTTTGTAAAAGGAGTGGAGATGTTGCGTGTGCACAGTTTCCCATCTGGGCATACTGTGTCGATATTTACTTTGGGTGTAATTTTCACCTACTGGAGTAAGAACAAGGCCTGGGGGCCTTTATTCTTACTCATAGCTGTTATTGTAGGCTATTCGCGCATGTATTTAAGCCAACATTTTTTTGAGGACGTAACTGCGGGCTCAGTGATCGGCGTGATCGTTACCGTTATCTGGCTTTACTGGCTGGATAACAAAGCTTTTATTCATCGCCCTAAATGGCAAAAAGGACTGCTTAATTAAGCAAACTGGTTGCTGTCTCGTTTCCTGAATACCAGCCAGCCTATAAAACCAAGTATCAGTATTCCACCGCCGATCTCAATAATCATGTTGGTATTTACACTTTTAGACGGAGCGGTCTCGGTATACTGGTCGTTCCGTTGTAATTGAGGCGAAAGCTTGATTGAGGCGAAAAATGCCTGAGATTCATTCTTTACCAGGTCTTTACGTGTTTCCGGATAGCCATACTCAAAAGTATAGGTCGCATCTTTGGTGTATAATAAGATGAAATTCCTGTATTGGTTATCACCATTCGGATCTTTCATGAATAAGGTGAATGCCTTGGCTTTTAGTGTTCCAATGGTAGTATCACGAATATTTTGTGTACTGCCATCACCACTTTGGCTCTGAATGCCCTTTATGTATTTTTTTAATACATCGTTAAGATCATTTTCCTTTTTTAAAGGCTGATTACCCGTTGCATTAAGCTGGCGTATTGCGATCATATAACCGAGGTCGTTATTGGCTGAAAATATCTGCTGACCCAATGTATCTTTCTTTGTATAAGATGATGGTAATGAAACGCTTACCAGGTTATCAACTTTGACTGACTTAACCGATTGGCCAAATACTGCATTCACTGAAAACAGTACGGCAATTAATATTATTATCTTCTTCATATTACTTATATCAACTACTTCAAACGCAAATAGTTTAAATTTTATTACAGTAAGTTATTTTAACACGTATGTAACTATTTGATAATAAGTATTTTATATACAATAATAAACTTGTATTTTACACTTGGAAGACAAAGGATATGACTGTTTTGCAAGGCCTGTCAGCGAGTAAAAGTGAAAATTTTCCCGGTTTTTGTCGTTGTATCCGCATGATAATTTTATCAAGCTGGTAATCAGCGTTATCCTTTTTTTGGCGATGTTTTTTTAATTTATAAGCAACATAGTTCCTCTCGGGCCGTACAAGGCTGTATTCGAAAAAGCTCTTTCCCCTATTGCATTCGAAATAAAAACTACTTTAAATCGATTTAAGACTCGTACTTATCGATTGGTTAATGCTTTTAAACAAATAATAAATTAATAAACTTTATCAAATTTCAAAAATGAGAACAACTAAACAATTGGTTTTATTAACCCTGGCTTTTGGCGCATTGACTTTCAGTTCATGTAAAAAGAAAGATGTGGCTCCTGCCGTCTCAATTACAGCGACTGTTGATGGTGCCGCTACCAATTTTAACGTTAATGCGGCTGCACTGCAGGCTACTACATCTGGTATGACCATTACAAATATAACGGGCAGCACATCCGGCGGAGCGGTGTTATCCTTGGGCCTGATAGGAAGTGTAACAGCCGGTAAAACCTTCAGTGACGCTGCTGCTGAGGACAATGATAGGCCATTGATTGTATACACGACATCGCCAACGGCCGATTATGATTATGTAAATGACGACGATGATACCTCAAACCTGCCAAGTGTAACCATTACGTCTGTAACATCAACTACCATAGACGGTACTTTTAAAGGTCTGGTAGCAAACGGCACAAGTACGAAATCGATAGCTAACGGCAAGTTCCATGTAAATATCCAGACTCATCCATAATAGATGTGACAAATAAAAATCCGGCTGTAGAGAATATAGCCGGATTTTTTATTCCTTTTTTTCCGTATCAGGAAATAATTTTATTACACTGGTTGTCAATGTTATCCTTTTGGGAATGATGTCTTTGAATATTTAGCCGCAACAAAGTACCCTTAAGTCTTAGAAAACCATGTTCAAAAGGCCCTCCCCTATTGCATTCGTAGGAAGAAATTCTTAAAAAGCGATCGAAGGATGGTAGCGATTTGATTAATTAATGCTGTAAATAAATAACAAATTATAAACCTTATAAATTTCGACGATGAAGATGATTAAAAATCTTGCTTTATTATCCCTGGCATTTGTGGCAATCTCGTTAAGCTCTTGCAAAAAGAACAACACGACTCCTGCTCCTGAGACTAAAGCTACATTTGTTGCGACTGTAGATGGTGTTGTTACCGAATTTAACGTTAATCTGAAAGGGTGGGAATACGGTACTTCGCCTGGTAATCGGGTTACAGCTATTCAAGGTAAAACATCCGACGGGATCATGCTAGCTATTTCCCTTTTGGAAACGCCAGTTGCCGGTAAAACTTACAGTGACGCCGATACCAATGATGGGAACAAGCCAATTATTATATACCAAAAACCGACAAGCACTGTTGAATATTTTAATGATCATAACGCTTCAAATGTGCCAAGCGTAACCATTACATCTGTAACTTCAACTACCTTAGACGGTACTTTTAAAGGCCGATTAATAAAAGACCCGGCAACAGACAAAACAGATACTATATTAATAACCAACGGCAAGTTTCATATCTCCAACTTCACCCATAATCCTTAAGGATGTGATAAAAAAAGATCCGGCTGTATAAAATATAACCGGATCTTTTTTATTTCTTTTAATTCGCTGTTAAGATCAAAGCTTATCCATCTCACTCTTCACAAACTCAGCCAGTTCCTTTACATAAGCTGCGCTGAAATCAAATTTAATACCTGCTGTTTCGTAAATTTCTTTGATGGTTTTGGTATAACCGAGTTTCAACGCATCCAGGTATTGTTCTAATCCCTTTTCAGGATTTTCCTTGTAGTTTTTCCATACGGCTATAGCGCCTAATTGTGCCATGCCGTATTCGATATAATAAAATGGTACTTCGAAAATATGCAGCTGTTTTTGCCATAGGTTAGCTTCCGCTTCTTTATGCCCGCTCCAATCGGCAAAGCTGGCGCCAAAGTCTTCAAATATTTGTACCCAGGCTTCGGTGCGCTGGTCGTCCGTATGAGTTGGGTTGGTGTATATCCAATGCTGGAACTGGTCTACCACAGCTACCCATGGCAGGGTTTTCAATACGTCGAATAACTGATCGCGTTTAGCGCGTTTCAGGTCTTCTTCGTTATCGAAATATACATTCCAGTTGTCCATTGATATTAATTCCATCGACATAGAAGCCAACTCTGCAACTTCCGATGGACAATGCTTAAAATCATTTAATTCCAGATCAGCAGTAAGGAAGGTATGTACAGCATGACCGCCTTCATGAACCATTGTGGTCAGATCGCGGAAAGTATTTGCTGAATTCATAAAAATGAAAGGCGCACCTGTTTCGGCAAGGGGATAGTTGTAACCACCCGGTGCTTTGCCTTTGCGGCTTTCTACATCAAACAGTTGATTATCTTTCATGATCTCTAACCGTTCACCTAAATAGCGACTGATATTACTAAAGCACTGGATAGATTTCTCGATCAGCTCATTCCCATTCTGGAAAGGTTTTAAAGCAGGCTTGCCGGATATATCCACATCCAGATCCCATGGTTTAAGGCTTTCCAGGGCTAATGCTTTCTTACGTTTTTCAGCCTGCTCACGAAGAATTGGTACGATCTCTTTTTGGATGGCCTCATGAAAAGCATAACAATCCTGCGGGGTATAGTCAAAACGTCCCAATGCCTGGAACATGTAATCCCTGAAATTCTCGAAGCCTGCATTTAAAGCTACTTTATGCCTTAAGGCCCTTAATGTATCGAACAGTTGGTTAAGCGGTTCCCTATCTTGCAGGCGACGGGCAGTGATCTTTTCCCATGCTTCCTGTCTTTTACTGCGGTCGACGTCTTTCAACCTTACTGCAGCCTGTTCCAGTGTGAACTCCTTGTCGTCGATATGCACTGACATGGAACCTGTGATGGATTGATATTTTTGCTGCTCTACCTGTATCTCGGTCAGGATAGGGATATTTTCTTCCCTGAATAATTCCAATGCCTTTTTTACACCGCGCAGGTAGATGAAATATTTTTCTTCATGTAATTTATCCGCCCATTCGCTGCCAACAAGCTTTTTGTTAAGTTCATTACTATAAGGGGCAATTTTAGGCTCTATCTCTGTAGCGAAATACTGAAACTTTTGCAGCAGTTCTTCGCTATTGGTATCGCAGGTCATGCGGATATAGCGCCAGGCAAAATCTTCCTCTAATGCAGCTTCCAGTTCACTGCGGTCGTGCAGCCAGCGCTCTAATTCTTCAACTGAATTGATGGAGCGTTCAGTCAGTTCTTTAAAAAGCGGCTCCAGGCTTTCCCACTTGATCTCGAAACCTTCCGGCAAATATGTTCTTGTCTTTTTGTGTATCATGGTTTTTGATGTGCGAATATGCAGCTATGCAAATGTGCAAATTAGTCTGCATGTCGGAAAGAGTGAAAGCCCGGAAAGTTGTAAGCGATTTGTCAATTGTCACGACTGTCCCGCTTTTTGGAGACAGGCCACCCGTGACAGACCGTGACAGTGTGAGACAGACCGGGACAGTGCTGTATGGCTCCCCTCTTGAGAGGGGCAGGGGTGTGTTCTTCAGCATGGCGTATAAACCCACCCCTTCTATTACACTGTCCTACGCGCCCCCTCCTAAGAGGGGAACTTTTAGTTGCTGTCCCAACTGTCTCGCTTTTTGGGAACAAGCCACCCGAGACAGCCTATTAATTTGGCTAAAGCC
>Ga0307510_10010203_pt1 | contig 11167 bp, 8 predicted proteins | sample 12_EM_MG_FD_207224 | JGI IMG/M metagenome (GOLD analysis project Ga0307510, IMG submission 207224) | Populus trichocarpa ectomycorrhiza microbial communities from riparian zone in the Pacific Northwest, United States - 12_EM | ecosystem: Host-associated > Plants > Roots > Unclassified | place... | reverse complement strand
TCTGTAGTGCTGGTTGCCATCGTTGTAGCGGTACGAGTGAAATCAGGAAGGGAGGATAGACCCAAAGTACCCTGCCAAGTCGGGGACGCCCACTTTTAAGCGAGTGTGCCACAAGGAAAGCACGCCCAGGAGGGGCGCTGAAGCCATGGCAGATTGGGCGCGCGCGCGGGCTCGCCAGACTGCATCGGATTCCGCCTGACAGCTGGCAGGCTAACCCGGCTTCCCTGGGGGTTCAGCCTCCCCCCCCTCCACACCACTACTACACGTGGTACACGAGGGAACACGCCAATCTAATCTACCAATAAGTGGGTCTTGACGGCATACGCTGCGCACCGGACTGTGTTTGGGAGATTGTCGACATCGATCATCGACAACAGTCGGCGGGAAGCGCGTATCTATGATTCGATATTCGATATTTAATATTCGACGGCGGTGAAGAGCTGGAACTTCATAGCATGCGCGAAACCCCGCAGTTTGTGATCCCGGGTGGGCGGTGACTCCTCTCGGATGCGGTACGTGGTAGGCGACGGATTCCTCGTCCATCCCTGCAACAAAGGCTGCGGGGCGGTTCACGACCACACACAGACAAGAGGAGAGGCCCGGTACTTCCATGCAGAGCTGGCGCGCCAGTCGTCTAGTACATCCCCCCAAGAGTCAATCCTTTTCCTGGGCGATGAAGGTAGAAAAAACAGCGCAGCGAGGATCCAACGAACATTGAAGCAGGGGACAACCCCACCGCTCAATACCCCTTCTCCCGGCGTCCCACTGAGTGTTCCTGAGGTTTGACGAGCACAGACCAGGGGAACCTTACGGGGCTCACTGCCCACCATGCACGGACAGCGTGTCTTGAAAGGGACGACCGTCAGGAATGCACCGCCACTGAACAGGTTCAGCATCTCGGTCGCCACCATTGCCATAGGGGTCTGTAGCTCTGGTCCAGTGTCATAAATTCCAAATATCATTGCATGTTATTATAAGTGTACAGATGAAAATTTACACTGCATAAAATACGGTAAGAGTGGCGGCCTCACCAATAAGTGGATCGCCGGCTGTTCGACTGGATGGGCACCCGTAATGTTTGTCGGAGATCATCGATGATACGACGGATGTCATCCCCTGGACCACTGTAACCACCATCGCGCCGTTCCTCCAAACCAGGGATAACACGTTCAACCATACCTAGAACCCCCTTCCGGCCGCCTTCAGTAAAGAATAATAGTTCCCTGAACTGTTTCGTGACCTCCGCGAGTGGTTCCAACAGATCAGCGGTGAGCTCTTTCGGAGGGCGTCCTGGGACCGCTGCCCACTCGTCTTCCAAGACCTTTTCTAGGGATTTGTCGACGTCGAAATCGCGGCGCCGTAGTTCGCCAACGTTAGTGAGGATTCGAAGCGCATGCACCGGTCCTTCACGATGCAAAGGCAGCCAAATGACCATTTCCTTCCTGAGGTAGGGGCGCCAATGCCTGTCCTCGGACAGTATTTCCATCATCTCGAGGAACGAACGTTGGTGATCGGAACGGAAGGTTTCGGTTACGACGCTGTGGAGTTTTTTTGGGAAGTCGATGCACTCGAGGGTCTCACGTAGATCCGGTGACTTGAGCAATCCATCCCGCGCGGCCAGCACGAGGTCATATGCCGCTTTCCTAACGCGAAACGGTCTCTCCCCTTTTATTGTCTCCCCCTTCTCCATCGCTCTGGACAATGTCTCGAGGAACTCAGCCTGAGGGAGGTAAAATCGCAGTCCAGGAATGTCTCTGATCGCGGTGAGACCCCCATACACGGCATCGTCCTGCCAACCATCCTTCTGTGCGCTACAATTCCCGACATTCCGCAGAATCAGGTCGAGAAGGGCAGATTCTGGGGTACGGTCTTCCGGCCTCACGGTCCCTCCGGGAGACAGCGGGTCTGCTTCGCCTCGTTGGATATGGTCGTAATCTTGTGTGAATGAGATTTCCGAGTTTATCGCGGCGTCGTCTTCCTTCCTGAGCGCGCTGAACCTGAGCAGAGCGGTGAACGGTTCATCGTCCATCTTTCCCCAGGCAGCCCTCTTCAGAAGGTCGCTGATCCACGTGGCCTCGACGAGTGGGAATGATGTCTTCTTGACAAGAGTAACGAGGATTTCCAGTGCAGCTCTGACATAGCGGCGTCGACGACCCTTTGTCAAGGCAATCCCATGAATATGTTCAACCACCAATTTGAAGGTCAGAGCAAAGTAATCACTATCCCCAGTCAGTCCTACCGTCACGTACGAGGGGAGCAGTACACACCTTTTGTCGACTCGAACCAAGTCCTCCGGATGCAAAGGGAAGTCCATTGCCACTCCCGCACAGAGAATGCAATTCGTAACAGTTGCAGGGGTCAACGCCCGAGATCTCTCCAACACCTCGATCAGTTCGTTCAAGGTCTGTAGGCGACTCGGCCGAAACCGAATGGCGGCATCCGCATCTCCACAGAACCAGTAGGGGGCAATGTAGGACAGGAATCGTGCCGATTCCACAGGTTCCGAGCGGTCTTCGACGTTGATATGAAGAAGGTATTCGAACAGGTCGTCTCCACCCCATTCGTCGTTGTGTTGAAGGAAAAGGTCAGGAGGGAGACCAGAAGGGAGTTCCTCTATCTCGGCCCCAGCCTCGAAGCTCTTCCAGGTGCTCCAGATGAGCTGCGTGTGGTAGAGGACGTAATAAGCGGCAGCGGACCGGAGGGCCTCGAGATGAGCGGACTTTCTAGACTCGGGCACTCGGAAACACTCCATATACATGTCGCGGAGTCGAATCAAGGCGGTGGAGGAGCGATGGTGAGAAGGCCACTGGAATTCGGAGAATACGGCGGCGACGGCTGCGGCAACCGAGAAGTCAGTTGAGTTCTCTAATAACCAGGAGCCTGCGGAGGCGGCAATGTCCTTCGAAATAGGGGAAGTGAAAAGTGGTCGGTCCCTCCAGAATGCACGGTTGGAAAGCGTCATTGGGTAGTCGGTACTGGGTGTGTCTCCGTCAAGAGGGGCTGGGAAGGTTGTTCCGCCTGCGAAGATCTTGAACACACGTCCAAAGGCATTGGTCAGGTGGCCGTGCTTTGTCAGCCATTCGATAAGGGGTAGGAATGAAGTGATCCTCCGCTTCCACCAACGCCGCGAACGAAAGGGGGCGATAAGTACCTTCGCCAAACGCAGAACCTCCGGAAGCAGAACGGATAGAGGTGTCTGGAATGGGCAATCTCCCCAGAGCATCGCAGCCACGGTAATGCACACGTAAAATGCGAAGCTGAAGAAAGTGATTACCAAAACCACCTCTGCGACAGAGACTTCCAAATCCCAGAGATAGACGGCGAGTGCGGCGCCGAAAAGGAAGAGAGAAAACTGTAACATGACAGGCACGGAATCCAAGATCAGGCGCAATCCCCACTTCTGGAGTCCCAACAGCTTGGCCTGTCGTTCCTTCCCTCGATCAGCGATATTTCCCCAGGTCGTGACCCGAGTGTAATACAAGATCCACTGCTTCCCCAACACGGAGATGAAGGCCACGAACAGCGTAAGGGACAGACTGGCGAAGAGGATGGACTGAGCTCTGACGATACTGATCGGGGTGTTCGAGATAGGTGCCAGGGGGTTGTTTCCGCCGAATGAGGTGTTCTGCTGCAATATTCGGAGGAGCAGGGCGTTCGTCAGGTCAATGGGGTTTGGTTGGAGTGCGGGAATGATTTGGACAATGAACGCAGAAGTCACGGCCGAGAACAAACCCGCCTAATACGGGAGAAGAAGTCCGGTTGAGGCGGATAAGGCGCACAAGAGGCGAAAGCGTGCTTACAAAGAGCAGGGAGGTGTCCAGGTCCCCGACATACTTGGAGACCAAGTCGTTGTCACATTCATCAGCGACTTTCTTGTAAACGGTCCAAAAGTTTGTCGTCGGGTGGGTCTTGATCTTCGTTGGCTTCCAGTTTGCAATTACTCTCTCGAGCCTAAGGCGGAACAGAGTTGATACCGAATCAGACTCCTTGGAAACATGAGGAATGACTAACTGAGCCAGCCGCTTCTCTTCGCCTTCACGAAACGCTGAAAGTTGTTCCTGAAAGGTGGTGGTGAACCTACGACAGCACCAGGTTAACAAGTGCCACCCTGAGGGTTGGGTGTAAACGTACTGGAACATCCTCGCATCATTGTCTTTCCTCAGTTCCGTAACGCTTTCATTAAGTGCACCTGCGACGAGCCTACGCTATTCAGATATGGTTGAACGGCCAATGTGCTAACGTCGTACGAACCTTGCCAATAGCGCTACATCATCCTCTCTGCTTGCATGTCCACCGATGGTCGTATCTGTGGCGCTGATGAACATTTAAGTAGCGACTCGAGTGAAAGAAAAAAAAATTGCGCAAACGTGCCTTTGTAGCCTCCAACCGATGGAGGGTTTATGGGGCCCTCGATCGGGGACGGACCTTCGTTGAAAGTCAAAACATCTCCCTCCATCTTCGGACCAGCCGGGGTTCCGAGTGTTGCATCCATAGTATCTGTGGCCATTGGTACGGGGGTCCGAATGAAATTGAGGGAAGGGGGATAGGCTAGAAAGATTTTCTCAATGACATCCACTTTTCAGTATGCCACGAGGAAAACACGCTCAGCGCTCATGCGCTCATCGGTGTACGTAGGCGGGCCCCGCCCTAGCGCTACCCAACCGGTTATCAAAATTCAATTCGGTTTTTGGGACTAACACCGGCTACATAGTTTCGTCAAAAAAATCCTTGTTTAAGCTTGGGTAGCGCTACCCGAGTGGTCAGTCTTGCTGATGATACTGGCGGTACAAGTCGGGCATGCGGGTTCGCCACGTGTGTAAGGTGCGGAATGTCCGATATCGATGATCGATCCCGGGGAAGTAAGTTCATGACCCAGGTGAACTTGAAGAAGAAACGACACTCGTGCAGTAGATCGAGCCACTCAGCGCTCGTGTCTAGCCCTGGGCCGCCGGGACCTAACATGGCATCCACGGCCCAACTCAAGCCAGTGGCCTCAATAATGTCTAATTTTGCCAGCTTGCCTCGCGGTACGGCTGGGCAGGGATCCGGACATTCCGGGGTAGTGACCTGCGGTGAACCAGGGCACCGTGATTTTTCATTGGCACACATTTTGGGGTCCCCAGTGCATTTGCTTGTCACGTTCGTGTTTGGATTCCATAAGTGCGTGCATTCCATTAAGGCTTCGCGTATCCAGTCCATCCGCCCTACTCCATAAGGGCCGACAGCGCTAAAGCTACGGCACAGCGAAGATCCCCGATGGTCGTGGTAGACGCTGGGACGGCGGATAACCCACCGTTCAATATTGTACAACGGGCGAACAGGGAAATACCCCTTCTCCCGCCCGCCGAGCGTTCCCGAGGTTTGGTGACTCTATAGCATAGACCGGGGCCAACCCACAGGTCTTGCTTACCATTCGGACAGAGACGACCATCAACAATCACTGTGCAGGTAGAATAGGTAAAATGTTGGGGGGTTGTTGGTAAAGAACGGATTTCTAGGGAATTGTTGGATAAGTCTTAACAAGCCAGTAGACGCCCACTTGAGTTGCCTGTACAAAAATTGGTTAAGTATTCGGGGTCTGGGATTGGCTTTTCCAACCACTGGATAAGTTCTCGACGCCGTTAGGAAATAAGAATTTCCAACTCCCGACTATTTTACCAATTTTTCATGCACAGTGAATGGTGCACCGCCACTGCTGATCAAGTTCAGTGTACGGGTGAAATTTTACATTGCATAAAATACGGTAAGGGTCTCACCAATAAGTGGATTGACGACTGTTCGACTGGATGGGCACCCGTAATGTTTTTCGAAGATCATCGATGATACGACGGATGTCATCCCCTGGACCACTGTAACCACCATCGCGCCGTTCCTCTAAACCCAGAATAACCCGTTCAACTCTGCCCAGAACCCCCTTCCGGCCGCCTTCAGTGAAGAAGGATAGTTCCCTGAACTGCTTCGTGACCTCTGCGAGTGGTTCCAATAGATCAGCGGTGAGTTCCATCGGAGAGCGTCCTGGGACCGCTGCCCACTCGTCTTCCAAGACCTTTTCTAGGGATTTGCCGACGTCGAAATCGCTGCGCCGGAGTTCGCCAACGTTGGTGAGGATGCGGAGCGCATGCACTGGTCCTTCGCGATGCAAAGGCAGCCAAATGACCATTTCCTTCCTGAGGTAGGGGCGCCAATGCCTGTCCTCGGACAGTATTTCCATCATCTCGAGGAACGAACGTTGGTGATCGGAACGGAAGGTTTCGGTTACGACGCTGTGGAGTTTTTTTGGGAAGTCGATGCACTCGAGGGTCTCACGTAGATCCGGTGACTTGAGCAATCCATCCCGCGCGGCCAGTACGACGTCGTAGGCCGCTTTCCTAACGCGAAACGGTCTCTCCCCTTTTATTGTCTCCCCCTTCTCCATCGCTCTGGACAACGTCTCGAGGAACTCAGCCTGAGGGATACAAGTTCGCAATCCAGGAATGTCTCTGATCGCGGTGAGACCCCCATACACGGCATCGTCCTGCCAGCCGTCCTTCTGTGCGCTGCAATTCTCGATGTTCCGCAGAATCAGGTCGAGAAGGGCGTATTCTGGGGTGGGGTCTTCCGGTCTCATGGTCCCTCCGGGAGACCGCGGACCCGCTTCGTCTTGTCTGATGTGGTCGTATTCCTGTGCGGGTGGGATATCCATGTCTGTCGTGGCGTCGTCTGCCCACCCCTGTGCGAGTGGGATATCCGTGTCTGTCGTGGCGTCGTCTGCCCACCCCTGTGCGGATGGGATATCCGTGTCTGTCGTGACGTCGTCTGCCCACTTCTGTGCGGGTGGGATATCCGTGTCTGTCGTGGCGCCGTCTGCCGACCTGAGCGCGCTGAACCTGAGCAAAGCGGTGAATGGTTCACCATCCATCTTCTCCCGAGCTGCTTTTATAAGAAGGTCGTTGATCCACACGGCATCGACGAATGGGAATGGTGTCTTCTTGACGAGAGTAACGAGGATTTCCAGTGCAGTCCTGACATACTCGCGTCGAGGACCCTTTGCTAAGGCAATCCCCTGGATATGTTCAACCACCAATTTGAAGGTCAACGCAAAGTAATCACTACCCCCAGTCAGTCCCATCAACATACAAGGGGAACAGAACATACCTTTTGTCGACTCGAATCAAGTCCTCCGGGTGCAAAGGGAAGTCCATCGCCGCTCCTGCACAGAGAATGCAGTTCGTGACAGTCGTGGGAGTCAACGCCTGGGATTCTTCTAGCACCTCGATCAGTTCGTTCAAGGCCTGTAGGCGACTCGGCCGAAACCTAATAGTTTGATCGGAATCTCCACAGAACCAGTAGGGGGCAATGTAGGACAGAAATTGCGCCGACTCCACGAGTTCTGAGCGATCTTCAAGTTTGATGTGAAGAAGGTATTCGAACACTTCGTCTCTATCCCATTCTTTGGTGTGTTGGTGGAGAAAAAGATTAAGAGGGAGATCAGAAGGAAGTCTCTCTATCTCGGCCTCGGCCTTGAGGCTCTTCCAGGTACTCCAGATGAGCTGCGTGTGGTAGAGGACGTAGTAAGCGGCAGCGGATTGAAGGGCCTTGAGACGAGTGGACTTCTTGGACTCAGGTGCTTGGAAACACTCCATATACATGTCACGGAGTCGGATCAAGGCGGTGAAGGAGAGATGGTGAGGCGGCCATTGGAACTCGGAGAATATGGCGGCGAAGGCAGCGGCGGCCGAAAGGTCAGCGGAATTCTCCAGCAACCAGGAGCCTGCGGAGGCGGTAATGTCCTTTGGGATGGGGGAAGTAAAAAGTGGTCGGTCCCTCCAGAATGCGCTGTTAGAAAGCGTCATTTGGTAGTCGGTGCTGGGTGTGTCTCCGTCAGGAGGGGCTGGGGAGACCGCTCCACTGGCGAAGATCCCGAACACACGTCCAAGGGAATTGGTCAGGTGACCGTGATCTGTCAACCGTTCGATCAAGGGTAGGAATATAGCGATCCTCCGCTTCCACCAACGACCCGAACCAAAAGGAACTATGAGTACCTTCGCCAAACGCAGGACCCTCAGAAGTAGAACGGATAGAGGTGTGTGGAACGGACAATCTTTCCAGCGCATCGCAGCCACGGTGATGCACATATAAAAGACAAAACCGAAGGAAGTGATCACCAACACCACTTCCGCGACAGAGACGTCCAACTCCCAGAGATAGACGACGAGTGCGGCGCCGAAAAGGAAGAGAGAAAACTGCAACATGACGGGCACGGAATCCACGATCAAGCGCAATCCCCACTTCTGGAGTCCCATGAACTTGGCCTGGCGTTCCTTCCCTCGATGAGCAATATTACCCCAGGCCGTGACCCGAGTGTAGTACAGGATCCACTGTTTCCCCAACACGGAGATAAAGGCCACGAACAGCGTGAGGGACAGAGTAGCGAAGAGGATGGACTGAGCTCTGACGATACTGATTGGGATGTTCGAGACGGGTGCCAGGGGGTTGGTTCCACCGAATGGGATGTTCTGCTGCAATATTCGGAGGAGCAGGACGTTTGTCAGGTCGATGGGGTTTGGTTGGAGTGTGGGAATGATTTGGACAATGAACGCGGCAGTCACGGCCGAGAATAAACCCGCCTAACGTAGGGGGAGGACGTGGTTGAGGAGAATACATGGTACAAGAGACGCAAACCTGCTTACAAAGATCAGGGAGGTGTCCAGGTCCTGGACATACTTGGAGGTCATGTCGTTATCATATTCGTGGGCAACTTCCTTGTAGGCGGTCCAAAAGTTTGTAGTCGGGTCGGTCTTCCTCTTCTTCGGGTTCAAGTTTGCAATTGCTCTCTCAAACCTGAAGTGGAACAGAGTTGATTCAGACCAGACCAGACTCGTTGTAAAACTTGGAGACTAACCGGACAAACCGCTCCTCCTCGCCCTTACGAATTGCTGAAAGTTCTTCCTTAAAGGTGGTGGTGAACCTACGATAGCACCAGGTGAACGCGTGCAACTCTGGGGGTTGGGTGTAAACGTACTGGGACATCCTCGTGTCGTTGGCTTTTCCCAGCTCCGTGACGCTCTCATTAAGTGCACCCGCGACGAGCCTCCACACTCAGATACGGGTAAACGATCGGTGTGGATTGTACAAACCTTGCTAATAGCGCTGCATCATCCTCTCTGCTTGCGTGTGAACTGATGGCCGCATCTATGGCGTTGATGGGCATTTGAGCAATGGCTTGAGTGAAAGGGAAAAAACCCGTGTAAGCGTACCTTTGTGTCCTTCAGCCGGTGGGGGGTTGGCGGACTGCTCGTCAGTCACCATGCCATGACCTTCGGTTGAGGTCGGGATTTCACTAATAGGAGCCAAAACATCTTCCTCAGCATTCGGACTAGCCGAGGTTGTATCTGTAGCACTGGGGGTCATTTGTGTGGCGGTTCGAATGAAATCGAGGAAGGGGGGATAGACTTGAGGGACTTTCTCAGCGAAGTCCACTTTTGAGCTGGGATTCCGCGAGGAAAGCACGTTGGAGGCACGAGTTTGTCATGCGACTGTGCCACATGCCTGGTTCACTGCCAAAGAGGACCGCCAGCGTATATGACTATATGGTTCGCGAGCGAGAAGCCACGGAACGATCAATCTGGAAGCATTCACTGGAAGAGAAAGGTCATTAGTATTAGGTAATAGCAGGGTAGACCCAACTCTCGGTCCGACGTGGCCTCCAAACCACGGCCACAATAATATCGTCAATTATAATCTTGTGGCACGGCTGGGCAGGAATCCAAACATTTGGCAGCGAGCTGCTATTAAGTAACCAGGGCCCTGTGGTCTTTCCCTGGCACTCATTTAGGAGCCTTTAGCGCAATTGCTTGTCGCACGTTCCTGTTTGGATTCTGTAGGTACGCGCGTTCAATTAAAGCCCCGTGTTTCCAGTTCGTCGATCCTACCCCATGTGCATGAGGGCTGAAGCTACATGCGATTGCAAAACATAGACTTCAGAGAACACAGAGATTCCTGTGCGACAGATTTTCCGTTAGCCACTACATGCGACGGGGTGGGAGATGGACCAAGGAATGGTAGGGGGGACGGGGTGCAAAAAAAAGACATGCACCGCGACATTGAAAACACGAGGATCAAGGGAGGAAAAAGCGAACAAGGGTGGAGTATGGTAACACGGAAGGGATCGAGAGAGGTCTTTGGCCCTAGGTAACACGACAAGTATTCAAAACAGATCCTCCAGCGTCATCTGTTTCACGATATCCTGTTGATCGCGATCCGCTTTTCCTGGGGACGACATGCAGGTTACGTTAACTCCTTACTGTGTTCGCGACCATCTGCGCAAACTCCTCGAAACTGAGTTTGCCGTCTCCGTCTTTGTCTGCTTCCATAATGGTTTTGTCCACGATTTGTTGCAGTTGCACGTCCTACCGCCCAAGACCGTCAGTCCCGATACAATCATGGGACTCCTGTGCGGAAGGGGAACGAACCTTGAGGTTACTCCCAACCATCATCTTCAACACCAAGAACAGCTCTCCGCTAGAGATGTAGCCGTCTCTGACCATGTCGTAGACCTTGAACGCGACTGGGTTCGTCCGTCGGTTAACTCGGGGCTCTCGACTGTATTCTCTGAAGAAAGACTTACGCCTCAGCTTCTCTCCTCTCCCTCCTCTACTGCTGAATTCGCTCAAATCTCCGATGAATTCCTGAAAGTCCACCGTTACTCCACCACTATACGCTCAATCGGAGTCAGTCGGAGGCGAGGCCGTCTCATGCAAGTGGGCTGATGAGTCTGCGGCAGGTCAGCAAGGCGAATACTGGGAACTAGGGGAGTTTGCTCACTTCGTAAGCGAAGGTTGGGGGTTACTTCCTGTATATGATGAACGGAGTCCACCCGTGATAGAGCGCGACCTGTTGGTTCAGTGCAGTGAGAGTGAGGCTCGTGTAGGTGAACGCGCAGACGTGCACGACCGAATTCGACGACACGGATGACTCTTTCCTGAGTACATAGGACGAGAGGGTCGACGTCGGTGTCTCTTGGTGGGGGGTTGTAATCCCATTGTTTCGGGTCGCGATTCTATCGTAACGGCGCAAGGCGCCGGTCCCCGACTCCACCCCGCTATCTTATATGGTATTGGGGTGGTCCTCCGTCAGGAGCAGCAGCGATAAATGTTATCTCGTACAATATAATAACGCAACTCGCATG
>Ga0307510_10010202_pt1 | contig 11167 bp, 5 predicted proteins | sample 12_EM_MG_FD_207224 | JGI IMG/M metagenome (GOLD analysis project Ga0307510, IMG submission 207224) | Populus trichocarpa ectomycorrhiza microbial communities from riparian zone in the Pacific Northwest, United States - 12_EM | ecosystem: Host-associated > Plants > Roots > Unclassified | place... | reverse complement strand
TCGACATGATGTCAGCTCACCACCCGGCGGCCGAAGCCACCCTGCGCCTGGCGGGCGGCGCCGAAGCCGCTCGGCGCGGCGGGTGCCGCGAACACGGTGCGGCGGAAGTTCTTTTCGAGGCGGTCGGAGATATAACCCCACAGCGCCTGGATCTCCTGCGCCGACTTCCCGTTGCCATCGACTTCCATGACGGTGCGGCCATCGATCATCGAGGCGGCGAAATCGGTGCGGTGATGGACGGTGATCGGGGCGACGGTGCCGTGCTGCGACAGCGCGACGGCGGCCTCCGAGGTGATGCTGGCGCGCGGCGTGGCGCCGTTAACGACGAACAGCAAAGGCTTGCCGGCGCGTTCGCACAGATCGACCGTGGCGCCGACGGCGCGCAGATCATGCGGGCTCGGGCGGGTCGGGATGACGATGAGTTCGGCGACCGCGATAACGCTCTGGATCGCCATGGTAATGGCCGGCGGCGTATCGATCATCGCCAGGCGGAAGCCCTGCTGACGCAGCACCTCCAGATCCGAGGCGAGCCGCGCGACGGTGGTCTGGGCGAAGGCCGGAAATTCGGTCTGCCGCTCGTTCCACCAATCGGACAGCGACCCTTGCGGATCGATATCGATCAGCACGACCGGCCCTGCCCCGGCCAGCTGCGCCTGGACGGCGAGATGACCGGATAAGGTCGTCTTGCCCGACCCGCCTTTTTGAGATGCCATCGCAAGGATGCGCATTGTTGCCCCTAATGCCCGTTGTTCGGCAGGGGAAATGGCATGTCACCCGTCAAGAACAGGTTAACGGGCACCGCGCACCGGCCCAAAGCGGCACGGCATGGCTAACGAAATCTTTGCCAAATGCGCGTTACGCGGCATGATCCTTCCAAGTAGAGCAGTCGGGATCGGGCGGGACGGGACCAAATGATGCGTAACCTGATGCGAACCACCACTCTGACGACGGCGCTGGCCGCCGCCCTGATCGGGCTGGCGGGCGCCTTGCCGGCGGCGGCCGATGTGAAGGCCGGTGTCGATGCGTGGAGCCGCGGCGAATATAAGAAGGCGGTCGATATCTGGCGCGCCGACGCCAATGCGGGCGACGCCGATGCCTGTTTCAACATGGGCCAGGCTTACCGCCTCGGCCGCGGCGTGCCGGTCGACCTGCCGATGGCCGAGGGCTGGTTCCGCAAGGCGGCACTTCAGGGCCATGTCGAGGCGATCACCAATTACGGCCTGACCTTGTTCGACGAGGGCAAGCGCGGCGAGGCGGTGCCCTGGCTGGAAAAGTCGGTCGCCCGCGGCGAGCCGCGCGCGCAGATGGTGCTCGGCACGATGCTGTTCAACGGCGATGGCGTGCCCAAGGACTGGCCGCGAGCCTATGCCCTGCTGGTGCGCTCCTCGGCCTCTGGCCTTCCGCGCGCGGCGCAGGTGCAGGCGCAGATGGACGATTATATCCCGCTCGATCAGCGCCAGCAGGGCCTGGTGCTGGCGCGGCAATATGAGGCCGCGGCGCAGCGCCCCGAACTGCCGCCGGAGATTGCCGGCACGGGCACCAGCGGCGGGATGCGCGGCACCGAGCTGCCGCCTTCCTCCTACGACCAGAATGCCGGGCAGCAACCGGCGATCGTGCCGACGCGGCCGGGCCGGCCCGGGCCAGTGGTGACGCAGGTGCCGCCGGCGACGCGGCCGGTGCCGGCAAGCCGCCCGGTACCGGCGGAAACGCCAGCCGCCCGGCCGCCTGTCGCGGTCTCGGCGCGTGGCGGCGGGTGGAAGCTGCTGCTCGGCGCCTATCGCGACGAGAACAATCCGCACAATCTGTGGCGTAAGATCGAGAGCCGCGGCGTGGTGCCGGGGCTGCAGGCGTCTTTCCCCAAGCGGGGCGAACTGACGCTGCTGGTAGCGGGGCCGCTGGCATCGAGCGCGGACGCGGCGCGGGCGTGCGGGGCGATCAAGGCGGCGATACCGGGGACGGCTTGCGTGCCGTCGGCGCAATAGGGATCGCCGCGGCAGCCGGCTTGTTTAGAAAGCCGGGTGCGGGTTTCGAGATCGACGCTGAGAAAGATGCAGGTGCTTCCGGAGAGGATGCACGTGTGAGGCAAATTTGCGCACCGTTGAATCGACTTGAAAGGGAACGCTACCTTTGAGGTTCGATTTTTTGTCGCGCCCGCCCACCCCTGGTTTAGGGGTTTTTGCACGTGTCACCGTAATCCCACACCATCACCGTAATTCCGTAATTCCGTAATTCCGGTGATCCCTAAGGTTCCCCGCCCTTATTATTTCTATTATCCCTGATATGATTAACTGCAACAATAATAGCAAATATGACAATCGTTGCAGATCTTGCGAAGAATTTCCAACTATCAATTGGCTCAGGATTTGTGAAAGAAAACAAAATAGAGCCTGCAATGATAAAATATGGCAATATAAATTTTACTAGCATCTCGCTATTACCTCCCCCCCCGCGCCAATTCCGTATAATAGCACTCCACCACCCGCGGTAATTGCGCCAACAGTGCCAAATATTGCTTCTCCCGGTCCAGTTAAAGCGCCATATCCTGCAACGGCCGCGCCAGCTAAACCTCCAGAAACACCCCAAGTTTTAAACGCGCCCGCGGCGCCACATACCGTAGAGTGTGAAGGCAACAGATCTCCTAGCATTCGCCCAATTTCCTGCGTCCTATTAATCGTGTCTCTTTCAAATTGCTGCGAATCGAATGGCCACCAAGAGTAAGGAGTTACGGTAACCCAATGACCTGCGCCATTAGCCGTAACAACGACATCATCGCCACCATCGCCGCCCGTCACAGACCCAGGTTTCCCGGGGACCCATTGACCACCGCCAGCGCCGCCCTCTCCGAGGCCTCCGCCTCCGCCTCCTCCGGAGCCACCGCCTCCGGTACCATCTCCGCTACCGTCGGCGGACGCGTAGCCATTAGGCAGGCACAGGGGAATACGCGAACCAGTCACTGTTCCCAGATGTTCATTGCTTTTGCATAACCCGCTCGGGTCGCTCGCATTGATCGGATCGCCACCGACATAGTTGTACGCATTCATCCCGTCGCCAAATCCGATGGGGTCTGTCTGCAAAAATCTGCCGAGTCGCGGGGAGTAAAAGCGATTCTTGTAATAATAAATCCCGGCTTCCTTGATCCAGGCTTGCCCCGTATATTGAAACCTGTTGACGTAACTGGCGGCTTGCACGCCATATTCATCATATTTATTGACGTAATTTACCCCCGCGCTGTCATTTGTTGCAACGACGATCGATCCTCGTTCATCCGCCGTCTGCCAGGTACGATTTCCGGTAGCAGCCGCGTATTGCACCAGCGGCTCGTCGGCACCGGGCCCGAACACGTTTCGGGTCACCAGAGCCCCGCCTGGTGACGAACTCTGCCCTGCGTTCTTGTCTCCGTCGTAAAGGAAGTAGCTATCCAGGCCGGCCGCCGTCAACTTGTACAAGCGCCCAAGCGGATCATAGGTGTAGGTTGCGACGGGGCCGGTCAGCAGATGGTTTTCCCCGCTGTAGGTATAGGTGTTGCTCCCTGTACTGGCGAGATTGCCGCGGGCATCATAGGTGACCGTGCCCGCACCCACGCCGATCGCCTGATTGAGGCCATTGACCGTGGTCGCGGTGTTCGTGTTTGCGCTTGCCGTATATGCGTAGACATCGTTGGAGCGTGTCGTGCTCACGATTTGGCCTGACGGGCTGTGAGTGAATGTCGTGGACTGATCATAGGTCGTTCCGGCAAGGTCGAACGACATGGTCGAAAGCTGCGACGCGCCATCGTAGCCGTAGCCCGTCGCCACCCCATTACCGAGCGCCAGGTTGGTGCGACGCCCCAGATCATCATAGCTGTAGGTCGAGATAACCCCGATACCGGAGGTCGCACCATTTTCGCGGACCGCCGTCACCTCGCCAGTGACGAGATGGTCGTAGGTGACATAAAAGGCGTCGGGCCAGACCGACAGAACCCGCCGACCAGCAAGATCGTAACCGGTCTGCACCGTTCCCAGCGGCGTGGTCTGCGACACCGTTCGTCCAAGCGCATCATGGCCCAAGGTGACGTAGTTGCTCGTCGTGTCGGTCGCCGAAGTCAGCCGGCCGAGATTGTCATAGGCGAAGGTGACATCAGCTTCGCTGCCCGGCAGGTTCTTCAGTGTCAGCCGGTTCAATGCATCATAGGTGAAGTCGATATGCTGCGTTGAGTCCGAAGCATAGCCGCGCAAACGGCGACTGGTGACGTTGCCGTTCGCATCATAAATCAACTGCTCGTAATCGGTCGATGAACTCGTCCCGGCGCCGGCTGTTATTGAAGGATAGAAGGTCTGCGACAGCCGGTCGAACCCGTCATAGCCATAAGTGGTCTTGTTGCCCTCAGCGTCGGTCAGTGTGGCGAGCGTTCCGTTGCTGTAATAGGTGTCAGTGACCTCATCGGCCTGCACACCGGCAACACCGTATGCCTTCTGGGTCTTGGTTGCCTGACCGGCCGCGTCATAGGTCGTCTTAGTGATCCGGTCTGCGCCGTAGCTGCCAGTCGTGCCGAGCGTGCAGGCGGACGAAGGTAGCGAACTCCAGGTCGCGCTGTTCATGCGCAGGGCGGTACATTCCAACCGGCCATCGCCATCATAGCTGTATTGCGTCACATTATAGGTGCTGCTCGACGCGGTCACCGTACCGAGTATCTTGCGTGCGTTGCCGTCATAGGTGGCGGTCGATTGCTGGAGGGAGACGAACGCCGACCAGTCGCTGTCCGACGTGCCGTTCACCGTCCCGGCCTCAACCAAAATAGGCTGACCGTCGCTGTTATACGCCATCTTGACCGCGCGACGTTTCATCGCTCCCGCGCCATCGGGGTCGGCGGAAATTACGCCGAGACGTTCGCGATCCGCCGACCAGCGCAGTGTCGTGGTATCAGCGGTGCCCGACAAGGGCCCGTCGATCGTCAACGTATTGCCGACCGCATCATAGGTCGTGGCGGTTGTAGCGGTCAGGCTGGCATCGCCCGCCCCGGTCGAGACCCTGGTGGGAAGCAGGTTACTATTGTAGCTGGTGGTCGCCTTCGCCTCGTCGGACGTGCCTACGCACGAAGAGCCAGTCTGGCATTGCGATATGCCTGTCACCACCGACACCCCGCTGACGGTCGAGTAGCTGTAGGTCGTCCTGGGCCGCGTCGCGCCGGTCGTCGGTGCGGGCGCGGTAACGGTCAACAACTGACCAGTGGTCCCATCATAAATATAGTCGGTGACGTTACCGAGCGCATCGGTGGTCGTCGTCGGCTCGTTGCAGGCGGCGTCGGTGCAGGAGGACGGATAGCTTGCGCTGGTCACGATGTTCGACAGACCCGATCCGCTCTTGGCCACGCGTGTCGTTGTCGTGACGTTACCGCGGCTGTCATAGCTGTACTGGACCTTGTTGCCCTCAGGGGCGACCACCTCGGCCGGTCGGCCGACACTGTCGTAACTCATCGTCGTCGCGCGACTGAGCGGATCGGTTATCGAGGTGACGCGCTGCTTGGTCAGGTCCGCGATGACCGTGCTCGTATGGCTCAGCGCATCGGTCACGACGATCGTCCCGGTCGAACCGGAAACGCTGCGACTATAGCTGGTCGTCACGCCGTTGTTGGTGACGGCACTGACTCCATTCGCGCCGTACGACACCGTGGTCGTGTCGCTCGACGCCGAGGGACGGCGTACACCGGTGATCGAAGCTTGGCTGGCGCCGGTGATGCGCCATGTCTTTCCGCCCGGCGTCGCGACCGTCATGACCCACGTTGCCGGATAGGTGAAAGTGACGGTCGGCCAGCTCGATGATGAAACACGGCTGTTCGAAAGAACCGCATGGCTAGGCTGGAACCATGCGGTGACCGGGGATCCCGTGGGGTTGATATAGTCCCAGGCGATCGAATAACCGGCATCATTACTGACGCTGGCGAGTCGCCAATATTCGTTGCAACTAACCGGATCGTCGGGAACCTGGGGATCCGCGCAATTCGGGACGACTTCCCAGCTATAGTCGATAGTCATTCCGCCGCGCCTGCTGACCGAGACGGGAAGGCGAAAACAGTATTGAACATTGTTCGCGTCGCAGAATTTGGACGCGCCACCGCTATAATTGGGCGACGGATTGTCGTAGGTGATTACGGTACCGTCGAGTGTGGCATAGGTAATAGCATTGCCGCTGCCGAATGTCAGCGTGGCACCAGTGCCGCGCTTCGAGGCGGCGAAGCCGTCGGCGCTGCTGAAATTGTCATAGGTGTTGTCAGCCAGAAGGACCGAGATGAAGGTCACCCCACCGGAAATCTCCTGGTACATCTGCACCCCCGACCAATTGTCGGCCTGCGGGCCATAGATGACCAACGGCAACTGACCCTGGCCGCTGCCAATCGAAGCGACCGGCAGGCGCAGGTTGAACGAGCCATCGACCAAATCGACGCCATTGGCGTCGAGTGCGCCGTGCGACGATGTCGCGAAGGCCGGCGCGGCGAGGCCGGAGCAGAGGATGGTGGAAAGCGAGAGCAGCAGACGGGGCGCGCGCGTGCGGCGGCGCTCGACGGTGGTCGAGATCATGCGATCATCCTTCAATGAGAACGGGGATTTGAGGAACGAAGGCGCCGCTCAGGGCGCGCCGGTTACCTTGTAGTTCTTGCGGTTGTCCGCATGATCGAGCGTGTAGTTGGCGACGACGCCGTTGTTCACCGTGCCGCTATGCTCGACCAGGATCAGCCGGCCCTTGGCATCATAGGTGTAGTTGATCGTTTCTGACGCGCCGGCCGTACCGGTCAGCGCCGCGACACCTGCTGCGGCCGCCGCTGCCCCGACGGCTATCGTCACCACGGTTTTCAAACGCGTCATTCGCCACCCTCCCGTTGTTGAGCGTCGGGGCGATTCCCCGAGAACAAATATAGAACACGTGATTTTCCAACACCACAAGCCCGACCTTTACAGGCCGCGCCTTGCGGTTCGTCCCGAACCATCAATCCTGAAAAATTAATGCCCCCGGCCGGCGGATGGATCAGTTGATCCGACTCGCGAAGCCACTATCCGCATCAGGCGCCTCGACCGACCGCCCCGCAAGAAAAATCTTCAGCTAATTGCTTGGAAACGATAACTATCGTGTCCATTTCGGATGCATTCCGGATGCATTCCGGCGCCATTTCCGGCGGCAGGCAAACATCACAACGTCGCTCCAGACCCGCACCGGTAAAGCGTTCACCTTGCCGACCGCTCGCATCCTCGCCGCAGCCGGGGCCTGCCGGCGTGCCGCTCATCCAGCGGCGTTGCCGGTCTTCACGCACCAGAAGCGATACATGGCGGAGAAGATGCGGGGATTGCGGCGCTCGGTCGCTGCCCAGCTGGCATAATCGCGCTGCCGGGGATCATCGGGATATTCCTCGCGATACCATTCGCGCGCGGCGGCCGATGGCAGGTCGAAGCGGAGAAGCTCGAGCCCGAGATGCTCCATCGCGGTGCGGATCCGGGGAATGTCGAAAGCGTCTTCGTGCGCATGGAGCAGCAGATCATGGACGCCGCCCAGATCGTAGAAATCGGGCGAGGCGGTGATGTCGTGCGGCGGATCGGCGATCAGGCGGGCGCGGACCTCGCGCAGCAGGTCATCATCGACTGGGCGATGGATGAGATCGTCGATCCTGTGCCGCGCGCTCGCCACGAGCATGCGCGCCAGCTTGCTGTACAGCGCGATGTGCATGACGCCGCCCGGTTTGAGGACGTGGACCAGCGCGGCCCAGCCCGCTTCGGGCGCGGGCAGATGATGCAGCACGCCGGTGCAGGCGATCAGGTCGAAGCGACGACCGAGCCCGGCCACCTCGTGCAGATCGCGCTGCTCGAACCGGATATTGGGCAGGTCGCGGCAGCGATCGGCGGCATAACGCAGCGACGCGGCGCTGAGGTCGATCGCGGTGACCTGCCCGTCCGGCGAACGGCGCGCCCAGCGCGCGGCTTGGTGGCCAGTGCCACAGCCGACGACGAGAATTTCAGGGTGCGCCGGCGCCGTTGGCCCGCCCGGCCCCAGCGCCGCAAGGCGGGTGGCCAGCGTGTCGCCGGGCGCGACCGCGACGCGGGTCCAGGCGGGATAAGGCCATGCCTCATATTGCGCGGCAACCGCGCTGGTGACCGGCGCGGCGAAGACGGTTTCGGTGCGGTTCCCGGCGTGACGCGGCGGAAAATAGGCCGGGGTCAGCGGCGTCTCGGCCCGCAACGCCTCGCGCTCGGCGGCATCGAAAGGCCAGGCGCCACCGTTGATCCTCGCCTGACGGACCAGTGCCGCCACGGCGTGGGGATAAGTCGCCTCGTTTCGCGTGAGGAGGAGCCAGCGGCGCAGCGCGGTGAAGAGCTGCTCGACCAGCAGTGAGGTGACCCTGGCTTCGGCGAGCAAGGCGCGCGCCAGGTCGTCGTCCTCCAGCCAGCGCGCCACGCCCTCCGGATCCGCCGCGGGCGCCGGAAGCAGCCCGGCCTTGCCCAGAAGCGCCCAGCCCGCACGTTCGAGCGTCGCCGGGTCGCCGCGGGAATCGGTGAGCAACGACTGCATAAGCGCGCGATCGTCCGGATCGACCAGTTCGGGCGCGCGGTAAAGCAGGGAAGCGACGCCTGACCGGGCATCGTGGTCATCAGGATTGGTGCGAAGAAGAAGACGTGCGGCAACCAGCTTCGCGGCGAGCCGTGGATGAGGAGGCATGCCGCGCAGCGTGGCGCAAACCTGCCGCCGGGGCAACAGCCGGCTGATCGAGGCTCAATCGCCTGTATCGCCGCCGCAAACGAACGGCGACATCTTCCGCGCGGTGATGGCCTCTATAGCGGTGATGTTGCGTTCCCGGCCGTGCGAGAGCGATGAACCTGGCCGGTCAACGCCCCGCCCGGCCCGAACCGATTAGTATTTGAACGTCGCAGTCAGGCCATAGGTGCGCGGTTCGCCGTAAAGCGCGAACGCCACGCGGCTGTCGCGCTGCGAAAAGACGTGTGTGCGATAGGCCTTGTCGGTGAGGTTCTTGGCCCACAGGCTCAGTTCGAGATGCTTGTCGCTCGACGTGAAGGTGATCGACCCGTCGACCAGGGCATAGCCGGGGATGACGGTGATCGGGTTATTGTCGGGATCGTAATAGCTCAGGCTCTGATATTTGTAGGTGCCGCGCGCGCCGAGCGTCGCACCGCTGCCCATAGTGTAGGTGTAGCCGAGATAGGCACTCGCCGTATATTCCGGCGCCTGGCGCAGCCGGTTGCCGGTGAAGGTGCCGGTACCTATTGTCGATGGCGTGCCAGTGAACTGGGTGTAGCGCGCATCGAGATACGCGAAGGTGCCGCCGAGATCGACGCCGGTCACCGGCCGCGCCGCCACCTCCAGTTCGACGCCCTTGATCCGCGCCTTGCCGGCATTTTCGGTGATGAACTGGCCGAAGGTCGTGCCCAGGGGCTGGAAGAAGCGCGTCACCTGCAGGTTGCGGTAATCGGTGTAGAAGGCAGCGAGGTTGATCGTCAGCCTGCGCCCGAACAGCTGCGCCTTGGTGCCGACCTCATAATTGGTCGCGTTTTCCGGGCCGAAGGGCGTGGTGGCGACCAAAGCCGTCGAGGCGGTGCCGGTGAAGCCACCGCTCTTGAAGCCGGTCGCGACGCTGCCGTAGATCATCAGGCCCGGCTGCACCTCATAATCGGCGACGATCTTCCAGCTGACATTGCGCCAGCTGTCCTGCGCGGCGGAGAGCGAATAGGCCTGCAGCAGCAGCGGCAAGCCCGAGCGGATGATCGCCTCCGAGGTGATCTTCTTGCGTTCGAACGAGTAGCGGATGCCGCCGGTGAGCTTGAGCTTGTCGGTCAGCTTGTAGCTCGCCTGAGCATAGGCGGCATAGGCCAGACCCTGGTTGGTCTGGTAGGAATCTGAGATGCTCGGCAACCCGTCGGTGCGCCCGAGCGACGGGAAGTTGAAGCCCTCGTTGCGCCAATTCTCCTCCTTGCTGAGGAACAGGCCGGCAATCCATTCGAGCGACCCGCCCGAGGGCGAGGTCAGGCGGACTTCCTGGGTATATTGCTTGGGCTTTTCGTGGACCGCATCGGTGATCTTGAAGGTGAAGCCGTTGGTGGCCGGGCCAAGCAGGACGTTATTGGGATTGCCCGAGGCGCCGGTCAGGTCGGTGAACACCGAGGAGCCGGGCAGGCCGGAGGAATCCTCCAGATAGTCATATCGCGTTTCGCGGTAGCTGCTGATCGAACTCAGTGTGGCGAAGCCGAAGTCATAGTTGAGCTGCAAATTGGCGCCGAAGATCGAGCGCTTGGTATAACCTTCGACCGAGGCCAGCGTGGTGTAGGGGCTGCCCGCACCGCCGAGCGCGATGTTGACCGCGACCGGATCCGACGCGCAGCCGCAATTGTGCAACGGCCCCTGGCTGCCCACCGGCTCGCGGTTGGTCGCGCCGTTATTGTCGCGCACGCCGTCGATCGTCAGGATCGCCTCGAAATGATCGGTCGGCGTCCAGCGCAGGCTGCCGCGATAGCTGAACGACCGGGTCTCGCCCCAGCGCTGGCCATAATAGGGGCTGCCGACCAGCACGTTGCGCAGGAAGCCGTCGTTGGAGCGATAGCTGACCGCGGCCTTGGCGAAGAGATTTTCCGCGATCTGCCCGCTGATCAGCGCCGCGGCGTCCATCCGGCCGTAATTGCCGACCTTGACCTGGGCCTTGAGGTGGAAGTCGCGGGTCGGCTTGAGCGTGACGAAGTTGATCGAGCCACCGATCGAGTTCTTGCCGTACAAGGTCCCCTGCGGGCCGCGCAGCACCTCGATGCGCTCGAGATCGAACAGGTCGAACACCTGGGCGGAGCGCGCCGCGATATACACGCCGTCGATCGACACGACGGTCGAGTCGCTGGCTGCCGGACCGTCCTCCTTGGTGCCGACGCCGCGGATCGCGATTTCCGGCTGGCCGGCGGCGAAGGCGGCGAAGGTCAGACCCGGGGTCTTGCCCGCAACGCCTTCGAGACTGGTGATATTGTCGCGGGCAAGCGTCTCGCCGCTGATCGCGGTGATCGCCGCCGGGACTTTCTGCAGCGTCTCCTCGCGGCGGTTTGCGGTGACAACCACGTCGGTCGCGGTGATGTCCTGTTGAGTCTCTGGCTGGGTCTGGGCCAGCACTGGCGTTGCCACTATCAGGCAAGTGATTGACCCGGCGCACAAAAAT
>Ga0307510_10010201_pt1 | contig 11168 bp, 7 predicted proteins | sample 12_EM_MG_FD_207224 | JGI IMG/M metagenome (GOLD analysis project Ga0307510, IMG submission 207224) | Populus trichocarpa ectomycorrhiza microbial communities from riparian zone in the Pacific Northwest, United States - 12_EM | ecosystem: Host-associated > Plants > Roots > Unclassified | place... | reverse complement strand
CTTTTGTTTTGTTAAAGTGCTTCTAGAACCTTTTTTTTGTTCTCCACTCTGCTTCTTTTTACCCTTAAGCTAACTCCAAAGTAAATGTGTTTTGTTTGCTTTAACGAGCTTTGTTGGAGAGAATGAATGAATATTACTTGATAGCAATGGCATGACAAGAGTATTAAGTTACACTCCTATGTAAGTAATGTTCATTTGTTCTGAGGGATGAGTTTCTGCTCATGCATGTTATGTTAGGAAGTAGTTGTGAGATTATGCTACTGTGTTTCATCTGCATTAGTTTTTTCTGCCTTGATTTTGATCTGGTACAAGCACAATTGTTCTTGTAGAATTTTGTCTCCTTATGCACTCTCTGTTTTTCAGGTTGTTGTCAGGGATATTGTTAGTAAACTTGTTATTGCCCAGTTTAGAGCTCACAAGAGTCCAATCTCAGCATTGTGCTTTGATTCTAGTGGGACGCTTTTAGTGACCGCCTCAATCCAGGGTCATAACATTAATGTTTTCAAAATAATGCCTGGACTCCAAGGAAGCTCTTCTACTGGTGCATCTTATGTACACCTGTACAGGCTGCAGCGTGGATTTACAAATGCAGTAAGATCAGAACAAATGTTTTCATGTTTTTTTTTTAATTATTATTGCACCATTAGCAACTTAGATTCGATCTTTGTTTAATTTGTTTCTTCTGGATTTATTTCTCAGGTTATACAGGACATCAGTTTCAGTGATGACAGCTCCTGGATTATGATAAGTTCATCAAGGGGGACAAGCCATTTATTTGCTATTAATCCATTGGGAGGAACAGTGAACTTTCAATCTTCTGAATCTAGTTATGTCTCAAAACATAGTGGTTTGGGAGGAATGAATAAGCCAACTGTTAGTTGCCCTCCCTGTTTAGGTTTACAAATGCATAATCAACAGAGCCTTTGTGCAACTGGCCGCGCAGTTACACTATCTGCTGTCAGCAGAATAAGAAATGGAAATAATGGTTGGAGAGGCACTGTAACTGGTGCAGCAGCGGCTGCTACAGGCAGACTGGGATCCCTTTCTGGTGCTATTGCCTCATCTTTTCACAAATGCAAAGGAAATAATGATATGTATGGGGATGGGACCTCTTTCAAGTCAAAGTACCATCTTCTAGTGTTCTCTTCTTCTGGTTCTATGATACAGTATACTTTGAGGATATTGGATGGCATTGATTCAACACCAGTCGGGTCTGGACTTAATGTAAATTATGAGTCAGCTGCAGAAAATGAAGGAAGATTAGTAGTTGAGGCAATGCAGAAGTGGAATATATGTCAGAAACAAAATCGAAGAGATCGAGAAGATAATGTTGATATATATGGTGACAATGGGAATTCTGACAGCAACAAGATACATCCTGAAGGCATAAAGAAAGGAAATAGCATTTATCCTGAAGTTAGAGGTGCAGTCACAAATACAAAGATCAGTCCGGAGGAAAAGCATCATTTGTATATTTCAGAAGCTGAACTGCAAATGCATCAAGCTTGTTTCCCATTATGGGCAAAACCTGAGGTATTTAAAGAAACTGTTGATAAAAACGTGCACATTTTGTTTTGTCTGTAATTGTGTTAATTTCTGTCAATTGCTTGCCAGATATACTTCCAATCAATGATGACAGAGGGAATAGATGTGAATGATGCAGATGCAATGCAAGGGGAAATTGAGATTGAAAGAATTCCAGCTCGCATGATTGAAGCAAGGTCAAAAGACTTGGTCCCACTTTTTGACTATCTCCAAACACCAAAATTTCCACATTCAAGGTGCGCTGAAATTGTGTTTTAATTTGCTGATTCTGCGGATTGAAGTATTCAATTTTATTGAATAAAAACTCATTTGCCCCTCCAAAGAGGAAAGATCCCTCATTCATTGCTGCTTTCCTCAATGATGTTGAAAATACGTTGGATGATGGAATCATGCTTCATATCTATGACAAGGAAAACTGTGTTTAATTTTTTAGGTGCTGCAAGCTACCAAGTTTTAAAACTTGGCGTGTTTACTAAAACTTCTTTATTGGAGTACACATCCTTGCATTTTCTTGGCATTGATTTATTTCTTATGATGTAAATATAATCTCACACATACAGGGTTCCGTCCTTAGATAGCAATGGTAATGGGAGTCTGCAGCATCAAAGTTCCGGGCTGTCTGAAAATGGCAGGCTTTCTTGCAGGAGCAGCTCTGGCTCCCTCGACTCCATGGCTGAGAATGGTGCTGCAGTGGCTGAACTTCGCAATGGTATTGAAGAAACTGGGTGGAATGGTTCTAGGATGCCTGTAGAAACTAGGGGCTTTGTAGATAGCAATGGCAGTCCTAAAACAAATACTGAGGTTGTAAATAGTAGAGAGAGCTCTAGAATGGAGGCTCAACTCAAGTTTGTAAATAGTAACAACAAAGGCCTGAAAATTGAGAATCATTTCGAAGATGAAGGTGATGAATTTGATTAGAGGTACTCTTCTACCCTTTAAATCTTCAGTTCATCAAAATGAGGAGTGCCTTTAGATTTTTCAGCTCTGGAGTATCATCAAACTGAATTAAGCAAGCACACGATTATGCTGTCATGCTCTAACATGAAATCCCCTCCCCTCCCCTCCTTTTTTTTTTCCTTTCAGGCCTGCAGTTATTCTTTTATTCCGTGGAATGTTCGTTAGCCATGTTAATATTGTGGATGGAATTGTAGACAAGAGTGAGGCTTAGGTGGTTTGACTGTGAAGCGGAACTGTGGATACTATTATGTTATTGGGGTTTCGTACTTCTGTTGACATTGTAAATAACAGACGAATATTCCCAATACTCAGTTGTGATATGTAAATAATAGCATGACTTTTTGTTCTTAATTCTGTTCAAAATCTTTTTTTTCTTTTTACCATTCTCGTCCAGATTTGTTGAGACATTTAACTTTGCCATATATTATGACGATTGAATGTTTCAGTGCCCCCTTCTTCAAATAAACCCTGGAAATGTCTTGTCCAGGTTTGTCATCTAGCTTAGGAGTCATGGTGGTTTTTTCTGGCTGTGTAATACGATCAGGCATTATTGTTCTGTGGCATAAACTTCTGAGCTTTGGTCCGCATCTTCCCATTTTTCTTTCTTTGGACCCGGTTTTATCATTTAACCTCATCAATTGTTGAGGTTCAAAGAAAAGACTGATGGTCCATTTTTTTCCCTTAATCTTCAGAGGAAGGCTGGGGCTGACAAATCATGCAAGGGGCTGTGCTTGTTTTTTCCGCAACAGGTCAGAGTAAACTGCCGGGGTTTCTTTCAAGTGCCACCGGATTTGGTTTCGAGAAGGGTAAGTCGGGGATTTGATCTCTCTTCCCTCTCAATTACCAAACATTTGAAGACATTGTCTGGCTTAAAGAACCTAGAGGAAGATAGATAAACAAGCACTCAAGTTTCTCCTGTCATGAAGTATCATGTAAGAAAGTTGTCTTGTTAAGGCTTGAAGTAAACTGTTACCGAATGAAAGTGGAATCACGACAGGCAAAGGCTATAGGATAATCGATCGATGTGATTGCTGCATGTCAAACAAACAAATATAGTTACGTCAAGAAGAAAGGAATTGCAAATGGAATTCTCTACTTAAATTCATGATAAATATTATTAAAACAATAGTTAAAACTATATAATAAATTTGACTTTTAAAAACAAGTATAAAAATGTTAAACAAGATTTTTTAACAAATCAAGATCTTATATTTTTTATAGCAACAATTATAATAAATATTCCCCACTAAGCGAAGTTGTTTTCAAATAGCATACCATACAATATATAAACTAAAAAAAGAAAAGAATATAACATAAAAAGTCTTTAAGGTTGTTGTCTAAATAAAATTCACAGGTAAAAATATAGATGAGAGAAAAACCAGAACATCTTCTGCTGCTTAACGCAGCGAGGCACTTCGAATGAGGTGGTCAATCTGGATTTTTGAGGCAACTACTCCTTGTAATATATGTTGTTGATAACATCATAGTTTAAAACCCTCACTACCTAGTTGCCTCTCTCATTAAAGCTATATCATAAAAGATTTCAGAGAAATACCGACTGGACAAATTCCAACGCCAGAAACTTGTTTTTGTATGTCTGTGTCTGATGTAACCTCGTGGCCAGAATTCTGGGTTGTTTCTTGTCCTGTTTTCAAGCCCGTTAAAAAAGATTCACTGGATTTTCACTAATCACCATAAAATTCTTCATGAGTCATCTTCCAATATTTGATAAATGGAGAAGAGGAAGAGAGATTGGGAAAAAATATTACACATTCCATCTTCTGAAACCAAGACTTCTGATATTATTTGAGGTATAAACAAAAACCTGAAATGTTTAGTGAATGCATTGTAGCTGCCTTCAAATAGCATTGCTCTTGGAATAGTACTCTCTCTCTCTGTTTTTTTTTTTCCAGTCCTCCAATTGTTTTTTGTATTTTGTTTTTTAATTTAATCCTTTAAAATTGTTTTTTTTTTTAGATCGGTCTTCACAATTTGTTCTTCCACGGTTTAGAGGGGACTATTTTAGTCTCGAAAAAATACCCTGCCATTAAGTTGCTTCTTGATTTTGCAAAAAACTACTTGATTTTATTGTGTTTACTTTACTCAATCATTCAAAAAAACTTGCCTTACAGGCTACAGCCCGTATAAAGTAAGCTCTGATATCACTGTTGAAACTGCAGAGTTTGTGAAATAAAACTTGCAGGGAGCAAAATCTGATATAAAACAATAACAAAGACCAAGTCCAACTAAGCTTGTTTCAAACTTCAAAGGCAGATTCTCATGAATTCTAACAAAGACTCAAGACAAGTCCTTCAAGCTTTGTAATTGGACTCTGTCAAGATTTATATCAAGTCCAGTTACACGACCATTCCATTCTATTCTGTACTACAGCCATTTTCCTTTACCAAAGGTGTTGCAACAACCATCTACCTCCCTTGTAGCTTCGCTACCATGTAAAAATAGCGAGACTTAAGTCACACTAACCCAAGACCATAAACAACTATGTGAAGAAAAATAAGCTGACTAAATAAGAGAATAGTTCTTTTATTATGCAGAAATTTTACAAAGAACGAACACACATTCTCACAACACACAAAATAGGCTAGAAGATAAATACACTTGGAGAGGAAACCAGAACAACTCATCCAGATAAGAACTCTTAAGAGAACCAAAAGACACTTCGACTAAACATAGGAAACTAAGGTCCAGGGATGTGCCTGGTTGTGCTTGCTTGGTGATTTGAAATGACCATGCCTGCATGAAAACTTCCAGCTTTCTGAAGCCTTTCTACCTCCTTGAGAATTTTCCCAACTTTCCTGCCAAGTTTATACTGCCGCAAGCATGTGCACAGATTTGTTTTATTGGCCATCATACCTTCCTGCATTGAATTTACTTCAAGTATTGCCTTTCCAATTCTTTGCAGCCACTCATTTAACTTGTTTTGTTGCTATTTTATCATTTCGATCAGCCAACTCAAGCTCATGTTTCAGTCTTTTCCTCTGATCAGGTAGATTATCCATTTCTTTCTCGAAGGTGTTAACATTTGATTGGAATCTAACAGTATTGTAAATGTAAGAGAAGACAGAGCCGTTTAGAAGGCGGCCAGTTTCCAACTATAGTGAACTCACAATCGAAGCAACACCATGGCAAAACTTTTGGTGAACAGGATGCCAAATCCTTGAGGAAAAAAAAAAAAATTCGAAGGCAAGGAACTACTGAAACTACAAAAGTGTATATGGGATTAATGATCTTAATTTTGAAGGTAGACCACTGTGACCAAGACTTTTTTTTTTCTTTGGGCTGTATGCTGAATTGGTCAATGTTATGATATGGCATAGACTAATGAAGAAGATAAGCAGAAATTCCATATGCAGAGAATATTTGAAGGCAATGTTTACTGAAGGCAATTTCATTATTTATCTTTCTACTTCTTACAGCATTAGTTTCTCTTCAGGGTTTCGCAACAGAAGGCTGCCCACTTTCTTTATCTTGCAGCTTCTTACACGAAAAAATTGAGAAACGAAGAAGGAAGAAAAGGGAAAAGAATATTTGACAGCCACACAACGAACCCTTTTTTGGTGGAGGGGAGTATTGAACTTCACATCAAGATTGCTTACCAACTTCTCTCGGGTGTTTCTGGTTCTTCAGCCCTATAAACATTAAGAATAATCCAAAATGTAGTTAGGAGAAGGATAATTAGGAAACAACATTCTTCTTAAAGATACTACAACAATCTATAATCAGCAAAAATAGTTTCAGAACAAGAAACAAGGAAAAAAGCTGTTTCAGATGTAAAATGATCGACCTCTCTTCTTTTCCGAGTGATGTTGAGACTGCACATGCTTGGAATCGTCGCTGAACAAGCGATTTAATCTCATAATCTTGCCATGTGATATTATTCCACCATTCCAGCTCTCCTCTTATTTCTTTAATAGCTGCAGCGTTGTAGGCTGTGATAGGAAGCTTCACCAACAATGAGCAGTTGCTCACCCCAATCCTCTCCAGAACCGGCAAATGTACTGTTCTTGTGCAGACACCCTTCAGATTGACCATATCCCACATTTCTATTATTTTTAACTTTGGAAGCTCTGAATTAGACGCAGATCCAGCTATAAGACGTTTGATCCTTCTGCATTCACCTACCTTAATCTCTTCAAGGTTTTTTAGCTGTCGAAGAAAAGAAAAGGATATCAGCTGCTTCTCCAGTCTTCCGCAATCTACCACTTCTAAAGTCTTCAACATGCCGAGGCAGCCTCTTTTAGGGACAATTCCTTCCAAAATAGCTGACAGATTTTTCAAGCGTCTAAGTTTCAAATGCTCCAAATTAGGTAACATGCTTCTCAGGATAGTCTCCCCATTAATCAAACTTGTGATCCAATCACAACTTGATATCGTCAGAGACTTTAAGCCTGATAGGCCATGCAGATTATGCCTGACAACTACTTCAGATAAATTATCCATGCCTCCACAATTTACAAGGTCCAGTGCACTTGCATTGCAGAATAATCCTTCGAGCCCTCCTGTCATCAGATCAACCCCTCTAAGAATGACCCTCTTCTCATCATGTTGAGTAGGCAGATAATTTGAATGACAGCTCCTTGGACTAATCCTTATGTTGAACTTCCTCAAACGTTTCAACCAGTCACTTTCTAGGGTAAGGCAATTGGCAGAGTCTAGCCTCAGGTGAAGAACTGAAAGTTTCTGCAACGATAGTAACTCGTCAAATGCTGCTCTTGGTTCTCCTACGTTACCCATAGCATCCCATTTATATGCACTGGAAGACATGTCCAAGGCCTCAAGGCTAGATAATCCCCGAAGTGTTCCAGTTTCGATGTTTTCTAAGTAAAGGGTGTGAGACAAGTTCAAATATCTGAGATTACCAAGCATACCCCTTTTCCAGGGTAGTTCTCGCAGCCGTGTGCCAGAGAGATCAAGCATTTGGAGTTCGCAAAGATCTCCAAATAGGGGTAGTTTTTCTAGATAACAACAGTCTCTTACAAGAAAGGCCCTGAGCTGGACTAGATGAAGTAGGGTAGAAGGCAATAATTTAATTAGAGTGCCACTTAAATTCAGGACTCTAAGTGCTCTTACTTCTCGAAATAAGTTATCAGGTATTTTCTCTAGAGGATTACCCTGGAGAAGTAACACGGTCATCCTGGAGCATCTAAACAGTTGGCTAGGAATCCTTGTAATGTTGCAGTTCATAAATGAAATCCTTGTGAGAGATTTCTGCAACTTCTGTGGTATGACAGACACTGAAGTACCTGCTTGGCAAAAGAATCCTGTTTCTATTGAAATCCATATGGCCATATCCCTCGCCAAACCATGCATCCTTACAGTTCCAACGCCTTCACCTTGTTCTAGCATGCAAGAATCCTTCAAATTTTCAATCAAAGAAATCCCATAATTGAATGACTGCTCAAGAGTTTGGTGGTCATCAATTAAGCCATCAGCAATCCAGCATTGTATCAGTTCATTTGCTTCAATTGAAAAGTTTTCGGGGTATAAAGAGCAGTACAAAAAGCACCACCGATGAATCTTACTTGGTAACGAGATGTAACTCAGATTCAATGGCAGATAAACTTCTTCCATAACACTTCTGACATGAAGCGTTGAATGTTGCAATTGGCAAAGCACGTTCTCCCAGAGCTCAGTCATGTTTTTGTTCCTCATCGAACTCCCCATGGTCTTGATTGCCAATGGCAACCCACAACATCTTCTAGCTATTGCTCTTGCTAGAGGATTTATTACTTCCAACTCAACCACATCTCCTGCGCTTTCTGCAAACAAATTCCAAGCTGCTGCTTCATTCAAAACATCCATTTTGATGTTTACAGTGGTCATCATTCCCCTGCACACATCAAGATTTCTTGTTGTCAATAGTATCTTGCACTCGGCATGTTCATCATCTTGTGGAATACCCACAATGTCCAGATCAAGTTTCTCCCAGACATCATCAAGAATGAGAAGAAACCTCGTCTTCATCAAAGTTTCATGCAGTTTTATAGCTCTTCCTTCTGTGCTCTCTCCAACGTCAAATTCTAAATTCAATCTCTCAGCAATTCGAGATTGAACCCTTCTCAAGTCCAAGTCCTTCGAAACTGTGACCCAAATGACTACGTCGAATGACTGCATCAAGGGAGGGGACTCAAGAAGGTTATTGAAGTTTTTTACTAGTGTAGTCTTTCCGATTCCCCCCATCCCCCATACAGCAATCCTTTTGATGGCACCATCATTCAAGCATCGCAGAAGCTCCTCTAACATTTCTTCTGCTGCTTTCTGACCTGCAAGAGATGGTGCTGTCATATTTTCCACTGGTTTTATTGGAGGCTTTCTGTCAAGCACCATGATATGCAAAGTGCATGAATCAATAAGAAGTTGTTTAACCTCTCCACACATCTTTTTCGCCGTTTTTCTGAGTCGAAGACCGGAATGCATACAACAGTCTAGATTGCTTCCGCAGACACAAGAATTGCCAGCATCCTCCATCATCAACTGCACATCATGCTCAATTTCCTCCACCCTTTTTATCCAATTCAAAGCTTGCGATGTTGGATTCTTCCCTTCTGTTATGGCTAGCCTAATATCTTCTTCTAACTCGTTCTTTCGGCTAATGAGTTTTTGTATTTCACTCTGCAGTGATTTCATATTACCATGGAGACTTACAAGGGTGGAAATCTTTCTAAAAAGAAAGATGGACATACATTGAGTAACTTCAGCAACAAATGCACCCACGATTTCCATGGCAAGTAAGGATAGGTCCAAGAGCTGAAGATGAAAAGACTACTTATAGGCTTGTGGCCAAGACAAAACCAAAGGGTTTGGTTAAGACAACAAGAACAAGGTTTACTCGAGCTTGTCACCACCTTATAACATTCCAAAAGAAGAAATTTCCACAAGCAGTTCTCTTCCGGCTTCGTTGAGTTCGTTACATGGTTATTAGCTACCAAATAAAGAAATCTTTGGAGTATTCATCCTCTGCAGGAAACACTCATATAAACTTTTTGTACTGACATGGACCAACCTAGATGCAGTGGTCTAGGCGCAGGTATCTTTTAAAATCCCTGACTGCTCATCAGCACCAGAGATTGGTCAGCATGCTAGTTCCTAGATTATTATATTGTAAATATATCAATGCATATCCCAAGAAATCAGATTGCTTGTGAATAGCATATTTGTCATTTTTAAGTGTTTCCCTGTATAGATAGCAAGCAATTCGCTGCGGCCAAGACAATTTTTTCTGCAGCGTAAAAAATAAAATTCAAGTGTTATTATTAGATTTTAGAGAATAATAAAAAAAAATTCATAACTCGATATCATAGGGAAAAAGCTAAAAAATAATGATAGTCAATTCACTAGAATTAAAATATAGAAGAATAAAATCAGAAAAAAATTAATGAAAAAAATAAAATACTAACAAAACCAAGTGAGGTTGTCAAAATCCACGAGTAGAACCAAACGGGTCATCATTATTTGATAGGTGGCTTGCGCAATGCTGCGGACCTATAATTTTTTATCGTAGAAAAGATATCGAGACAATGTAATTATTTTTATAAAAAGAACAAAATTCAAGGTTATGATCATTGATTCAAAATCTAAAAATATTAAAGAGCAATGAAAAAAATGATCGAGCCAAACCTAGTGAACTTGCTGAATCCATGACTTGAGACATGATACTAGGATAACTTAATATAAAAAAAGGTAAATAAATAAAGAATACTAATTTCAAAAAAGAAAATTAAAAAAACAAAATTCCATCATATATTGCCTCAAATTAAATGCTAGGGATGCAATCAATAAATTAAATTTAATAAAAAACCAAAATAGGGCCAATCATATTTTTCACCAGAGAAAAAATATCAAAATGATGCAAATCTTGTAAACCCGGGTTAAACTCTCAAACTCGCAATCTATTAAATTCTTGACCCGGGCTCAACACCTAAAACAATTAAACGTTTGATGATGAAATCAATCAATTCAATTCAATTCAAAAACAAAATTTCTTTAGAAATTGAATCTAAATTTAAGAAAGACCAAAAAAACTAAAAGTAAAGTGACCTATGTTATTTTGAAATTGACAACGAAAATCTCATAAAAAACGAATAAAAAAAATAACAGAATGGTAAAGGATGAAAAAAAAAGGTTTAAAAAAGCTAAAAAACCATGGAAACCCATGTCTGTGTCAACTTTGTAAATCAGAGTCAGTCTTTTAAGCTTACAAACTTTTAAATTCTAGATTCAGACTAAACTAAGAAGCTTAACATCAATCCAATTAAATGTTGGAGGATAAAAAAAAAACAATCTAAAAAAAATCTTGCAAGGTAAAAAAATACAATAATAAAAAAGAGATTAGATTTGACAGGATAAAAAACAAAAAGAATGATGAAATTGCCAAAAAATTACAAAAACCATCTAAAAAAATAGCAATAAAAAGAACAGGAACAAAATCTGATAGGTAAAAATATCTATTGGGGGTGAATTTAAAAAATATCTTAATTTAATAAAGAGAACAACGATGAAATTGAAAAATCCCTTTAATTCCACAATTTTTTTAAAAATTTAAAAACTATAATAAAGAGAATACATATGAAATCTTAAGTATAACAAATTTTAGGGGTTGATTTGATTTTTTTAAGGCCAACACAAAAATCAAGTAGGAGAGAATG
>Ga0307510_10010200_pt1 | contig 11168 bp, 16 predicted proteins | sample 12_EM_MG_FD_207224 | JGI IMG/M metagenome (GOLD analysis project Ga0307510, IMG submission 207224) | Populus trichocarpa ectomycorrhiza microbial communities from riparian zone in the Pacific Northwest, United States - 12_EM | ecosystem: Host-associated > Plants > Roots > Unclassified | place... | reverse complement strand
TATATTTCGCAGCTTTCCTGTAGCTAGCACCTCAGTCTTTCACTTAGGTGACTGAGGTTAGTATCTCTTCTCCCCATGTTCAGTACCATAGCTGATTCGTACATGTAGCCACGCTTCGCGCGTCCTAGCTTCGTCAGCATCGCTTCCTTGAACAGTTGGAATCATTCCCAATATACTGGCTTGCCGTGCCGGACTGTCACAAGGAGGGAACAGAGAACCCACGATAGGTTCGCTCGCGGCCACAGCCGCTCAGGGGCATCTACATGCATCATCGATGCTGAAGGGTGGGCCTCACTAGAACGGCAGAGTTATGACAGAAGTAAAGTAAATGATACTGGATAACAATACGGTGTTGTAAGCAACACGGCATTGCTGGCTGTGGTGTCCGTCATCTCCATACTGAACTTCCAATCATCTGCCCATACTCCTGCCCTCTCTGACTGACACGGCGGCGGTCCTGGAAGGGCCCACTGGCACAACTCTTGATTCATCTCTGGAAAAAGATATGATCAGATGGGCTGAGAAGGGAAAAGGGCAATCACTGAATTCTGTTAACTCACGGGGAATCTGGAGACAACTTGAATGAGAGCGGCAGAGAAGGTCATACAACGTCAGAGTCAGGCGACAGTGCTGGGAAAATCTGAAGCCTGTCCCGCCCGCGTAGGTAGTCAAACCTATATAGACCATTACCCAGTTCTTCTTCTGTCTTGCATCTCTTCTTGAACGAGGCGTTAATCTCTGCTCGCTCATCATCGTTCAACTTGTCCCATGCGGGTCTAGGCGACGGCTCCCTCAAGTCCTCATGTATCATTCTCAATACGTCTTGAACGGTGACACCAATGTTTGGCGTGTCGCCAGAGGCCTGGATGCTGATAAATTCGGGATAACCTTCGCGATTCTCAAGCTTAAGCGACGACACCGGTGGGTGTACAGCGGGGGAGGTTAATTCTTCGTTGGGAAGGTCGTAGTCGGGGTCGGCAGACTCGCCAATGTCGAGTTCGAGAAGGTATTTCGTCAATGCGGGGTGTACGATGAGCGGGACTGGCTCTCCCTTGTGTTGTCATCATTAGTACATTGTAAATGTTGCTAGACCCAAGAAAGGTATCACACCCCCAGTTCTGCTATCGCGAAAAAAGTCGCCTTTTTCTCTTCAGGGACCGGTGGCGCATCACCGCGCAGATCGCGTAGGATTGCGGCTGTTGAAACCAACATGTAGCTCCCTAAGTGCTCGTTGGAATGGTACAGGACGTAACATACCTCCATTTTCAACGAGCACAGGGCCCTGATTTTCGCGCAAGAACTGCTCTACTGCATCCGCAGTGAGGGTTTCCTAGGAACGGGAGTTACGAGTGTACTTTGGGCATAAAGGTAGGAGTTTTGTCTCGGACATACCACGTTTTCAATGAACTGAAGGTCATCATCATGGGCAATAGCTATGGTACCCTCGGGGCAGTTCTTAAAGAGCTTACTAAGTAGACTTGAAGTAAACGAGTATGCCCATATAGACGAACCTGGATGATATAGTCCAATACGCCGATGAGCGGGTCGCGATCCTAGTTCAAGGCGTCATGCTTCCCTCTACCGCCTCGTCATTGGAAGACTCGGACTACCTACTTTCGGAGCGTCCGGTACTCCGGTCACTTCGATCTCATCATCATGGCGGTTGTCAGGATCGTCAGGAGGGGGTTCTGCCGCTGCCCGCATTTTGGTCCAGAATAAACGGCGCTTTGCTCGGAAGCCCCTGATAAAGATGCATTGATCCTGGGCCGGAGGTGAGCTTGAATTTCTCTTTCAGAAAAAAAATTAGTGGATAGCGACCAAACGTGACACGAACTGACTGAGACGATGCGACTACAGTGCCGTACCACATCCCCTTGGATATTGCTGAACGCAAAACACCTCTCACCCTTATCCGGCGTATGGACCAGAGAAATTTGCGCTGTCTCAGAGCGGCTGAGAAAGGCGGCGTTAGCCCATGAAGTGACCAAAGTACACCCGGTGACGAAAATGAGGTCTTCCATGCGCTCGACAGGAAGTCCCATCTTCCTCGACCACTCGAACCAGCTGACCACGTTGTCTCGAATGTAATCCTCGAACACCTTTGTGCGGATGACATCTTCGCGGTAGGCATCGTGAGGAAGAGACAGAAGTGCCCCGGAACCCTTGCACGTATAGGTGACACCTTCGGCCCTGAAAGGATATCAGCCAACTCGAGCTACCTGGGACAGGACTGTGGTGCTCACTCGGGAGCAGTTCGAGCCAGCGTATTATCGGTGTTGGCTCGTGAGGACACATTGGGGGTTCTGTAATCTCCATTTTCGAGAGATGTTTTGTGGACATTGGCGAATTGACCCCACTTCAGCTGCTCGTAATAATCTGGTTGACCAAGTTTCTTGTTCAAGTCATCATCCCACGGGAGTGTCACGTTGAACATGCGATAGAAAAATCCTTCATGCATGTAGCCAACGTCCCCGATCGAGACCTTATCGTAAACACCCTCCACAGGTTCTGGTTGCCACAGCGCATATCCGTAATGTAGAGATGAGAGTTGCTCTCGGTAAACGTTCCAGGGTTGGACCACTGCCATGAAAAGAGGAAACTAGGAGAGCGTAGCCGTCCAGAGGCCTACTACGACAGACACTTGACTCAGCAACGTGACACGATGAATGTGATAAGGATAAGGTTCACTGGCTCGGCGCTCAGACGCAGACCATCGCAGTTTTCGGAAGTCGGGGCCGGTTTCTCACATGTTTCGTTTCCCTTTCTAAGTCCATCTGCATGATTTCCCCAAGCCTTCCTGCACCCTTGATAAAATCAGTGAAAGGCGATCAAACATGAAGGATAACGCGATAACGGACCGGGTCGAAGCGACTGGAGTTATGTTCCACGTCTCCTTGGACAAGGCTGCACTGGAAACTTCCGTCACTACATACTCCCCCAATATCCCCCCCTCATGTGTGCTTCCCAAGTCATGTGTTGTGACACTTGGTCATGCATTCTGACGGGCAACAAACTCTATTTGGTCCATGAAAACAATGCATTCGGAAAATGGATAATGGAAAAAAAGTCTGGGGCCACAAAATTATCTCTATCTGGCACCCTCCAAATAGAGATCACGCGCGGAAAACAATCTAACGGAAAAAGGTCCCGAATGGGCCCTAGTTATCACTAGCCTGTTGTAATGATCAAAGTAGATCCTTCCAGACGCAACGTCTGCAACGCTTTGTTCCGGAGACCCATATCCATGCAATCCTTAGAATTTACGTTCCACAGTTCCTCCAGTGCATCATTAATGTGCGGTTGTGTGGCATCTTGTTTATCCGACCCGACTATGTTTCCTACAAGTTCCAGGAGCATTTCCACGATATATTCCGGGTAGGAAAAGTCAGAAAAGACGCCACGACCCTTGATGACAAGATCACAGACGATATTCAGGAGAATTCGCTGCGTCCCAGACGAGTCCCTGCTCTCCTCCCAGCCGGATTCGATGGCATTGAAAGTGCAGGTATAGAGGGCCTGTTTCAATTCGGGTGATGGTGATGCGGAGGAAAGTTGTCTGAGTACGAGGAATAAAAGTTCTATCGTAAAACCGAGACCGCCTCCGTCACGAAGGTCCTGCAGACGCCATAGTTGGCGTGTCATGAGGTCCTTGAGTCGGCGCAATGGGACAGGAATATCATCAATGCATTCCAGGCTTTCAACGGTCTCAGCATGTTTCTCGGGGTTCCGGTTCTCGACAATATCGCGCAATCCTCGCCTCAGTGTGAATAAACCTTGAAGCTGCTGTCTGGGAAATATGAATTGTGGCGTGATGGGGGTGCTCCCAGATAGGGAGAAATGAAAGGCCTCTGCTACCGGAATAGGTCTGGATGGGTTCAAATCGGGAAATGATACGCCTGGGAGTCGTCGCGTCAACTTGTGCGTGGCATCGTCCATCGCGTCTTGGAGAAGGGAGACCCGCCAGTCGACGTCTTCCATGCCGCTAGCCTCAGTGACCCGTTCCAGTTCCGAGATCTGGTCTTCACAGTCCATAAGGTTATTCCTGATTTCTTCTCCAGTCCTATTCTGGTCCCAGGGTTTGAAAGCTCGGTGTAAATCCTCGACACGTTCCCATGCGGTCTTCAGATACTTGTCAATCCTCTGGGCACCATCAAATGCGTTACTGTCCGGGGAACCATAAACTGACTGGAATCGTGCAATTCCGCTCACAGCGTACCCCGCAAGCTCCCGTACCCTGTTGCCCTCAACCATCGCCATCTGCTGAATGGCCACAAGCGAGAGGCATGTCCAACGTATGGCGAACGTTGGGTTGGCGTTGATTGTTGACATATCGTTGATCCTTTCGGTGAGGCCCAGTTCGCTAAGCACTTGTCCGACTTCTCCAAACCGGCCAAGTCGGATATCGGTGCAGCATACATGGGACGCTACAGTTTCTGTGCATCGGTACATACGTCTACATCGTGCCTCTTTGTTCATGGTATCTCCCTCGGTATTGTAGCCCTCGAAAAAGTACCGCACGCATCTGCAGAGTTTATCAACGGTGGTTCCTCCTGGTAGGGAGAGGGATCAAGACGGGGAGGGACATGGACATCAGTAGGGAACGTCAGCTGAGCCTCTTGCACGTCAGGTTGAAACTCGCCTTGAACGGTTACTTCTTTCCAAACCTGTAAGCCAGATTCCTGGTTGAAAGAGCCGGGGATTGCCAGTACGAAGGTATCCATCTCGTTGCTCCCATCAATGCTGTCGATCAGCCACTGAACTGCGCGCACATCCCGGTCCACGCGCTCTTCAGTATGCTTCATTGCATGTTGTTCTTGACGTGATTCCATTTTCGCAAAAGTGCGACGAAAGCGATTATGGAGGATATACCAAATCAAGCCTGAGAATGGGCTCCGGTAGGACGATTGGGGATCCGTTAATGGTGCAACCAAGCTGTGAAGGTAGAAGAATTCGCAAATAATGATAGTGACGGCGGTGGTGACACCAGCTGTTGTGTTGATATTCAGGGTGGCATCGGCAAGCCCCGCAAAGAAAAGGAAAACGGAGACGTGGATAAGCCCGGGAGCGGCCTCCGCCATCATTGGCATGAGTTCGAGGCCTTCGGACAAAATCATTTGAACACGCGCAGTCTTCAGGGGGGTTTTAGACTTTTGGTAGACGCGCAGATAAGATCTAGTCCAATGTTGAACGACCGTCGCAAGTAGTGAGGCAGACAGACTGAAAACGAGGCTCATAAGCCAGAAAATGTTCACTCTGCGGTCAGAAGCGGATGGATGAAAGATAGGGTAAGGCAATGGTTGAGTGACATGGAGGGGGGTCTGGGTGCCAATCGACGCGAATTGTTGTGTTATCTGAGCAAAAATCTGAACGAATTGGTTTTGGTAGTAGACTGATTCCCGTGCGGGGTTCAATTCCAAGTCCAGAATATAAGTGACAACTGCAGAGAACAAACCAGCCTGGAGCGAGAATGATGTCAACCGGACCGACCAGTCATGACCGATACATACGAATAAAACGAGCCCGTCCATGTCCTCTCTCAAGGTTTGCATTCGAGCTTCATCATGGGTCTGAATTTCTTTGCTGTATAGACTCCATAGGGCATTGGCACTGTCATCAAAATCTTTGGGCCCTTCTGACGGATCTTCGGGGCCATCAGCACTTCAAAAAAATTTGAACAGATAAGACCCCAGACTCACTATAAGGTCGTATTTCTAGGCCGATTTGGGGACCTCCGATGTCGTCCGCCACGGTTGTAATGGGCGTGCAGGGTGCCGTATGCAAGGGGATGCCACGACCCAGCACTGTGCTCATAATTACGGCAACGGCAAGTCCCGTCAGGGCTAGCGGAGTGTTAGCGGACACACCTCCCACGCGGCTTGTCGGACAGACATCAATCCGATGTCGGTTTGTTTATTCTCCATTCCATTAATATGACTGGGAGCGCCAGGTGTCATCTCGTTTGGAAAACAAGGTTCTACTGAGCTCGAGCTAGCGCTCACGGCTTCAAATACATCGCATAATTGCTGCATGAACATGAAGTGCGTCCTTTTAGTGTAAATTTATAATAGAGTAATACCGGTAAATGCTAACGGTGGCATACAAGTATACTGGCATGGTGGATGGATAGATGTAAAAGGTACGAATGGGAAGAGGATTCATGGAATCTGCAGAGAAGAGAAACAGGCAGAATATACAACAGTCGATAAATGCGACGCGGAGTAAGGTGGGGAGGGTGCCTTGGGATCAGCCCCAGGAAGCCGAGCATGTAGAGGAGGTTGGTTACGGGCAAATAATATCAGCCCTTTTTGGCAGTTATTATGTGTTTTGCGTCAGAAACCCACAAGACTGTCGGATCAAGTCGATGATCTTCTCCATGACTAAGTCCCTCCCACGATACGTGAACAGGACCTCCTCTGTAACAAAGCTTCTAATGTCCTGATGGATTTGCTCTCGGAGGCGAGACTGGAGATAATACTCCATGGCCTCCTGAACTTTGCTGGCTAACACACCACGGCCAGAAAGAAAGAGCCCATGTAGGATGACGGTAAGGTCGACGATGTAGCCCATCATATAGTGAATGTTTTCGATACTGGGTGAACAGATTAGGTCGACTTCGCAATAAATGAAGACTGCTCACGTATTTTGGTATGAATTAGACGCCCACTGCGCCTTGCTCGTAGAAACCCGACCCTCTGGGATCCCATCAGGTTTTGAACTGTCGGGAATTTGACGTCTTCAACTTAGACACTGATATAAGTTAACCGCGCTCACCTCGGTGGCAGACTAGTGTGTGACTCAGCTAAGTCTTTAACGAGGCCATGCATCGTGGTCTTGAATCTTTGACCCAAAAGATACTTCTCTCACTGAGTAAACAAGACGACAGGACATAGAGATTGACAAACCCCTTCCTCATCATAAAGGTTCCAAGCTTCAATAATATCGGTGTGAACAACGTCAACACAGTCTTCAAAGATCTGGTCGGTGAAGTCTTGATGGGACCGAAGGCCACGCCAATATCCTGTGTGCGGTATGGCTCAGGTTAGAATTCACTTAACGACAATGGGAGTGACACGTTGTACTAACGGCTACATCCGACGCTGTTGAGTACTATGAGGTCGTGCAGTTTAAGACCAAAGGAGATGATACGTACTCGATAGAGGTTTGTATGATTAAGTCCTGACTGACTCTCTGCGCAATTGACCACGCAAGAGGCACGGGGGCCACCTGGGGCTTTCCGACCCGTATTCGAGAGTGTACGATGGCATTGCGCGGGTCCGCTGTGATACACTTGTGAGTTGTCGTGACTAGCTTGGCGGTGAGATCACCAAATCTCGGCTTCGCTGTAAGCCATAAAATCGGTCAGGCGTACTTTCATGTAGGGCATACGAAGGATTACACACTTGAGACAATCTCAACAGGCAAATCCCTGGGGTGCCGATGAAACAGGGACCGACACGACCGTTTGTATCTCTCATATGCGGAAGTCTTCGCTTCTTCATAAAATCGAATGTCCCCGCCTGCGATATCAATCAGAGCCTGGGTGATAACCAGGTCGAACTTCGTGGCCACAACGACAACGGGTACTACTGTCGCCTGTTTCGTTAAATAGAAAGGATGCTTATTGGCACGCTCACCTGTATTCAGGGCGAGAATCTCTTCCACACCGTCTCCAAGCCTTCCGTCGATGACGTCAGAAGTAGGCACACATATCCTAAGTTAGCCTTCTTCAGACGATCATCACTTCCATCACAAACACGACGTATTCACCAGACTGCATGTAATCTCTCCGACGCTGGGCAATTTGCGCGAGTGCGATCAGTAACAAAATCCCGGATAGTCTCTATATCTTGGATATCTCCAGATTCGAAACTGGAATACTCGTGAACCATAAGATGGCGGTTCTGGCTAGGGGCACAGCCAGAGTTGATATCGACTGTTCTTAGTGCCCTGGGGGTGTTTCCCGATGTTGTCTTTCCCGAAAGGGATAGTAAGTCGGTTTGGGGAGACAGATGAATGCCTGTGGACGCACCGACACATTCACTTTGAATATGGAATCGATAAGCGATGACTTGCCAGAGTGTCTCTGTTATAGGATAAGATTGATACGACCCGGAACTCACCTCGCAACAGCCGGCACGTACCTTTCCAACGACGAGAATTCTAAATCTGTAAATGGTTGTATAAATCAAAGGTTATGAGACAGCATCTAGCGCATACCTGCTGTTTCCAGACAGTACTGTCCGCACGGTAGAAGGGAACCGTTGGTTGCCGTCATCATTCGCGACTGGCACCTTATTTGTCCTTCGAGTGGATTGAGGGTGTTCTCGCGGTCTACTTCTAGATTCAGCTTCGAGCCCGGACCCGGACGCAGACATAGCCCTAGTCAGGGGTGATGAAGATGCAGGTAATCCTGACCGAGATAGATGTGGCGCAGACATTGACTTTTTGATGGAAGGAGATGGGTATGCAGAAAGTGCATGTCCTGTCCTGTTGTGTTCATGTGGTTGATACTTGGATGTTTCTATTTTCCGATGGGCCGGCGGATAAGTAGTCATACCCGCAATGTGTCGGGACGGCGAGGACACTGTCGTCCCTTCGTTATGGGATGATGGGGAAGCGGGGAGGATGAGCGGGGCTGGCTCCGGCATTCGTGCCCTAACGCGATTCCGTGAAGGCAAGGACGCATGGACATCGGGAAGCGGGTAAGCTTGGGATAGCGTTTGTTCCGTTGTTTCGATATCGCGCGGGGTCGAATCGTGAGCAGGCCTGCTGCTCCCATGCGAGAAAAACAAGGGTGCTTGCTTTACCGTATTGGGTTCAGATGACGAAACCAGGGGTGATGTCCCGTGTGGGGGATCAGGAAGCGGAGTTGTCAAGGACTCGGACAACGTGGGGGAAGAAGAAGGGTCCAACGTCCTCGGTTCCCACAACACAATTCTACGAAATAGAGACGCTAGTTGCTTCCGGTAAATGTCCCAGCGTTTGCCCACCTCCCTATCGGTGGGAACAGGGCGGTACGACGAAGGCACACGCCTTATTGCATCAAATTCGCGTGGCCGGTACTTCGACTTTCCTTTTTCGGGTTGGGCTGGTGGAGTGCTCACTTCATCAACGCGTTGGGAAGAGGACGAACTAAACTCTTCGTTACAGGATGACGAGGAAGAAAGTACTGATGGTTGTGGTGACCCCCGCGTAAGCACGGAAACGCACTGAGGGGGCACGCCTGCATTCCCAGTGGATAGCGAGGAAGTTTTGTACGGTGGTGGCCCGGTCCGAGTCGTTTCAACGATTAAGGAAGGCTCGTATGCAGCCCTTCTTCTCATTTTCGAAGATAGTAGCCTCGATAGGTGCCCTTTAACGGTTGTCTTGGGCTTAGGTGTCGAGGGTACTTGCTTCCCCTTGGGTTACATCATTAGTATATCTTAGAGGTTTTTCGTCCCAATAAAATATATCACACCTCCAATCCCGTCGTCACGCCGCCATCTTGATCTAGGAATGCGACTGCCGAAACTAGCTTTCAGCACCTCCTGCTTTGCATAGGATGGCATAGGGTATATACCGCCATTTTCAAAGATCACAGGAATTTGATTTTCATGCAAAAACTGCTCAACTGCGTCCGCAGTGAGGGCATCCTAGGCGCGCGTTTTACTGGTAGCACTAAGTTCAAACATTTGTCTTGGACGTACCATGTTTTCAACGATCCGAAGATCGTCGTCATGGGCAATGGCTACGACGTCCTTAGGACATTTCTTTTGGAACACGCTAAGTAGACTTGAAGAGTCAAGAACATCCACATAGACAAACCTCTGCGATATATTCCAAAATACCGATGAGCGGGTCGCGATACTAGAATCGAGGCGTCATGGTCCCCTCTTCATCACCTCACCACATGAGAACGACCTACTTCCGGATCGCCTGGAACCCCGGTCACTTGAATATCATCTTCAGGACTGTTCTCAGGGTCGTCAGGACGGGGTCCGGCGGCAGCCCGGATGCGTTTGAGCCAGGGAAAGCCGCGTTTTGCTCGGAAGCCCTTGATAAAGACACATTGGTTCATTGTCGGGGATGAATTGTCCTTTGGGAGTTGGGACGATGGAATGAAGATCAGTCCAGGGCAACAAAACTCAAACAGGGGAACGAACTGATTCGAGACTGTTGTGATGTGGCACGACTCTGTTGATATTGCCCCAAACAAATCTCCTCTCGCCGTTAGGTAGCGCGTGGTCCGCCAAAGATATTGCCGCCTCCGGGCCGTGGTCGAGGAACACGGCGGCCCCCCACGATGTGACCAAAGTACACCCGGAGACGAGAATGAGGTCTTCCATGCGCTCAACGCCAAGTCCTATGTTCTTCGACCATTCGAACTAGCTAACCACATTATCTCGCACGTAGTGCTCAAACACCCCTCTGCGGAAGGCATCCTCGCGCTGGCCGTCATGAGGAAGAGACAGAAGGGCGCCTTGGCCCCTGCACCTACACGTGAAGCCTTCAGCACTGAAAGAGCGTCAGTGGACTCCATCTCTCAAAGACAGGACTGTGACGCACTCGCTAGGTTCCATAGCGCTCGTATTATTGTGGTTGGCCTGCAAATGCACATTGCGGGAGTAGTAATACCCTTTGGTCAAAGTTGCTTTACGGACATTGGGCAATGGACCAATATCCAGAGGCTCGTAACGCTGTGGTGGTACACCATGCCTTTGATTCGAATCGCGTGACATTGAACATGCGATGGAAAAAGCCGTCCATTACGTAACCGACATCGCCAATGGTCAGACCCTCCACAGGGATTGGTTCCCACAGTGCATGTCCGTGGTCTAGGGCGATGAGTTGTTCCCGGTAAATATTGCAGGGCCGACCTACTGGCATGATGGGAAGAAAGAGAGTACTCGTGGGCGTACTATAGCCTTTCAGAGTCCGGTGATCATCGATCATTATCGTACGAATCGTAAGTGTGCCAGTGTGGCATGCACTTACTGTGATCGGAAGTGCTGTTACGGTATGGATTCACGGCCGCACAGGAGGATTCTCTGTGGCATGTTTCCGCTGTCGAGTTATGGTAATATGTGCATTTTATTCTTGATTAACAGTGGTCTATTACGCTGTCCATTCCATTGCTCGCCTTTCGGCCGCCACCCAGCCTGGCCCAGCGCACAGTGTACACAAGAAAG
>Ga0307510_10010199_pt1 | contig 11169 bp, 11 predicted proteins | sample 12_EM_MG_FD_207224 | JGI IMG/M metagenome (GOLD analysis project Ga0307510, IMG submission 207224) | Populus trichocarpa ectomycorrhiza microbial communities from riparian zone in the Pacific Northwest, United States - 12_EM | ecosystem: Host-associated > Plants > Roots > Unclassified | place... | reverse complement strand
CCCTTCTATTAAATAAACCGAGATGTTTATGAGTGTTCGTTTTCTCAAAGCTTGAGTTATTATATTTCTTCACTAGAATTAGTCGTCCTTTGTTGAAAAACAAATCAGAGAAGGAAAAAAAGAAAAACATTGTTACATTCAATAATATTTTATGACGAGAAGTTTAAAAAAACTCAAATTAATTTAATATTAAAATTAAAATTAAAAAAAAAATTAAGTTAGTAGAGTTAACTCGTCAAACCCACAATCTGTATCATAAAAATGTAATACCTCAATAAAAAAATAAATTTAATATTAAATGATGAAATTAAAAAAAAATTAATTAAAAAAACAAATTATTATTTTAATAAATAGTGCTTTATAAAAAAAGTAGAGTAACCTCCTCTTTTTATTTAAAGTTAATAATATATAACTATAATTTTTAATCAAGTGATTAATGAGAACTTAATCAAATCATAATTAAGATTAATTTTTTTCACAAAAAAAAGTAGAAGTTGGAATAAGCGGAAAGAAGTGCCTTTTCTTTATAAAAAAATAATCTTCTTCTCATCAATTTTCATATTTTATCCACTTCTTTTTCTTTTTTTCTCTATCTCTTAAGTAATAAAAATAAATAAATTGAAAAATAGTATTAAATGGACAAAAAGGATTAAGTTATTAATAGATTTAATAACATAAAAATTAAATTAATATATAGTTTTTTAAATAATAAGGACTAATTAATTAGTTTTGCTAAAACTAAGTTATAATTAACTCTTAACAAAATTAAAGAGAAAAAGTCTCTCTCTTCCCCTCTCAATTAATCGGTGCATAAATGAGAGATTCAATCAATATTCCAAATAAAAAGGCAGAAGCTTGGAGAAAGATAATGAAACTGAAGGACAGTGTATGGGAGCAGTGCTCGTGAATAATTGGTTATGGCAAGGAATTTTCTATATGGTGAGACAATTGGTACCCTTGTGCTCCATTTGTTAAAGCTCTTCGACGAGGGATAATCATTGAATCAGGTTTATCTGGGAATTCAAAATTGTGTGACGTGATTCAAGAAGGACAATGGATGTGGCCTCCTGCACGATCAAACCAGATGGATCAAGAAAGTTTCTTTATATGTAATGTGTAATTTTGATGATGAGGATCGCGATCATCTTTTCTTTACCTGTACGTCCCCTTACCAAAAGGACTTGGCATTAGCTATTGCATCTATGTAAAGTGCACAGGCAAGTCGGGAACTGGTCTGCTGAAAAATGAATATTGTCTATGGCCTATGGGGAAGGCAATGAATTCAGAAGATTTAGATAACTTGGGAGTCTTTAGTTAAGTCATAATATCTGTTTACCGTTGTTTTTGCTTACAGTACATTCTGTGAAACTGATGTTTTAATAATTTATTAGAATTAGAATATCCAGGACGAAGGCTTAGTCTAAAAGCAACAATCATTGACGGGCTTAATGCTTTGTTAATTATATCGTTAGTGTAAACTTTTCATCTTGTTTTGGGTTTTGCTTTGGCCCCTGCCATTAACGTCTTTGTCAACCTGGTTTTGTTTATTCAATTTACTATATTTTTCTTATTTGGATTCGTTACTCCATCAATTATCTTATTAGGGTCTCTGATTAGATTACATATTTCTCAATCATTGATGCCTTATTAATGTTCTGATCGAGTTTATCCTTTAAAGCAAATTCTGGTTTAATGGCTGGCTAGTTTCTTTTCTTTGCCTTCTCTTGCTCTGGTTTCTCCGGAGAAGCAAAGTTTCCATGGCTGAGGGCGCAGTTGGGCCACGGTTGTACTGTTGTTTTAAGTGCAGAAACCTTGTTTCCTGTCACGATGATATTGTCTCCAAGACTTTTCGGGTGAGCTTCATTAATCTCTCAAGGTTTCTTTTTTTTTATGCTGCAATGTAAATAAGTAAATAACACTATAAAACACGAAATTAACGGTACGGTTCACATAAAAAAAAATTTCTTCTACATGTTCGATTAGCCTAGTAATTACAATTTACAGGATCTTCGCATGCCAAACATATGGAATCGAAGGATCCATATATACATGAGCACGATCTTAATTAAGTCATTTAATTTCAGTGTTGCTATAATTCAAGAACTTGGTTTATTAAATGATCCTTCTCGACATTTGGATGATAATATTTCAAGTTATTTCACAACAATGGATATTTTCTTAGGCAAACAATGGTAGAGCCATTCTGTTCTCCCATGCAATGAACATTATCTTAGGGCCGAAAGAGGACCGCCGGCTTATCACTGGTGTCCACACGATCGCTGATGTTTACTGCTCCGATTGTGGGGAGTTATTAGGTTGGAAGTATTGGAAAGCTTATGAAGAATCGCAGAAGTACAAGGAAGGAAAAATTGTTCTTGAAAATTTCAAGATTGTCAAGGAAAACTGGTAGCAGATGTATGGTCACCACAAGCCCTCGTGTCCTGGCCAATGGCCATCCATACAAGTTCTTTGATTGCCTTGAGAATGTTTATCTTTTACACAGTATCAATTCAAATTCTAATTAAATGGACATTAGCATGCTTCATGTGGTGAAAAATATTGTCATTAATGAATGTTTTTCGTGTATTTTATATCTCGTTTGTTTTTATATTTTAAAAATATTTTTTAAAAATAAAAAAAATTATGTTAATTTTTTTCTTTTAGATATTTTAATAGGCTGATATGAAAATAAATTTTAAAAAATAAAAAAGTATATATTGTATCAACTAATAAAATACTAACCAAATCTTAAGATCGGTAACTGTTCAAATTCTGCATTGAAATTCGGAATGTTGTATTATCTTGTGTTTTGACATCAAGAAAAGTGGGAAAGTGAAATTTTTGTACCTAGGTGTCTAGCTTCTTGGCAAGTAAGGGGATTGAAGATGATATTTCGTCTCGAACATCAATGAAAAAAAAAATCTTTTTGGTAGTTTCTGGGTAGCTTCCTATTCCTTTTCAGTTTTAAAATTTCCTCATTCGTGTAAAATGATGCATGCACATGCAGTGAAGCCAGCTTTTGGCAGTCTAGCTAGCATATCTCCAAACAAGATCGTGAAAGTTGATTAAGCCATGTAATTTTGTAAACCTCTACTGAAAAAGTCACACATTTCAGCCACATTTACTTTGATTCGCTCGAAGCTTAGAATATTGCTGGCAAGCAATGCTCGACAAACCAGTTGAGTAATATGTCATATTATCTAAAGTTAGATAGCAAGACTAAAACTTGAAACATTAAACAATCTCTTCATAATTGATTTAGCCATCTGTGCCAACATCAGAAAATAATTTTTTTAAAAAAAAATTGAGGTTAAGAACATAAAATGCTGTTTTTGATGGAGACATGAAGCTAAACAAAAATGTACAATCAAAAGGCTGACCCCAATTCGATTGTCTAATTGCATACACAGACAGTCTGGTACTCGTCAATTATTAAAATGGTCTAGCTACCAAGGAGACGAGGACAACAATTTCGTAACTGATGAGCTCATGAAATTTGTAAGCATGAAAAAAGCAATTATGCTTCCATCAGACAAGAAAACAATTATGAATTATCCCTGTAAGAACCCTGCAATTTAACGATGCCACCATCTCGCCGCGCACCGTTTAGCCCACCACATCACTTGGGTAAGACCCAAGGGCATGGCAAGACCACTCGATCCAAGGCTAATAGGAGATGTTCGTGAGCCCAAAAATCGCAACTGGTGAGCGCTTGCTATCCAATCACTAGCCATGTTCAAGATTCTCTTTGGTTTTATGTGTGGGTTTGAGCTTTCTTGCTTGTCTTTCATTCGAGAAACATGGGGTTTTTTTTTTGTCATTAAACTGACCTGAATAATATATGGCACTGATATTTAACTTCTAGATGACTTGGCAAGGACCTCTCACCATCAAATTCAGCAAAAAAAAATTAATGTTTATGGGTGTTAAGAGGGTCTTAGGCTCTTAGCTGGAAGCAAGTCTTTATGGGAATCTCCCCTAATCTTATGTATTCAATAAGAAAGAAAACAATGAATCTTAATTAGGGTTCAGTCTTGACGGAGAGCAAGCACACATGATAAATGATTCAATAATTACTAGGAAAAAAAACTCGTGTATAGCTTTAACAAATATAAGTTGGAAAATTGGTTATGATAAAGTTAATGGATTGATTTAGAGAGCGTTTGAAAACATGAGTTTCTAAAAATTTTAATTTTTTTCTGTTAAAAATTAATTTTTTTTATATTTTGGATTGTTTTGATATGCTGATTTCAAAAATAATTTTTAAAAAATAAAAAAAATATCATTTTGATACATTTCAGAATGAAAAATAATTTGAAAAACAACCGCAACCACACTCTCAAATATGTCTTAGTCTTAACAAAGAGCAAGTATGTTTTTTTATTATTATTATTCTGCTTTAATTTTTAAAATTAAAAATTATTTTTGAAAATCTGAATAGTTCGAGAACATAGAAAAAAAATATTAATTGACGAATAATTTAGCTTTAAGGAGAAGAAATACAGTTCTTGACAAACAACTATCTTTATCTCTTGTTTTAATCCGAAATAGTTCTATATATTTGTGCTTATCGTTTGTGTAGTATGTTATTCGCTTGGTTAATTGTCAAATATTCTGCAAAATCGTTGCTTCCCCTAAACAATTTCTAACAGCATCCACAATTTACATGATTAATAGAGATGGAGGCATGTGAACGCTTCCAATGGTCTAGTGCGTGCGTTAGATGCTGGAATCAATGACGAATTGGATGGAACAAATAAATCATAGTATTATAATGGACAGAGAACGATCAATGGAAGAATCCAAACATCAAATTGTTAGAGTGGGGGAGGGAGGGAGAGAGAGAACAGGAACCTTCACAGAAGCACACCAATCGGACATTTTAAGCCAATTCATCCCATCAATTATTAAGTTTGCGTCTAGCCACCGCCCACACGATCCTGTATTCCCCGCAAGATGAACCTTCCTAGAAACTTATATTCCTGGGAATAAAATAAAGGAAAAATCTTAAAATGTGGATGGATATCAATGAATTTGATGTGTTAACTTTCTTTTGAGCTTCATTAGAAACTGCCCAAATGATATGGGACCATATCCAAAAAGCAATGACACTTTCCATGCTTATAAAAGGTCAGATAAATCTGTCAACCTTAGCTCATCCCTAAGGCTTTATATATTTTTCCACGCCCAAATATTGTCCTGAGTTTTCTCATCAACAGAAATGGAGAAGGGTCAAATTGGGATGAAAACTGCAACAAGCGGCGAGTATCAGGATTTGTTACCGGTTATGGCAGAGAAGCTTGATGTAAAGACTTTTGTGTCTGAATTATGTGGGGGCTTTCGTCTTCTGGCGGACCCCGAAAAGGGGTTGATTACATCAGAAAGTCTGCGAAGGAATTCGGCACTACTAGGGATGGAAGGGATGAGCAAAGAAGATGCAGAGGCTATGGTGAGAGAAGGAGACCTTGACGGAGATGGAGCACTCAATGAAACAGAATTCTGCGTTCTGATGGTGAGACTGAGTCCTGAGATGATGCAGGATGCTGAAACCTGGCTCCAGAAAGCACTTGAACAGGAACCAAGGACATCCTCACCCTGATTTTTCCTGTTGTATTAACTTAGAAGAAGGTTGTCTCTTTCATTATGTTGTACGAGCAGGTTGTAATTGATGAGCACAATGAACTTCATTTTGTACTGCATGCAGGAATACATCTACCATTAACAGGAAGTGCTCTCAGATTAACAGATCCGGCCACTAACTGAATGAAAAGAGATGCTAAACACAGCAACAAGTGACACCAATACACAATCACTCACCTTCACGTAAACTGCTCTGGAGACGGTGAGGTGATGATCATGTGGGTCTCCAAGTTCGTATTCCACGCGTGCATTGTTCACTGAAAATGAAAACTCAAAAGGCTTTTATTTTAGGCACATCAAAGAGGGGACAGGTTAGGCTAGCCTTCCAAGCAAGACAAATAAACTTCTAGCAGGCAAGGAAAGTAGGAAAGCAAAAATCCTAAAATGCTTGGATAGGACGTTGGATAATTGACAGGTTTGTCTTCTCTTAAAAGGCCATAAACTAAAAATATGCAGGCGTGATAATTGAGTTAAAAAAAAAAACCGCCCATTAACTCAATGGAGAAGTGGGAATATAATTTACAATTCTTTTAGCCTGATCATCCATCCATCCAAGGAAACAACTTATTAAATTAATTGAACATCCAACTTCTCAACTACATAACCAAAAAACAATTTTGAAGGCATCGGCGCGGTTTGACAGAAAATCACCATCTATTAATAGGAATTTAACGAGGATGATGCCAGAACCTTAAGAATTAAGATGCGCTGCTTCAAGCCCAGAGCAAACCATTCAAAGACATTGCCGTCTACTATGCGGCCAATGATAACCAAATTCGACCAATATCTCTACTTTGATATAATGATAACCAAATTCGACCAATGCCTCTACTTTGATATAAAATAGACAAGTGCCCCAAATTGTAAATCCATGAAATCTACACTGGAGAAGAAACTACATATACTATGCCAATATGCACTTTTCTAAAGATCTTAAGCTATTGCAATTACACAAGAGATGGTGCAGTGAAACAAGCAGAAAGCTTCCCATCATTCCTCGTGTTCTTGATCTTCAAACCGGTGATCGACTGTAAACAAACATAAGAAAACAAGACATTGAAAAATATGCGTTCCTCTGGAAGAGATGAGAAGATAAGCTTCAAACAGCTGTGCTGTCTCTTGGAAAAACGAGCAAAAACAAAGAGTGGAGAAACTCTCAGTTCAAGTGGAAAGCAATACCTGCGGTGTCTGCCATACTCCGGGCTTCTGTTCCTACCATAATCAGGACTTCGGCGCCTGTCATGCACTGGACCATTGTACTTATCATAAACAGGGCTGTGACCTCGACCATAATCAGGATTTGGCCGCCTGTGATGAGCTGGACTCGGCGACCTCCCATAATAACTTCCTCTTCGAGGACTATCATATCTGTCACCCCTCTCACTGTCATCTCTCAAAGCATACTCAACAGAAACCACCCTGTCCAATATCTTGCTGCAGAAATGTAAGACGTTACAGTATGTTAATCATCTGATCTAAAAAAGAAAAATATAACCAGGCCATTTTAACAAGCAACATAGTCAAAAAAATGTTGACTAACGTCATGTGTGTGCGCTGAAGAGCTTTGGTAGCATCTTCTTGTGTCTCAAACTGCACAAATGCAAAGTTCCGTCGAATTCTGACATGAAGAACCTCTCCGTAACGCTCAAAGTGTCTTTTTATGTCCTCAACCCTTGTATGAATTGGATCGAAATTAATAACAAACAGGGTTTTAGTTGGCCTCTGGTTCACTGTCGACCTTGGTCCATCTCGATGCCGACCACGTTCACCCTAGCGTATTCATGATATAATCAGAGAACAAAATAAATCTCAACCACTTACAAAAAAATATAGCAACAATTTGAGCAACACATGGACAAAACATTAGATTAAAAACTAGCAAAGTGAGAACAGCATATACCCTAGCCCACTCAACAGAAAGCCTGCGCCTGTCATAACCGAAAGGTATATTGTCAAGTCCACGTATAGCATCTGCAGCATCACGGTCGTCCTCGAAATAAACAAAAGCAAACCCTGCAGCAAAGACTCAAATTAGAGACAGAATAAGTGATGCATGGCCTAGGAATTAAATCCACTTAACCAGGGTGCATCAGCCAAATCAGGATTCCTTGTCCTGGTAAGAACTTGAAATTTATACAACACCTGCAGAATACTTGATGGGCTGATGCACATAGGGATGTAGATTGTGGAAGCGTTGCATGATGAACTAAGTGAAGATGTTGGCATTTAAGAGTTTAAAATCCAAAGTTTCACGCTGAGATGTCATTGCTAAGCATGCTTCGCCATTCAGATAGCACTAGTTCAGAAATGGAAGGCATGGCAAGACAGATTTCAATTCACCCTCCTATTATCAGTAGTGGTAGACAAGGCATAGTAAATTGACTGAGATCATCACGACCACTCTTTTGAAATGCATAGTTAGGGCGGTGAGGTGGGTGAGTGACAGATGATCGAGTGAAGAAAATACAGGACGATTCCATCTGTGAGTGGAAGGAGAAGGAGAGCAGACAAGCATGAAAGTTTCCAGGCCACTACAAATGTTGGCGAGCCCAGATAGAAGCTCAAATTTCCTTAGTAAGAGTTCCTGCGTCAAAACAAACACTTAATATGGAGGTGTTCTCCAGAGAAACTTCAAATTGCCCATTTCCGCTTTTTTATTTCTAAATGGATTTTTAATTTGAACGTAATCACCACTACTCAAGTAGCCATATATTTTATATCCCACAAACTGATTTTCAGAATACCTATCCAGTCAAGAATTAACACAATAGCCACCCAATCCCACTCAAAACCAAAATTAGCAATCCCTTGGAGAAATCTCAAAACTTAGCTCGAAACAAATCGTTCATGACACAAGAAACTACAGTGTCAAATTCCATTAAAAAAAAACCATCAGACCATGTATCAACAGTATTTCACAAGGCAAAAAAAAAAGAGTTAAATGATAATCGAACTTGAAATGCAAAAAATACAACAATCAGACCAATAACTTCCATTCTTTCCTAAACCACAACTCAATCATTAATAATATCATTAAACCAATTATCAAACTCAATTACAAGTCCTTCCGCATTTCATCACCAAATAAAGTAATAAAAAAAAAACAGTACAGTTTACCAGATTTCATGTCAACTCGCTCCACCCGTCCGTACTTTCTGAACAAGCGCTCCAACTCCGATTGCCTCGTCTCCTGCTCAAAGTTTCCAACGAAAATTGGCCGCGCCATTCTTGCAAATCGATTCGCCCCTAACTAAACACCAACACAGTCGAAGACAAATAAGAACCCTAGAGGCAAGATTTATTTAACGGAAGGAGACTGATCGGAAACCATACCTGAAGAGGAAGAGCACTTAGTGTGTTCGTGATGATAAAAGGAGTAAAACCCTGGAGGAAACAAGGAATAACTGAGTAGGGCTTATATAAATATAAACCCGTAATTAGACTCCACCTTTGGATTTTCCTTGCCAACTTTTTCTTATTTTTCGTGGTGCCAACTGCCAACTATTTCAGCCCTGGAAATTAAGGGTATTTTTGAGATATCAAGTTGATGATATAGATGGAAACGATGTTTGACGTGAAATAGATGCAGGAAGGGATAAAGCCCGTTGGGTTTATTGAAGAGGTAATATAATCAGGCCCACCGGATAAATAAAACTCAGTAGAGCTGGTTTAATTAAGGCCATCTTACGTTACCTTGCCAGGTATCATTTTGATCAGACTCTCTCTCGGATCCCGGGTGTTTGTTTATGTGACTATATCTTGTTTTAAAAAACAATTAATTTTTTTTATTTTTAAATTATTTTTATATATTAATATAAAAAAATATCATTTTAATACAATATAAAACATTATATTCATAAAATCTAATCCATGTTTCAAAAATTATTTATTGATAAGAAAATTCACAAATTATTAATCTATTTGTCTCGATGACGGCTAGAAAAATTATTATAGAGATTAAGATTTTATTTTACTTTTTTATTTTTCAAGCTACAAGTATAGATATTGTTAAGAGCGGGAAAAAAAATTTCTTGTCGGGGTCACGGTACTGCCAGCCCCTCTCTCCGTCACTGACTGTAAATTACACTATTATATAAAAAAATTATAAATAATGGAAATGAATTGGACCTTTTCTAACAATTCCAGTAGCCACGACAGAAGTGAATTGGTGGCCGAAGTAGGGTTGCGCCGGAGAGGAGAGCTATTCAAATAACCTGGAAAAAAGAATAAAAGGAAAAAAAACTACATACAGCCCCTTGAGCCATTTATAGCCGTTATCAAACGATACAGTCCACTGGACGCGTTCTTTTTCTTTTTTTTTCTCTCTTTTTTTTATGAATAGTGGGGTTAGGAGTAGACTTTTGTGGAAGGATGGAATTCCAGGAAATTGCGTTGTAGAAAGGATAGCGGTCGAAGTGTGGATGGGAGGTCAAACGAGCAAGGACAAAAGCAAACTGCTTGGATTCTTTGAAAAGGGTGGTCCATCAGGATAGCTTTTGAGTGTATCTTTTGACCATTGTATGTGTTCAATTGTAATAAATTTATTGGATACGACATTTAAATTCGATCGGCTTGTCTCGGGGTTGATACAATGTTAAAGTGAGTGGTTGGATTGGATTTTAAAAAAATTAGAACAGTTTTTTTTAAAAAGATATTGGTGGAACAGTAATTTTTGAAATTTTTTTCCTCATGAAATAATATATTTTCTTCTTATATCATTTTAGAAGCGTGATAATTACTAAATATTATTATTTATAAGCATGAGAAGATAGTTGTTGCGTTTTATAATAACTATATTTAGTAAATATTACGCTTCTGAAGCATAACAAGATAAAACTCCGTTCATCTAGTTTAACCGGCACTACCAGAAAACCGGAGAAAAGCAACGGAATTACCGACGAAATTTTTCCGTCGGTAATATATACCGACGGAAATAATTCCGTCTCAAAATCTGTCGGTATATACCGACGGAATAAGTCCGACGGGGTATACAACTCGTCTGGAAATATGCAACGGCGTGGTGACGTTGGACGATTTTACCGACGAAAATTACCGAGGGATTCAAACTGAGATAGCCGTACAGTGACGTGGCACTGATTCCGTCGGAAAAAACCATTATATGCACCCATCTGCCGACACTCTCTTCCTTTGTTTCTCCTTCTTCTTCTTTCTCATCCCACCTCTCCCCTCCCAAACTGCAGCTCCCCTCCCAAACTGCAGCCCAGCTCCCCTCCCAAACTCTCCACTATATATTCTCAACACGAGTACTCAAGTTTCTTATATCTTGTACGTGGTCACAATATCCGTTTCTTGTAGATTTTATCATTTTTTTTTTGTAAGTAAATCTATCCTTTTTAGTTTTAATATTTAATTGTGAATTTTATTGTTTTAGTATATGTATTTTGTTAACGTTTGTACTTGTTTAATTGTTATTTGTCAAAGAAACTTATAGTATGAATGTATAATTTTGTAGTTGTTATAGTTTGTTTTAGATTTTGTCAAATTATATTTGTTTGTAAATTGTTGAAA
>Ga0307510_10010198_pt1 | contig 11169 bp, 15 predicted proteins | sample 12_EM_MG_FD_207224 | JGI IMG/M metagenome (GOLD analysis project Ga0307510, IMG submission 207224) | Populus trichocarpa ectomycorrhiza microbial communities from riparian zone in the Pacific Northwest, United States - 12_EM | ecosystem: Host-associated > Plants > Roots > Unclassified | place... | reverse complement strand
TGTATAAGTAGCCAGTATTATTCCACAGCGTTCGCGGATCGCCTACCCCTGATTTTCGATTTCTCGTGCCGCTAGTCGCAGGAGCCCCTCTAGCGCGGCCTTCACCGTTTGTCGGCGGACTTCATCGCGGTTACCGGGGAAGTGCTGAACCTCACTGGTGACCGTTTCGCCAACACCCCAGGCCAGCCACACAGTGCCCACCGGTTTGTTCGGTGAACCACCGTCCGGCCCGGCCACCCCGCTGACCGCCACGGCAAATCGCGCCAGGCTTTTGTCCTGGGCACCACGCACCATCGCTTCAACCACCTCGCGACTGACCGCGCCCACCGTTTCGAACAACTCGGTTGGCACATTCAACTGCTGGGTTTTCTGTCGATTGGAATACGTGACGTAGCCCGCCTCGAACCACGCCGAACTGCCCGGAATCCGCGTGATGGCTTCGGCGATCCCGCCACCGGTACAGGACTCAGCGGTGGTGACGTGGGCATTGAGCAGTTGCAGACGTCGGCCAAGGTCGGCGGCCAGTTGAGTGATCTCTTTCACGGCGTGCTCCGGATCGTGTGGAATGCCTCCACCGTACACGAGCCGGTTGCGCTTTCAATACACAGACTCATTCAAAATGTTCGGGCGCGAGCGCTCTGACATACGCCTGACACGCTTGCAAGGCGATCAGTCCACGGTCGCCGGTGTCGGTGATGGCGATAATTCGTTGAGCATGCGCCGGGTCAAGTCGGGCGCGTACGGTTGCATGATCCACGTTGCCGGCGCCGGCGGTGGCTGGCACGTTGCAGCCTGGGGCAGCGTCGCTGGCGTCGAGAAGGACTGACAGGCGCACATCAGCAGTGGCAAGACGATCGCGCAGGCGATCCTGATCACGTTGGGCATCGCTCAGCGCTCGGTAATGGGTTTGTTCACTGGCCGCGAGCCGCTGCTCCAACGCCAGACGTTTATCCTGCTCGGCCTGCTGCGCTGCAGCGGCGGTCTGCGTCAGTTGATTGAGGGTTTCGGCGTTTAACCGGGCCTGCTCGGCCAATTGCCGTTCGTAGCGCCACCCCTGAAACTGCCAGGCCGCAGCAAAAGCACCAGCGGCCAGCAATAAGATGCCGATCACTCGCCAGGGGATTGGCATAGCACTGCCCTCGCCCGCGCCCAGATTTCCAGGCGATCCTGCAAGCCGTTCAACCCGCCGTTGATTCGCCGGGTGATGGTGTTGAACTGATCGCGATCGGCCAGTTCATTCAAGCCGTTCTGCTCCCAGAACCATGCCGCGGACTCGGCAGCCCATTGTGGCTGTTCGAGCAGTTCGGGCAGGGACAACAGACGTTCATCACCGAACAGGCCAACGCTGCACTGGCGATAGTTGCTGCGACCAGTGATCTGGATCAGTCCGCGACCACGATACTTCTGCCCGTCGCCGTCAGCCTCCGGCGTGTTGCCCAGACGCAAGGCCAACGTACCCGTGTCGTATTTGCTCAGGTATTGGTTGTTGCCCAGTTCGCGCACATAGCGCAACTGCCCCGACTCATGGCCAACTTGCGCAAGGAACGCAGCAATACGTTTGGGCGAGTCGATATGGCGGCGAGCCATGGCACTGTTGAGCGCAGAAACAAAAACGCCCGCTTGGGAGCGGGCGTTGGGCATGATGTCGATAAGGTTGTCTTCAGTTATTTGCATAATGCTTGATCCTCCCTGGATATTGCCCCCGATTGAATCACGATTGACGACCAACACCTGTGAACCATTTTCTTGCCAGAGTTTTCAGTGAGTTGTCCGGCGCAAGTTGTTCGGGGGATGTGAACATCCAACCGAGGGTTCCGAAATTGGCAGTCCAGTCGATTTGCGGTGCCGAAGTGATTTCTGTGATGTCGACCCAGAGCAGATCCGGATGAAACATTTCGGCCATGTTTCCGTTGGTCGAGAACAGTTCGACCACGGTGTTGTGGGTGATGCGTGCGTAGGTTTTCATCAGGCGTACTCGAAGATGATCACGGCGCCTGAAGCACCTGTGCCACCTGGTCTGCCAGGTTGATTGGGGGCGTTGGCGATTCCTCCCGCACCGGAACCGAAACCGGAACCTGGTGCGGCCAGAGAGCCTGCTGCGCTGTTGCCAAAACCACCTCCGCCCAACGGCGAGCTGCCACCGTGCCCAGCAAGGGTCGAGCCGTTGACAGATATCCCGGGGGCGCCTGCATTTCCCGCGCTATTGACGATGTTGCCTCCACTGGCCGTCTGACCGGGATAGCCTCCGGTATAAAGCCCCATGCCCTGATTCGCGACAAATCCAATCCACGGCGACCCTCCACCACCGGCAGCAGAAACCAGCGAACCGAAAGAACTGGTACCACCACCTCCGGCATTCGCCGCTGCCAGTCCCGCGCTTCCGCCAGCCCCCACCGTGACGACCTGACGAGAACCAATCGTGTCGGAAGACAGCCATGCTTCAGCATAACTTCCGGATGCGCCGCCACCCACGGTTGCATACTGGGAGGTTGTGGTCGCACCGACTCCCGCACTTCCGCCACCGCCGGCCACCACCTTGACCAGAACATGCTTCATCCCGGTTGTCGGCTCATAGGTGCCGGATGCGGTAAACGTCTTCACTCCCAACAACCGGCCGCTTACAGCATTACCGCCGCTGGCATACACCAGCACCCAGCTGTCCAGTGCAGCGCTGTACACCACCGAACACACACTACCGCCGACAATCTCGGCAGGCCGCAATGCACTCAGCCCAAGGCTCAATAACGGCTTGGGCAGCAAGCCATTCGGCGCGAACGTGCTCGCTCCAGTGTTGGCATTACCAGCAGTAAAGCGCAGCGCCAGACCGTCCTTCAACGTACTGATGGCCGGCACGTAGTTGGCCATGTACAGATTGGCGGCGCCGATATCGATCGCATGCTTGTCTTCACCGGCCTGACTGATTTTTTTCAGCGCCTGCAACAGCTGCGTCGCATCGGTTTCATTGGGTTCAAGACCCGCAGATCTGACGACGTTCAACAATTCATCGGTGACACCGTTACCCCAGGTCGCCGGGATCAACGATCCGGGCAATCCCGCGACGACGTCTTCATTGACGAATTTGCCATTCACCAGCCCGACGCTGGGAACGCTTTTTGGATAGTCCACGTTAGTTCCTCAACTGGCTGTTCGAAGCAAGCCTTCCAGCCAGTCAGGCTCAACTGGTCGGGAAAGAAAATTCGGGAAGTCCGGATCAATCGGCCAATCACGCAGTGCCTGCCGATACGCCAATAGTTGTTTGAATTCCTCGGAGCGCAAAGTCGTACCCTCGCCCACTTCCAGTTCTTCGGCATCACGAAACACCAGCCACTGGGTGTTTTGCAGAACGCGGTTGCGCCATGAGCGCTCGTGGCTGGCAAGTGTTTCAGGAGAAACGACGGGGTCGGTCAAAACGGGCTGACCACTGGCACTGGCGCTGATGATTTTGCCGCTCGCCTGGCCGGCAAACAGTTCGGAGTATTGCGCCTGGGTGATTTCCACCGCCCCTTCAGGCAGTTCGGGAAGTGCACTTTCGACCCGGTCAAAACCGAGGCTTTGCGCATAGAAATAAATAGTCATGGTCAGTACCCCCAAACCAGAATGCGACCCGAAATGCCTGAATCAACCTTGACACTTGAAGCCTGGACACTTCGGACCCTAGCCACCACTGTCGTTGTCGTGGAGTTCGCGCCATCAAATGCCCAAACGGTGACGTTGGAGGCACCCCAACCTGCCGGGTAGCCTTCATTGGCAACACCGCCGAGGACAGCATTGGGAAACATGATCGGCAGCGACACCGTCATGTTGCCATTCGCATCGGAGCCCCCCGTTACCCACTGCAGGATCAAACCGCTGGGAAACTTTTGATATCCCGATGTGCCGAACTGTACGGCGTAACTGGCTGAGTACTTCAGCGCAGCGGTGCCATACACCACCCACACACCTGACTCTCTGACAAAGTTCGCACTCTCACCATTGTTCAAAACGATCGACGCCAGATAAGCCCCTTGCGGGCTGATCTGTGTGCCGGTTTTACTGGCCACGGTGACGGGAGCGCTGTTACGGCAATGCAGGCTGATCGTGGCACCGCTCGGCACCGCAGCGGCATCCGGAAGCGTCACGGTATACGTCGCGTTGCCACCGAGACCGATCGAACAGCCAACGTCGGCCTGGGTCAATTGGGTGGCGGCGAATATACCGCGAGCACTTGCGTAGCTGCCCAGCGCCCGCTGCACAAACTCGGACGTTGCTGCCGAGCGTCCGCCATCAAACTGAGGCGCTGTCATGAACAATGCCGGGCTGCGCAGTGCCCCCAGCAACTGATTGTTTGACGACTCGTTCGGCGTCAGACCGGCAGCTTGAACAACGTTGAGAATTTCTTGCGTGACGCTGTTGCCCCATGTCGCCGGGATCAGCGAACCGGGTTTTCCGGCAATGGGGTCCTCATCGACAAACTGGCCGTTGACCAGTCCGACACTGGGCACACTCTTGGGATAGTCCAATGTTCATCTCCTTGATTGAAATACAGTGGGCGCACAGGCCTTAGCCAATCGCGCTGGCCAGCCAAAGCGGCACTGACGGCCGGGAATCCGCTGCGGGAAAAAGCGCCGAATCAGGCCAGTCGCGCAGCGCTTGTCGGTACTCGAGCAGTTCCAGATATTGCGCAGCCTTGAGCAAGGTTCCGCGCCCCAGTTCCTGCTCATCGCGATGGCGAGTGACCAGCCACTCAGTCGCAGAAAGGGATGCCTGACGCCAGCTACGTTCGGCTGTCGAAGGCGCTTGATCTGCAACAACCGACGCCTGGAGGATCACCGGACTTTCCTGCGCGGGCAGTGGGTCGGCAGCTGTCGGCGTCTCACTGATCGGTGCGCCGATCTCGACCGCCTGACCATCCGGCACTCGCACCATCGACTCGACAAAGGACGGTGCAAACAGTTGGCTGATTGCGTAGTCACCCGTGTCGATTCGTTCGACGACTACGCCGTTTTCGATCCGTGCATAAACGGCCATTACTCGTACTCCCAGATTTCACAGAAAGCGTTACCGCCAACACCGCTAAGGACAGAGGCGGACGCACTGGTCGAACAAGAACCACTGCCACCCGAGCCTCGGACGCCTGCGAAACCCGGATTGTTTACGCCCCTGTACGGGCCGCCACCGTCAAACGGACTCGCCGCTCCGCCTCCGGAGAGCATTCCCCAATTACCGTTGAACATTGCGTAGCCACCTGTGTGACCCCGAGCATTGGCAAGGTTGCCGCCCACGGCGTCTTGACCTCCAATGCCGCCCTGAACGTACCCCGAGGAAGAGGTTGTCGTATCGATGGTCAGGATCTGTGCACCGCCGCCTCCTGTAACGCTCATGTAAGAGCCGAAGGAAGCCCCACCACCTGCCAGGCCCATCGAAGCGCTGGCAGCTCCACCGGCCCCCAAAGAAACAGGTACGCCGGCAAGCATCTGGGGCGTCACGTCATACAGACTCTCCGCATAGGCCCCCGATCCGCCGCCGCCACCGAGACGTAGGTTCCCGGAGGCGACAGGTGCACAACCGCCGCCAGATCCACCGCCCCCCACCAGTCGAACACGAATACGTTTGGCCTTGGGGTTAGGCTTGTAAACCGTGATCCCGACCGTTTCGAACTGCCTGACTGCCAACAACCGTCCCACCGCATCGGTGATGCCATAGCCGGCCAACGTGGTTGGGGTATTTTTCAGTTTGTTGAAGTCGACCAGTGCCCCGATTGCGCTGGCTAATTGATCGGTTCTGGCTTCATCCGGCGTCAATCCGGCCGCCTTGATCGCGTTGAGAATTTCTTGCGTGACGCTGTTACCCCACGCAGCGGGAATCAACGATCCCGGTGTTCCGACGAGCGGGTTTTCATCGACGAAGCCGCCGTTGACCAGCCCCACGCCGGGAATGTTTTTTGGATAGTCCATATCGGCACCTTCGAGGTTTTACAGGCAGCCGAATGCCGGCAGCACAGGGCCGTCTGTAAGGTTTTTATTGAGTGAGTGGCGAGTTACGCGGTTGGCGGCGCAGGCCAATCAATAACCGATGGATAATCCGACTGCTGCTCGATCCGGGCCAACGCCAGCGCATAACGCTTCCACGCTTGCAGAGTGGTTAACTGATCACTGCTCGCCTCGCCCAACTCATAGGCATATTGCAGAGGCGCAACCCGAATGACTGCTTCGCGCAGTCTGCTGTCCCGATCGATTTGCGCGTGCGCGATAAGGCCTGTGCGCTCGGCTTCGACATCCAGTTCCCAATCGTCACTCTTCCAGGAGTGATAGATACCCGGTTTAGGCTTGGCAGTGAGGTGATCGGGTAGGCAACCCAATTGCGCCCAGTACTGGGGATTGCCATTGTCTTTGCGAAAAACCGTGCGGTTGCGCAAGTCGACCATTTGCAGGGCGCGCTCATTGCGCCAAACCCAGGCATGCCCGGAGTCCGCAGCAGGCAATACTTGCGGCAACTCGATTGCATTGCCCGGTACAACAACCCCCATGCCTGGGCAAACCGGCAGTTCGACGGGCCCGGTCAGTTCCCCGGTGAGTTCGTTGACATAGTAATAAGCCATAAATACCTCAAATCAGTTTCAGGCGACCTGGATACGCAATGTTTCTAGGTCGGGCCATTCCCCAATACGGGGCGCTGAAGTTTTCAGCATTAGTGGCAGTGACGTAGTACGTCAGGCCGAGGAAAGCGGTCGGATCTGCCCCGATCGTCGCCAGATTGCCGATTGCGTGAACCGCAGGGGCGGATCCGTTATCACCGGCGATGTTGGTTCCCGTCTGCCATGAGCCAGCCACTCGGCCCGCATCAATATTGCGTTGCTCATCCAGCATCCGCAGGAACTCGCCGCGAACCTCAGGCCCGCGAAAGGTCTTGATGCCGTCACCGCTGCTCCAGCCACCCGCGCGGTCAGCTTCGGCACGCAACATTCCCGATTGAACAGCGTGATCCCAGAGCCACGGCCATTCGGCACGCAGAAACTCACGACCGTTGAGTGCGCCATATCCACCGGGGCTGAGCGCAGTCGACGTCTCAAATACAATTCGTCCCAACGCACTGCCATCGAAGCGCCCTACCGGCCACCAGTTACCCGAACCATCGCTGCGCAGGTGCCACCAGTCGCCCGCCCCCATCAGCACCAGAAACGGGTAGCCGTTTGCCGACAAATGAGTATGAAAGCGAATTCGATCATTGCCCGCGGCTTGCACCACCAAGCGGTTAGCGCTGTTGTCGGTTCGACGGACAATAACGTCGCGCACACCGGAAAGAGCGTTCACCGGTGGCAACGTGATCGTTACATCGGCCCCATTGGCACTGATCAAGACCAGCCCCAGCTCATCGGCAATCAACGTCTTTGTTCCGGAAACTTCCGTCACGCGCGATGCCATGGGGCTGGCCAGGCTGAGAAGCTTTTTGAATGCTGCCAACAATTGATCCGTAGCGGCTTCGGCCGGAATGATTCCGGCGGCTTTGATAACGCTTAGCAACTCTTCGGTGACACTGTTGCCCCACACCGCCGGAATCAACGACCCCGGCGTACCCGCCACCGGGTTTTCATCGACGAAGCGGCCATCGACCAGGCCGACGCTGGGGACGCTTTTGGGATAATCCATAGGTTGTTCGTTCCTTTGAAATGACAAATGACCGGCGTCGACACAGCGTCTTCTGCGTGCCTGTACACGGTCCGTTTTTCTGAAAATAAAAAGCCCACAACGAAGTGGGCTTGGGTGACGCTGAATGAAGGTTTTCGGCTTAGCCGGAAAGGCCGCTGGCCAGTTGGCGAATGGCAACCAACACTTCGTCACCAGCGCTGCGCGCCAGATCCATGTTGCCCTTGGCAGCCTGTGCGCGAATCTGCGCTTTGGCCTTCAGGCGCAGCGTACGCAGCGCCAGCAGATGGTCGGTCAGTTGATCGGCCTTGCTCAGAATCTGCTCGGCGGCTTGTTTGGCGCTGCGCCCTTTGGCAACCCACGCAGCGACCGACAGTGGCACTTCCTTTTTTGGGTAACCGGCGTCCTGATAGGCCTGTGCGTCGGCGGCGGCCTGGGCGTATTCCATGGCTTTGAGCGGGTCGCCGGCCAAAACAGTGCGAGCACTATCAGCCGCCGCGTCGACTTTGGAACACAGCTGCTCGGCCTCCTGCAGTTCCAGCTCGGCAACTCTGGAAGCATTCAACTGCCATTTTTCTCCGTCCCAATCATGGGCACTGGACGGCTGGGCCGGACGTAGGCCTTCCTCGAACTGATGCAGCTCTTGAATGATGATCATCGGATCAACTCCCAGGAAAAGTTCACGTTTACCGCAGCAGCGAAGTTGACCGCAATGCCATTGGCATAATCGGCCGGGCCGACACTCTTGAGCCCCATGCTGAACAGTAATTCGTCACTGGCGGCAGTGCCTGCGCCCCAGGTGTGTTCGGCCTGATAGGCCTGCCACAACGAGCGCAATTCGTTGTGATCGAAGCTGGCGGTCAATGTCGAAACCGTCGTATCGCTGACCACGTTGCTGGAAAATATCAGCGCCGCGCCACCGGGCGTTGCCCAGCCATCCCAGTTGTTGGACGTACCGACGGTCGGGTTCAGGTAGCAGTAGTTACCCCCCAGCCATCCGGTCGGCGCAAAGTTCACACTGGTAATCCCGGTCGGGTGTGGCGTCGGGTTACCCACCACCAGCCGCGCCGCACGGGCATGCGGATCAAGTGGCAGATAAACCACGCCATTGCCATTGACCGTTTGCGTCCACGACAACCGGCTGCGGTTGTAGATGGCTCTGACAGTGGGTATCGAACCCGGCCCCGCCGTGACGACCCACGCCAGGCAGAGGTCCAGTGGCGTCGACTGGAAGCCGCCACCCGCCGCACCATTCACCGAGCCCTTCAATCCTTCCGGGGTAGCGTCATAGACCGTGCCGCGCTGCATGTAAAAAGTCAGCACGCCCCCCATGACTTGGGCCCGCAAAAAGTATCCGGAGCTTGGCAGCAGATCGGGGCTGCTCCACACCTGAGTGGTGAACGTACGCGCACGCCCCAACTGCCCGGCCACCACCTCCTGACCAAGACTGATCAGCACACCGGCCGGTATCGATACCCGCCCGCCACCCGTGGAAACCGCTGCTGGAGTGATCGCCAGACGACCGTCCGGCGTTGCCACCGTCGCGGTCGGCAAAGAGCTGATCGGCAACGCCGAATCCAGGTTCCAGCCCTTGGCCGACACGCTCTGAATCGCCTGCAACAACTGATCGTATTTCTTCTCGTCCGGGGTCAACCCCCCGGCATTGATCACGTTGATGATTTCCTGCGTAACCCCATTCCCCCAGTCCGCCGGAATCAGCGATCCCGGGGTTCCGGTCATCGGGTTCTCATCGACAAACTTCCCGTTCACCAAGCCGGCGCTGGGAACACTGTTCGGATAATCCATGGCTCATGCCTCCCTAGTCATAATTGATGTGCACCTTGGTGTGCGCCGGAGCGCTGCGGTGGATCAGGCATTCCAGCGCCGAGCCCGGGTTGACGCCAAAACGCTCGCCCCAGTAGCTCGCGCCGTAACGCCGGCCGAGCAGCAAGCGGCCGCCGGTGTTGAGCGTCCACATGAACTGCGCTTCCCACGTGCCCCAATGCGCCGAGCCAAAACGCGAGCGGCCCATGCGTGGGGCTTCGAGTTCGGTGATGGTCGCGTTGGGGTAGCCCTGGCTTTTGGCGATGTCGAGGTAGTAACCGACAGCCTGGCTGCCGACCGCGAGCAAGCGCCGGCGTACGGCGAGGCGGCGGTCGTCGAACAGCGGCGTGGCGCCCAGGCACGGGTCGGGCAGGTTCATCACCCGCTCCCAGTCCGGCACCAGTTCGCTGACGCCGGCCGGGTCCATCTCGTTGAGCAGGTCAGCGGCGCGGGCATCGAGGCGGGCCAGTTCGACGGCGACGCCTTGCAGCACTTCTTCGAGTTCCGGCACACGCTCCGGGTCCCACGCCGGGCCACTGGGCAGCAAGGCGCGCAGTTGCGCCTGATATTGCGCGGCGGTTCTTATGCCCCCCATACGCAACCTCCGAAGGTGAGCAGTTCGCTTTGCCCGGCAGGCACGTCAGCGGCCGGCGCGGTCAGGGTGTGATCGTACTCACCACCGGCGCTGCTGATGGCTTCGCGGATATGGCTGATCAGCAGCGGCACACCCAGGTCGGCCTCGCGGTTGTGCAGGTCGCGCAACTGCGCTTCAACGGCGGCGCGCACAGCGGTGGTGTCCGGATTGACGCTCTTGAAGCGATACACCACCGGCACTTGAATTGGCCGCTGTACGTGCACTTCCGCAGTCGCCGGACGCAGCGGTTCGATGTACGCCTGAACCTCCGCCAATTGCTCATCGTTGGGCACCGGTTGCGGGTCTTCATCACGCATGATGAACACCGTCACCGTGCCTGGCCCGAGCAGGCCACCACGACACCAGGCGCGCGTTACGCCCGGCACTTCCAGCGCCCAGGTTTCGTAGTCGCTGGCCGAGCCGCCATGGGGAATGACGCGGTAGGAACGAATCACCCGCGAGCGCAGCGACTCCAGACTTTCCCGTGCCACGCCGCCGCTGAGCCCCGGCGCCAGCACGACAAAACTGGTGCCGACCACACCGGTAATTGGCTGCACCGGTGTCAGCGCCAGACCGGCGTCGGCATTACCGAGGCTGCCGGCATCCAGCGCGGCGATGGTAGTGGTGTTGCTGCCATTGACCGTGGTGCGCGCGGCGGTGACTTTGTAGGTGCGACCGTCGTTCGATTGCAGCAACGTGTCGACGTCCAGCACTGCACCGGCAGTGGCGGTAAAACTGACGCTGCCGCTGGCGACTTGCGCGGGTTTGCGCGGTTGATTCAGACGCAGTGCGGCGATGCGCTCCAGGGTCGATTCATCGGCCTTGTCCGGCAGGATCTGCTCGGCAATCCAGTCGAGATAACCGTACAGACCATAAGCCGCGCCACCGAGGGTGCGGGCCAGCACTTGCGCATCGGACTGGCGCAGCGAATCGCCGGCCAGGTCGCTTTGGGTGCGCTTGATCAGCACCGGCAGCGAAGGGGTTTCAAACGGCATAGATCACCTGCCAACTGTTATCGGGGTTAATGTCCAGACGTTCGCCGTCGGCCAGGGTCAGCACCGTGCGCAGGTTCAGACGCTGCGCGTCGAG
>Ga0307510_10010197_pt1 | contig 11169 bp, 5 predicted proteins | sample 12_EM_MG_FD_207224 | JGI IMG/M metagenome (GOLD analysis project Ga0307510, IMG submission 207224) | Populus trichocarpa ectomycorrhiza microbial communities from riparian zone in the Pacific Northwest, United States - 12_EM | ecosystem: Host-associated > Plants > Roots > Unclassified | place... | reverse complement strand
CCCCTCTCTCTAAATCACAACTCTCTCCCTCTCCATAAAATCCACAAACAATCCCATCTTCTCCTTGTCTGGTTCTCGATTAAGTTCGACTCGTAGTTGGGGATGCGATGCGATTCTTCAAGAGGTTAGCGGGGTTTCTTGGATTTGCTAAAGATGATGGAGGCCACGAAGTGAAAGACCAACAAGAACAAGAAGAAGACGAAGAAGATCATCATCAACACCCCAACCAGGCCCCTTTTCGCTCCAATTTCCAAGAAACCGGGCTTCCCCGTAAAGGTTTTAGCGTTCCTCTCCATGTCCCCGTCGAACGCCCCCAGCCTGGACCCGTAATCGTCTCCTGCAACTCCGGCGACGGCGGCGTTCAGGTCTGTTCTTTCTTTAGACTTAACATTTTTGTTTGCTTTGTTAGTTTTCGATTTTAGTGATTGTTTGGGGTTTTGAAATGACAAGTGTTGGGTTGTTTTGGTACTGTTGAATTGTCATTAAACAATGTAGCTGCGGAAGATATATGATTGCTGGTGTTTACTAAGGAGTAAGTTTCGATATCAATTTGCTGTGTTTCAGTTAGATTATTGTCAATCCCAATAGAGGTCAGTAGGATCTTTGTTTCTTTCCTTCGAAAAGAGGGAATGGATGATGAGAATCTGACTCTTCTTTTCCTTGGTTAACGTGTTCAGAATGATTGAAGATGGAGTTTGGACCTTTTACATTTGGAGTTTTGTTGAGGTTCTCATAATGCAGCTCCAAATTTTTGAGTTTGATTGTAAAGTTTTTAACATATGATTGTTATTTCTAGCTTTCTTCCACGCGGAATCTTGCATTATAAATGCAGTTATAAATGGAAAGCAATGTTCATCCTCCAAATTTTATTGATGCACCGTTGTAGTCTTATTTGCAAGTTAAACTGCCAATCTTGTAACCTAATGAGTTGGTTCGCCCTTACCTCCATTAACCTATTGAGTTTTTGTAGTGTCTCATAAAATAACTTCTGCAAACTTTTTTCTTATCAGGGTTATGGAATGTGGCCTGTTGTTTTCTATTAGTTTTCTGCATTCTAATGATTTCTTGTGTCATGACATGCTGTCACGTTGGCAACATTTTACTGTGCCTGCCTCACATTGGTGTTAATCTTTGTGAATGTCTGCAACATATGATGCTACTGCAGAGTGTTTTCTGGTGAGATGACCCTATGGTAGTAACTTCAAATCACCATTAATGTGCGGTGAAGCTCAACTTTGAACCTTCTGACTGGCATTTTGATTGGCCTTTTGCTTTGGTTTGGTGTGTAGTTCCTGTGCCGCTGAAGTTATTAGTTATTTCATGGTCGCCTCTGTAAATTTTTCTAAGGTAGGGTGTCTGCTATTTTCAAATGATTTGACAAAAAAATGTGAACATTAGTTCATCGTGTTTATTGCTCTTAGATTATTATGCCTTTAGATCATTTAAAATAATCTTTAGGCTCATTGGACATTAGCAAATTTTTTGGTCTCAAATATCATATGGTAATAATCAAGTAGGAGTAAGATCTATAAGTTTTAAGGCAGCAATGTTGAGTGATAACCCATTGTCTTGAATGTTGCAATGTGTGATACCCACAAAAAATAAACGAGCCATTGTATTTATGCAATTGACGGAGGTGGGTTTTCGGAGGTATGGATACAAAGTAATGGAATGCATTGACCTTTGCTGATACTATTTTTAACTAAGAGGCATCTATTTGAAGAAACAAGAGAAAGAGTTTACTGCAATAACAAAGGCATCACAATACAATGCTTGAGAGGGGCAGAATATGCTTTCCATTTTGTGAATTAGTTGACAAATGGAGAGATAACCGTTCTATTACCCCTAGCCATTTCTGCACATTGACAAAGAGGTAGCTGGATTTTAACTAAAATTTAGAAGAGTACTTTAGGTGTCTGCATGGTAATTCGAGATGTTTTCCCCTTGAGGAGTTTGCTCTGGGTCTCCTTCTTAGCTATCTTTTTTACATGGACAGCAGCCAAAAATCGTACTCTTTCAAGTTCATATTCTATGAATGAGAGAAGGATGAAGTGTATTCCATTTTCTGCAGCACTGTCTAGTTGTTAGTTGCTTATGGTCTTTTGGTTCTTTCTTTATTTCATGTGCAATGGCTACATCCAAATGGGTACCAGAGATAATGGCATGTTTGAGATGTATTGGTTGCTGTTGGAAGCACAAATTCTTGAGAGAGATTATAATTATGAAGCATGCATATTAGGTGATTTTGAGGTAAAATACTTGGCAGCTTCAATTTCCTTTGGCAAGCAGAGGATGGGCCACCTGGCTGTATAGACCAAAAGGGCATGAGGAAACATTACTTCTTCTTTAATCAACTTGACAATGAGTAAGGGTTATACTCTGCTGGTTTGTTTTAGGTAAATTACAGGAGGCAGAGATAATAGCATCTGTAGAAGTAGGTAGGTTGGAGAAGCCCGAACTAGGAGGTCCTGTGTGTACATAGGGAAGGATAGAAATAGTTAAACTTTCGTAGGTGCTGATAAACCTAGCTAATTAAGTTGGGCTTTTCATGTTTGTGACCTCATAAAAATCAACATTTCCTCCGTATGCAACGTCGCTGTTTCTTGAGCATAGTAATCTTTACACTCTGATCTTTCTCTTCATTCATTCCTTTGGATAAATTTTTTGTTCGTGAAAATTTAAATTCACGAAATGTATATATGGGATGCTTCACACATGTGATCAATTGAATCGCAGAATTACACTAGTTATTCATGGATTTAATTGGTAGGCTCCTTGAAATCTTGAGCAGCAATGGTAAAACAGAGCAAAGTTAGAAAGTCAATTTATCCTGCTTAATTTTATTTTATGTATTTTGTCTTGTAGTTCCAAGCTCCAAATGTTATGAAGACAGTATACAGTTGATCCGTGTCTTAGCTGACATTTTTATTGATCTGATCTCTTAAAGTATGTTGATGGTCTGTTTATCTTTTCCTATTTAGGGTCTGAGATGGTATGCAAAACGCCTCAGGATAGATGAAGATGGAGACGTGGCAGATGAGTTCTTTGACGAGGTTTTACCAGATACATCTTCCAGTGTTGAAGAACAACACAAGCCTCTGCCGAGGTTTGAAGTGAAGTACAGTACCCGGCCAGCTAAAATCAAGACGCAGATGATGTCACATGATGGAAAAATTCAACAGCGTGTGGAACATCAAGGGAGACTGCAGTGGGTATAATGGTCTTCATGTTCAGGGCTCAGGGGTGGCTGGGTTTCATCTGTAAGGTCTATAGGGTAGGTTTTCTGCTGGGTTATTCTTTTAGAATAGATTCACGCTTTGTTTTTGTGGTGTGAAGACCCTAGACCCAACTGTATTGTTGTTTATGTTACAAGGCTTTGTCCAACTGGTATGCGATAAGATTTTAATTTAGACCATCTAATCAGATAAATGTCACAGATGCTCTAGAAAACTGACTCTGTTGGAGTTGAATGCATGCACCAATTGATCCATGTTGTTCCCTGTACTTGCTCGTATATATATTTTCTCATCCTTCCCTTTGAAGAGGCCTTCATATCCGGTCTTCTGCACACCTGGTTTGATTGTTCACATTTTCTTATTCCCGGATTTGCTATATTTTGTTTGTTTGCGCACAAAGTTAAATACAGGAAAGATCCAATGACTTGCATGCCGTGCAGTTGACTGTTTTCATGTATCTGTCCATCAACTATTTCCGTATATCCTTGCAGGAAATGAGTTATATGGGCAAACCAAACGAAATTTTTCTTACTGAAACCAGACCAGCTCGACTCTCGAAACACCTGCTTCATACTTGTATGTCCGATGACTTGCAGCATGGTAAAGAGGGATGCTTGATCGAATCTATTTTTCCATTCATAACAGAGAGTTTCCAACAGAAGGCTGAAACTCGAGACAGACAAGTCTACACTCTACACTCGTACATACACCCATGGAGTCCCACCTTCCAACACACTGCATGATTAATTGTCTAAACATAGTTCTGTCCAGGAGGGTGCCCTCCTAGGGGGTATGTAGGAACTGTGCTTACAGGCACGGTACCTGCAGTCCCAACTGGTTGGTTTGCACGGGTTCCAACCATGGGCCGAGTTCCCACCACTGGCTGAGTGCCCACCGCAGGACGTTGGTGGTGGTGGTTGGAACTCAATTTCTCAGCTGCATGCTTGGTGATGCAACCCCATCTTTGCCTGTGCTTCCTTTACTTTTCCACGCTCCTTGGCCAGCTCTTTCTCTTCTTCTGTCCTGGCTGTCGCCTACTGTGCCTGCAAGTTTTCACCAAGCAAGCTTTACAAAACAACGGTACACTGTAACGGATAAAACACTTAATATCCAAACAGATGTTTTCCTTTTGTTCTCTCTATTTGAGTTGTTCAAGAAATATAACCTGCTCTTCGACTTTAGCTTTGCAAATGGTCATGCGCTCCTTGGCAACACTAGCAAGATTGCTGATTTTCTCCTTAGCAGCTTGCATCCTTCTCCTTTCGCGTTCACAACAGAAACACGATACAGTTTTTTATTTATGTTTTGCTGAAATAGAAACAGCTTTTTCCGCGCATGATGTTCCAGTCTAGAAATGTAAGGAATTGCTAGGACGCCACGGTGATTGCCGAGTGCCGTTCATGCAGCTGCATGCCTTCGAATAAGTGCCAGGTTGAACAAATGCACCCTCCTTGGACGCGGGCCTCTTGCGCTTAACATGGGGCAAAAGAAAGAAGGAAAACGGCAGCAACAAGGACATTTTGTTTTTTTAATGGCGTACTGTGCTTCATAGAGTGAGATCAAACAGCGAACATGAATTGCACAAGAGAGGCAAAATTCTTAAGGAGTTGATGAGCGGCAGCTTCAATGAGCCGTCCATATTTTTAGTAGCTTGTTGTTGGACAAAATATATAATGGAAAAAAAAAAAAGTATGACCTAGGTTCGCCTCCAGGCCTTCCAAAATAAAATTACACCTACTTTTTTTTTATTTGAAAAAAGAATAAAATGGATAAACACACTGCGTTTATAATTATTTTAACTTAAAATATTAATTTAAAACGTATGTGAGTGTGTGTGTGTGTATATATATATAAATCATTCATAAAATGAATGTACGATAGGCACCATACATGAAATTTTATACATTTTTATATTTATATAAATTTTAAAAAAGTTCATCACACTTGTATCATAGTAGAGCGTTTGAAAGTCCACTAATTACTAGTATTAATTATATGAATCAAAGAGGGATACGTACCATCACGTTTAAAAGGATTTAAATTCATATTCTTTAAAATATTAAAGATAATAATAACTTTATGATTGAAATTAATCGGACATGGATGCCTCGTTTTATAAGAAAATCAACTATATTACTTTAATTTGAAAATTCAAGCTAAATCATTTTCAATTTCTTAAAACATACTATTTATATCATTTGTAGGTCTATGACCAGCATTTATTATTAATTCAATTTTTTTTATACACGTAAGTTTTTCCCTACAACTTATACTGTATTTTTTTTTTATTATAATAAACCTTGTTTCTATGTCATATGATGCATTTTTCTCCTTTCTATCCAAAGCAGCCCTTCGGACCCAAATAAAAAGAAAGTTACTATTCCACAGAACAAGTCAATCCCAATATTTCTTAAAAAAAAAAAACAGCAAAACAATCAAGTGGTGTGACATCCAACGATTCCTACAAAGGCAAGTAGCAAATCTCCACCCTTACATAACATAAAATAACCGCCAGAGAGGAGAGGAGAGGAGAAACGACAAAAAGAATCCATGGACCTTATCATTTCAAGCCACTCCTGCAACTCACTCTGCAGGAAACCGGCATTTTACCGGCGAATTTCATCTCCAAACTCCACGACTCAACACTCCACTTCTCTTAAATGCCGCGTTGCTAAAACGACATCGGAGCTTCAATCTTCAGTAGGAGTGAGCGATCGAACCGGCAACAGCTACTCTCCCTCGATTCCAACTCACAAGGTCACTGTTCACGACCGGCAACGAGGCGTTGTTCACGAGTTCCTTGTTCCAGAGGTGAATTATTAATTTAGACTATGTTTGTTGAATTTAATTGACAGTAATTGAATTGCATGTATAAATTTTGTTTATTTATTTTTTAAAATCGAAATGCAGGACCAGTATATATTGCACACAGCGGAGTCACAGAACATCACACTTCCATTTGCTTGCAGGCACGGTAATACGGTTCTCAAATGCCACTCTATCAATTTAAATTAAATTAATTTTTTATTTATTTTAAAAGACTCATGGTTAAATAGGGAGTTTAGAGGTTTTCGGTCGGATATGGTGCATTGGGTCTTTCATTTTAGCTTATTATGAAAAGGAGTGGGAGTGGGGAGGGAAGACAAGAAAAGGAAACCCAACAAATAATTCCTCTTTCGCTCTCTTTTGTTTATTTGTTAATCTATCAATTCTTCCACCCGCTGGAGTAGCTTCCTTTTAATGTATTATGCAACTTATAGCTCACTGCAGTCATGACTTTTTTAGCGCGCATTAAACCCAAAACTTAACTTTATAAGAAAGGAAGTGCTAGTTTTATTAGATCTCTTGCATCTGCGTTATTGACACTACCAAATCAATAGAAAAAATTACTCCACTGTTTTCTGATAGGCCACTTGATGATAATTTCTGTATGATTTTTTTCTTCTTCTGAGAATAGGATTTCCTGAGTATTTACTCTGCTGTCTATGGCCCTTTCTATTTTTCTGGTTAGAATTGATCTAGATGAAATGCTATGTACTTGCAGGTTGTTGCACCAGCTGTGCTGTACGTGTTAAATCAGGGCAACTTAGACAGCCAGAAGCTTTAGGGATCTCTGCTGAGTTGAAGTCGAAGGTCTGTGCCCTTTATTTCAGATTTTTTTCTTAATTTTTTTTATCGCAGTGACATAGCTTCTGAATATTACGTATAATTTAGGTTTATGGACATTGTGCTCTAGGGACCTTGTAGAAGGGGCAGAGTTCTGAAGCTTCACTTTATACCAACTATGCACAGTTGTCTAGAGGCAACAAATTAAATCCTGTTTAGTGGACGAGTTCAGGAAGAAAAAAAGACAATGATAATTGAATTGGATATCCCATGCCTCTCAATAAAGCACGACATGGTTTCTTAGAATAAGTATAAAACATAACATGGAATTGAAGGTCTAGTTTATTCTTCTTCTTCTTCTTTTTTTTCTCAGAAGTAAGAGGTGAATGAAGGGCTTATATTTTATTTCATATTTAATAGTATTCAGATATTAGCACCATGATTGAAAGTTCTGTATTTTGTGCTCTTTAGTTTGTAATGATTTGGTGCTTTATGCTGTTAGGACATCTTTGGCAAATCGTTTTGGTCAAGCTTGTCTTTTAATGAACTTTTCCATATTTTTCCCTCTTGGATGCCAGAGATGTAAGCTTATGTGAAATTAAAAGGATTGCATAACACCCACGGTGATCCTCAATTGCAGAAACAGTAAAATCAAATTTAGTCAATATGAAAGACCTGTAATTTAAGTGTATTTTGAAAAAATCCTTCAGATGTGGAATTTAAAAGTGGGTGGTTGCATCCAAGATCTAGCTTTTCTTATGCTTAACATCGCAAATTTTAAATAACATCAGAAAGAAAATTCATTGATGAAAGTAGTTAACATTTCTGTTCTTGCTCAACTTTCTCTTGTTGTCTAAGCTAGTATTTCCAAATCAGATAATTTAGCTGGCTGTGTTTGAATTTGCAATTTTGTGATGATAATTTACCATGTTCTTTGAAAATGTATGATTTTGACTTGCAATCTGCAGGGATATGCACTTCTTTGTGTGGGCTTCCCATCTTCTGATCTTGAAGTAGAAACACAAGATGAGGATGAGGTGACTTGCAAACTCAATTTTTCACTTTTGAAAAACATCATTTATGTTTATCTGATCCTCACAAGAAATAGAAAAAATAAGACTGCAGTGTCATGAAATTATTCAGGCGTTGAATCTTTGTTTGCTTGTAGCTCTGAAAACTGGCTTGTGCAGGTGTATTGGCTTCAGTTTGGAAGATATTTTGCCCGAGGACCAATTGTAAGTTCCAAATTCTTGAAACATGCTGTGAATGAAGAATTATGGTAACCAGTGCACATGTTTCTTGTTTTGTTTCCTGTCAACACTGTCTACTAAAACATCATACGAGGACATTATAAATAAAAGATAAGAAATTAATGCAGTTCCACTAACTTAAATTATGATCAGCACGTACAAATTAGTGAACTGAATCCAGCTAGAACATAGATAAGAAAAGAAAGAAAAAACCGAGGGAGAAAAGGGAAGACGTACATATGCACATAGTCCAGCTAAATATAGCAGGAGTCATATAAATCTAGCTAGATTTTTTTACATTAGAAATAAGCAAGATTTTGAAGACCCCACTTGAAACTAGTTTCAGAATAGCATTAATTTGGAGGCTTGCAAGACCTAGGATCATGCACAGAGAGGAGAGTGCACGGATTAGGTCCAGAAGGTGCCACATGATGATTACCATGCAGAAAATAGTCCTTGTATGCTAGTGGCTTCAAGCCTCGCAACTACTGGATCAGTAATTCCAGCAGTAAAGACCAGGAACAGAAGGATTGCAGATTTTGCTCCAAGAAGGAGAGTTTTCATAATGCACACATTCATGGTTTGATTTTTGGAGAAACAATATGGGTGATTGATTTTTGTAAAAACTTAGTAAGATACACAGACTAGGTAATTGGTGAATCATGGGAATGTGGGATTGGTTGATAGATGTAGTTGATGCTTATACACAGAGACCTATAATTCAACAGGAAAAAAAAGTATGTTAGTATTCTGGAGTCAAATCCAAGGAGACAAAATAAGCTAAAATACAAATAATATAACAGTCTAACGGCCTCAGGTCAGTGTGTTATACAGATATGGCACTGTATCATGGTCCAATTTATTAAGACCTAAGTTTAAAGTAAATACATCTATATAAAAGGAAGGCCACTTTTTTTTTTAAAAAATAAGCGAGAAAAATAAAGGAGACAGGTAAAGACCAAGTTGCATTTTTTGGAGGGGTTATCTTACTCTTAAATGCTTCAATTCCACAGGAAAGGGATGACTATGCGTTGGAGTTGGCCATGGCTGATGAATAGGTAATTTAGTATACTTGATCAAAAGTGAGAATCCATCTAGTCTAGCAAGCGGATTGCTTTTTCCCTTCCTGTAATTTTCATTATGCCCTCCTAAATCTTTTTTAACCATTGTATGCTATATATGGTTTACAGGTTGATTGGATGTTTTTCATGATTTATTGAAACTTCAAACGTGATTCATTGCATGAATGAAGTTGTGATGATGCTCTTGACTTGTAGATATGCATTAATTTCCATCTTGTGGTTTTCTAATATCAACACATAAAAACTATATATGAGCTTTGCTGGGAGCCTTATAAGCTGTGGGGCTTTTAGTGCTTGTTATGACTGCTATATTTGAAATTGTAGTTACGGAGAAGAGAGAATTCAGCAGAGATGCTCTCTATTTGGAATGTGTACAATAAAGCCTGTTGGCTCCTATAGTAATATAGATGTATAGGTGAACCTAAAGGCTACAAGCAAAAGGTCCTCGTAAAAAGAAAAAAAGAAAAAAGGAAGACTAAGCAGACGTTCATGCATGCTAAAGTTTTGTTATGGTGATAAGAATTAGGAGTCCCCCCAATTGAAAAACAAACAAAAAGCCCGGGTCTCCTAATTGCCTTTTCCCGTATATGAAGACTGCCTATTGACCAATTGAACTTCCTGAAGGTTTCTTTCTTGCAGGCTAAGTTATTTTGGCGATAGAGAACATACCCTTTGCAGTCCTAGCACAACACACCGCCTCTGATTTCTGAATTTAGGGTACGTCTTACTATGATAGTGAAAGGACGTGTAATTCTATAAAGGTCTAAAGTAGTTTGTGTTCTGTAAGTTGAGAAAACAGCTGAAGCTAGAAAAGCAGATTATATAAATAGTTCTAGATTAATAATTCGAGGAAACTGCATATATGGGGTGCAATGAAAATGAAGAAGCAGCTCCTGCAAGATAGAACTGATCTTGTTGTCGATCCATTTCCTATATCAATTTATTCTAGCGTCAGTATTAATGGGTTATTATTGAATGTGTTCTCCGTTTTCACCTGTATTAACACACTGATGAGCCCTTTGCACAGGCGTAGGAGCAATATTGACGTTAGGCTCTTTCCAATAAATCCAAGACATGTTGGGCAGATTCCATTTCCATTTACAGAACAATCGTCTAGGCTGTGTATATAGCCGAGGATGACCCTTTAGAATTATTAATCTATCCTAACCAATAGCAAGCTCACCGAACAAAGATCTGGCCAATCTTTATGTGCTTCACATCCGTTGTTGGCCTCTTCAGCTTATTGAAGTTCAAAAGTCTGGGAATCTCCGTTCTTTCTTTTAGTTTCGCTTCAATTGAAACTTTCTGGTCTTTCGTTAACTTGCATATGAATCTAAGCTGAATTGAATTATTTATTTGTTTATATATATATATATATATGCGTTTTATCCAGATCATAGTGACTTGACTTGAAAGATGACCAGAACCGGTCGTATGGCATACAACAATACTACGTTAGCTTGCTGTCAGCATTATTGTCACTGTTTGTTGCACACAGTATAGCATCATAAGCATTGCTATCCATCTTCACGGGCCTGCTTTCTGATAGAAATGTTGATGGGAATTGCTTGGTTTTTGCTTTCTTAGCGAATGACTCCTACGTAACAAGGAACAGAGATGGATCTATCAGATCACGCTCGATGGACCACCAAAATCAGCCTTTTAGTTTCAACTAGATTCATAGCGTGGCTGGTGGTTCTTGATTTATCTTCTTCCTATAATCTCGAGCGATAGGGATACACATGCAGGACATCTCTGGCTGCGTCTGGCATTGTTTTGAATCTTATCTCGTTTAGATTGGACTATCTTCGGGCTGAAAGATGACGACAACTGAGTGACCGTAATCAAGGTAATCTGCGGGACTGAAAGGGCGCAGGCTATGATATTTGTGCTGATGACCCTTTAGATGGTGCCAATGCATAAATGGAAGGTGAATGACTAATTTCTCGAACTCCTGAAGTTAATGAATATAGAAATTTTAAGTTAATGAATATA